>Ga0114905_1001957_pt1 | contig 10963 bp, 10 predicted proteins | sample MalvireepMed_b05_FD_83499 | JGI IMG/M metagenome (GOLD analysis project Ga0114905, IMG submission 83499) | Marine viral communities from the Global Malaspina Expedition - Malaspina viral metaG DeepMed_b05 | ecosystem: Environmental > Aquatic > Marine > Oceanic | place: Mediterranean Sea...
AATCAAGACCTTTGCGAAATTTGAAAAGGGATTGTCAGATGTTGCAGCAGTTGGTGGTGAAAGGTTTGCTGGTTCAATGGACAAACTGAAAGCCAAGGCACTTGAACTTGGGAAAACAACAATGTTTTCCGCGAGTGAAGCAGCAGCAGGAATGGAATTGATGGCACGCGCTGGGTTCAGCGCAAACGAAGTTATGGAAGCAACGCCACACATGCTGAACTTAGCAGCAGCAGGAAGTTTGGAACTGTCGGAAGCAGCAGACATCACGGCACAGGTTCTTCGTGGCATGGGCATGGATGTTTCTGAAACAGGTCGTGTTGTTGATGTACTTGCAAAGGCAGCGTCAATGGCAAACACGGATGTTGCCATGCTGGGTCAAGCGTTTTCACATGTTGCGCCAGTTGCAGCAGCGTTGAACATTTCACTTGAACAGACAACTGCCATGCTTGCAACACTGTCCGATGCGGGTATGCAAGCAGACCGAGCAGGTACAGGGCTGAAAGCGGTGTTGTCTGAAATGGCTGGTGAAATTGAAGCGCGGGGTGTTGGTGCTTTGGACGATTTGGTGAACAGTGGCTTGTCTGTTGCAGAAGCATTTGCACGGTTCGGCAAGCGTGGTGCGCCAGCAATCCTTGCACTGATTAGGATGCGCGAACGAACAGGTGAACTATCAACTGCGTTTGCTGATGCAGAAGGTGCAGCAGAAGAAATGGCAGAAACAAAGATGGACAACCTTTGGGGTTCTGTCAAAATTCTACAATCTGCATGGGAAAACTTGAACATCACACTGGGCGAACAACTTGCACCAACCATCAGGGTAATCGTTGATGTGTTGGCGAAGTTCTTCACAGCAGCCAGTGATGCTTTTGGTGAAGTCATTGGTGGTGGTGCTGAATCAGTAGTGACAGCAGAGGGTGTCATTGATGCAATCTTCGTTGTCGTTGATGCTTTTGTGATGGTCTGGAATGTTGTGAAAAAGGTTGGTGCTGTCATATCCTTTGTTTGGAATAGCGCGCGTTTGATTATCGCGAGAGCAATTATGGCAATTGTGGTTCCGTTTCAAATTATGACAAAAATTGTCACTGAGTTCTTGGACTTGATTAATGTGATGTCCACTGATACTGCTGACATGATTCAAAGTACAGTGAACGGTTTTGTGAGTTCAATTGGTGAAACAGTTGAAGAATCAGCAAAGGCAGCGGGTGAAGCATGGGGTGACATCTGGTCAGAAGAAAATGACCTTGACAAGTTTGCATCACAAACAAAACGAAACCTGAAGAAGTCAATGAAAGAAGTTGGCAAGCCAGCAGGTGAAGAACTCGCAGAAAGTGTTGAAGAGGGTTTCATTGCAAACTTTGAACTTACAGAAGCAGAACTGGCAATTGGCGAAGCAACAGTTTCACTTCAAGAGTGGATAGAAAAACAAACAGAAGCAATCGAACTTTATGGCAAGACTGCTGCTGAAATAGAAATATACAAGGCAGCACAAGCGGGAGTCAGTGAGGAACTAATCAATCAAGCAAAGGCATTGGATGAACAAATGAAAGCACTTGAAGCGCAAGAATCGTTGATGGAAAAGGGAAAATCTCTGGCTGAACAAATGAGAACACCAACCGAAGTCTATTCTGACAGACTGCAAGAGTTGCAGGATATGTTGAACGCGGGTGCAATTTCCCACGAAACTTTTGAAAGAGCATTGAAAGCAGCAAAAGAGAAACTGGAATCCGCGTCACCAGAAGTTGAAGTTGATGTGAAGGCGGGTACGGTGGCAGCAAGCATTGACACAGCAATGGGTGGATTTGAAATTTCAATGGATGTGCAAGACAGAATCGCAAAAGATTCACTGGGCGAAGAACGAAAGATGGTGCATTTGCTTGAACAGATCAGCGAACAACAGAAACAAGGCAACACAGAACCAGCGATGATTTGAAATGGCACTTGTAACAACAGAAATAACGGGAAGTGGCGGCGCAAGCACGACACTAGAAAACACTGGCATTCAAAAGCATTCAGCCAATCGTAGTTTCATGGTCTACGATGATGAAGGTGAACTGGATGCTGATGTGGTTTCTGTAATGCTGACAGATGGGTTGCCACAAATTGGTGACTTGCATGATGACTTTGAATTTCTGCGTGTGACCAAGCGTTCTGTCACGCGCATGGCAGAACGCAACGATGCGTGGAAGATTGAATTCACATACGAACATCTGATTGATATTCCAGAAGTGCAAGTTTCCCAAAGCAGTGAAATCACAGGTCAGTTCATTGGGGTTTGGCGATCAAATGCGGGTGAACCAGACAACCTGAATTCGCCAGCAGCAGCAGACATCGGGGGTACGATGATAGATTCTGCTGGTTCGCCAACAAGTGTGATGTTGAAACAGCAAACATTTTCATTGTCATTTGAGCAGTTCGGAAGCATTCCTGTTTCAACTTTATTCAATGCAACTGGCAAGCGCAATTCACAGGGTTTCTTTGGATTCGCTGCGGGGTATCTTGTATATCTTGGCGTGTCGTTTGCAACAAAAACAACCAGTTCATACACACGAACAGATAAGTTTCTATATGATGGGTTTGCACACTGCCGTCAAGTTGTGGGTGCATTTGACGGTGACTTGAACCCAACACTTGATTCTGATGGACATGCAACAACTGTATTTTGGGTGCAGCCGTTTCCAAACACAACTGATTTTTCATCTTTAGGTATTCCGTTTTAGGTATCTCGTGACATGCCAACACAACCACCACCATTCCCACATCCAGACCCTATCAAAAAAGGCATCGGCAAACTAACACCACAAGTCTGGGATTCACTGATTTGGTGTTCAGAATGGGTGCATGAAAACGCTGCTGTCCTAGATAAATTGATCAAGGCATCTGAAAAGGATTCCAAGGTAGTTCGTCCGTGGTTTCTTGCAAAGATTACCGGCGCAAAACTCGCAGCACCCAACCGATACAAATACAAGTGGACGAAAGTCAGGGTGGACGATTGGACATCCGCACCGCACGGTTATTCTGATGACGATACACTTGATAGCCAACAAGATGGGGTCACAGCGTATGCCTACTATGCGGTGAACATAATAGAAGGCGGAAATTCAAACACGAAAACGGCAACGGGTACAGATGAAAGTGCTGCGACATTCCCAGATACACTGAACATGCAAGCAATCGGGGGGGGGTATACTGCTTCCATTGGTACAGAAACCACGCCATACATCGAGCCAATTGTACAGATGTTTGTGTGGCGAGATAGCGAGTCGGTCACTCGCTATATGTTCAGTGCTGCCAATTCTTATGACGGTGGTTGTGAAGAATAAACATGGTTGGCGCAGCACACTTATTGAATGCGCAGGAATGCTGCAACCCCGATGACTTGATAAAGGACTATGTGTATGCGCAACCTTGTACATGTTCAACTGCAAGTTCGGGTTGGTGCGCAAATGGTAGTTGCTCACCATACCTTGAGTTGTGTTATGTTCAAGAAATAACGGAAGGCGCAACGGTTGATGTATTCTTTGCATTCAATGGTGCGTGTTGGTTCTTGGACGGCGATGAAGATGTCATAGTATTAGAAGAAGGTGAAGAAAGACCTGAATTTGGATTTGGGATTGGCACGATTGAAAACGGTGACGGCGAGGTGTACGACACCTGTGCCGATTGCTGTGCCGATGACCAGAATGAACGGTGGTACAAGTTTGAAGCGTGCGAATCAAATGAATTGAAGATTTGTTATGAAGGCACGGCATCAGAATGTGACCTGTGTGATGGGTATGAAGATAGTGTGCTGCTCGTACCAGCAAGATTTATTGAGGGTATCGAAACAGGAAATTCATGTGATACACAGAATGAAGGCACTGGTATGGATGCTTGCCGCGATGAAACAAGTTGCAGATTCATGTTGGATTATCGTTCGCGGTATCATGACCGAACTGAGGAAGATACTTGTACTTGCTCGTTCACTGGCTGCTGCTACAAATCCTGTGAGGAAGATGATCCAGTCATCATCACATCAATTTCTGCTTGCGACAGTGCGCTAGATGTCAATGATTGTTGTGATATCTGGACACCAAAGTGGAAGCACGATATCAACGGTGGTGATGTTGACTGTGCTTCAACATACGGTGACACAGGTGTACCACATGAAGGTGATAGTGGTGACCCGCCTTATATGTGGCGGGGCTGTTGTGCGTGTTCCCATGAAACCATCGAGCCAGTCGCAAATACGCAACTTTGCAGAGTGTTTGACGGTATGACTACTTGGACATACACTTTTACAATGAAAGCCGACAATAGAAGGGGGGGTTGTATTGGCATCCCGCCAACCAGTCTGTCTTGTGATTATTGTTGCGGGTTGTCAACAACGAATGTGACTTTGAACTTCACTGTACACCCTGAAGATGCTGACAACGGTTACTATTCGCATGACACAACGCTTCACACATATCATTGCATACACCTGAACGAAGGCATTGGCGATGCTTGTATAAACAAAGAAGGTGATGCAAGTTGTCACAAGTGCTGCTTAGCCAACGCATGTGATTGTGCAGATGGCGCGCACGATTGCACAGGAATGCCAAACTTCACTGGCATGTGGTGTAAAATTATTGGCACACCAACCGCGAGCGACTGCGCTTCGATGTGTGACGCTGGTGCATACGACATTTGTGACCCGTGTGATTGGTGTGTACAAGATAATTGCGGCAGCCCGTGTGCGGGTGAAACCTGTGCTTGTGGCGGCGAACACAGAATATGGTTGTTCAAGGGATGTGCAATGGGGCAAAGTCCTTTATTCAATTATCATGGCTTAGGTTGGGATTGGATGTCGCAACGATGCACGGACAATGCGTCTGGGACAATCACTGGCGCGCTGCTTAGAATGTTTATCACACCTGAAACTCCAACTTCGTTCTGTAGCCGAAATTGTTGCCAAGGTGTTGCCTGTGGCGGTGGTGCGGATGGTGAAACTTGTGGTTGTACAGAAGTACCATGTATGGCAAATTCTTGTATCATTTGCACAACCAACAAAGTTTTCACTCAAGGTGGAGTGCCTACCGATGGTCTGACTTGTACCGCACCGTTTAATAGCGGTCATACCATTTGCTTCCCGTACCCTGATGATTATGGTGAGGATGGCGAATGCTTACCTGCTCCCTGAATAAAAGGAACTGACAATGATTTTTGATACATGGTTATTGATATGGAAGTACGCTGGCTTTTGGTGGGGGTGGGCATTCCGTGGATTCGGATTGGCAAGCGGCGTGTGGCTCTTCATGAAGTTGGCGGGGATTTTGATGGTGTCAACAACAGTATGAAGTCACAAGTTTTCAAAAGCGACAAAGCACTAGAGAAACACGAAGCCAAAGCGGAAATGGAGTTGAACAAGTGGCTTGACAAATACACTGTCAGTGGGCTTTCGGTTGGTAGAGATAAAGACGGTAAGGTTGTACGGATGCAATTCAACAATCGAACTTCCTATCAGACACCCATGCCCGATGAAGTGAATACGCAAACGGTTGAACAGAACACACCTGTTGTTCATGATGTGTTTGTTGACCAATACGGCAGAAAAGAGAAAGCCCCGAATCGCAAAAAAAGCAAGAAGGGCAAAAAGCCCTGTTCCGCATGTGAAAAGAAAAGGAACTGGAGCAAGTTGAAGCGACTTGTGACGGGCGGGTCAAAGTTATTGATGTCAGAACTGGGAATTGATGCTGCTACTGAGGACACGATAATAGCACGGAAAGAATTATGTATGGCGTGTGATTCATACGATTTTGGAGTATGCAATGAATGCGGCTGTTTCACAGCAGCCAAAGTCAAACTGAACAGTGAAGAATGCCCCCTTGGAAAGTGGGCAACAGTGGAGGTAACAACCGATGGCGGTGAGATATTGGGACGGTGACACAAACGGGGTATTGACCGAGGCAACGAACTGGGATGGCGATGTCCTACCCGCAAACGATGACACCGTCATCTTTTCAGAAAACTCTACAGATATCACTGGTGACCTAAGTGGAAAAACCAATCTGCACATGTTTGTCGGGTCGCAATGGACGGGCAAGTTTGGTACTTCAGTGACAGCAGCGACTTTCCATTTGGATTCACTTGATTACGCGGGAACGGCATCTGAAGTGTATCTTGACTTAGACACAAATGCATTGACAGTGAATGTGGCGGATACTGGTTCTGGTGATGCTGCTTTATCGTTGGGCGGTGATGCGACCATATCAATGCTGAGAGTTATTGGTGGGCGTGGAACAATCTACAACAGACAAGCATCAAGAACCATCACAACCGTTGAACTGATCGGCGCACGGAATGCAACGGTTGATATTGGAACTGTTCCTGCATCGGGAACAACTTTGCGACAAGATAGCGGAACAGTCAAAATCGGCAATTCATACACAAACATTTATGTCAGTGGTGGTGTGCTTGAAATAACGGGCAACCCAACTGCAATCACCACGCTTGACATTTATGACGGAAAAGTTTCATACAATGTGTCGGGGACAACGGCAGCAATAACAAGTCGTCTGTCAATCTATGATGGCGAGTTCAACGCTGACGATATGACAGCAAGTGTAGCCACAATTACGGGGGCTGAACTTTACGAGAACGGCAAACTGTCAGAACAAAGTGGGCTAGAATCAATTTCGTGGTCTGGGGGTATTGCATACTATGGCGGTTCATTATTGCTTGATGCAGGTCGTGTGATCACTGTTGCCTAGAACGCGAGATGGTTACATGGTCAAAATTCGGTGCGATTTCCTGTACACACTGTCCGTTTCAAAACGAACGGGCAATTGGAAAACTGCTGAATGAATTGAAGGGAAGACGGCTTGACCACTTTTTTCATTTGGGTGATGTGATAGACGCAGGTGGAACGGCATCAGCACACAAGAACAAAAGTGATGCAGTGGAACATTCGCTGTATGACGAATACATGATTGCAGCAGACATGCTGCGAAGAATTCGGGAAGCACTACCAAAAGATTGCAAACTTCATTTGCTGGACGGGAATCATGATGACAATGTACAACGCAAAGAAGGCAACAGACGAATCCCAAAAGACTTGCGAACTCTTTGCAACCCTAGAAAGATGGCGGTTGTTTGCGAAGAATACAACCAGTGGGAACACACCCCATATCGTTTTGAAAAAAGCGGAGTTGTTATCTTGGGCGCGGTCTGTTTCTGTCATGGGTGGTCTACTGCTTCTGAAGAACTTGAAGCAATCGAAATTGCAAACATTTGTGGTGCTGTACCGCACCGTTTGATTGTCAAGGGTCACACGCACAGACCAGTGCCACCAACACAATGCAAGCGAACTGCAAAGGTCAAGTTGCCTTGGCACTATTGCAATGTGGGACACATGGCGTTTCCAGATGGCGCACCAGATTACGCGCAGAGATTCAGTACAGATTCGTGGGGCGCAGCCGTGTGTTTCGGGGAAACAATCGTGTCACAAAGATCGTCAAGACTTGGCAAAGGAAGTTGGCGCGCGCAACTGATTTCACTTGATTGAAATTTGAAAATTGCAAAATTCGAGTTCGTCCAAAAATCTTTTTTATTTTTTTTTCAGTTGCGTTTTTGAAAAGCAGCGCAACTTTTTTTTGTGGATAAGTCTTGAAATCGGTTCACTTCAAAAAAAAATTGTGCAGAGAAATCTGGTTGTGGTAAGATACACATATCAGGAAAGAAAAAAGTTTTCTTTCAAGCAGAAACGAAACGACAGAAAAAGGAACGAAACGATGACAAAAGAAATTTGCGAAACAAGTGGATGCACAAAAACAGTAGAGGTGAACTATCTTGGTTCGCCATTGTGCAGCAAGTGCAAGAACGAAGTACAAGACCACAGGTACGAGGGTGGACGATTCACAATGGCAGTTGCAGGGTTCAAGTCAAAGTACCCAAGGGCATACGAAACTGGACGCATTCAAAACGATCACTAAATAGAAAGGAAACGAAACGAAATGAAACCATACATAGAAACAATCAAACGAATCAAATTGGAAGCAGGGTACAATCCAGACTTATCTGAAAACTATTGGGCATCCTGTTGGCGTGAACGCAAGGAACGAATGCAACGGAAGCAAGCCCGTGCGATTGATGACATGCACAATGCGAAGTACCTTGGATGGAATGGCAACAGTCACAAGTACAATTCACGCAACACTTCACTGTGGTGTACACCACTGATTGAACTTGTGATTGACTTTGTGAAGAAGGAATTGAAAAAGCGTGGCGGTCACCCAAGCGTGAATCACATGCAGTTTGTTCACACAAGCAGGGGCGGTCATGGTCGTGCAGGTTCAAGGCGTGTTCACATTGCACACAACAGACAACACCCAAGAATGGATTGGAAGTATGTTGGCATCAAGTGGGCAAGCAACAACACAACCAAAACTGCTTTGCAAAGTTTGTGTCACATCGTTGCACACGAATTGGTTCACACGACAAGTCTTGTCAAGAGGAAGCACAGAAGTGATGGCAGTCGTGATCGTCAATCCTATGAAGTTCACACAGACAACATTGCAGCAGAAGTTGTCACTGCGTTCGCTGAAAACGAAATTAAAATCTGGCGCAAGTATCGCAAGTTGCGAAGAACTGCACGGAACAAAGTGCTGCGTGCAAACGCACAAAAGGAAAAGGCAAAGCAACCTGATCACAAACTTCAACTTGTTCAAAACAATATTGAACGCTGGGAAAAGAAACTTGCACAAGCAAACAAAAAAGTCAAAGCATACAAGACAAAGTTGAACAGAATGAATGGCGCACGCAAAGCAGCAGCCACACGCAAAGCAGCAGCGTGTCGTGGTACAATCTGAACGACACCTTTTTTCTCTTGGAAAACCCCACCCCGCCAGACCCGTGGGGTTTTTCTTTGAAAATTTCTTGTTGTTTATCTGCGTTCCTGATAGCAAGAATGCACATGCACAAAGATTGTGCTAGAAAGGTACTATCATTCCATTGCTTTTGTCGATATTATTAGGGCAGAACGAAACGAACGAAACGAAACGACAGCAGCAAGGAAACGAAACGATGGCACAAGCCAAAACAAAATCAAATAAGAAACGAACGACCAGACGCACGGCAAAGAAGAATCCAGCGTTTGACATGTACAAGCACATCACTGATCAAGTGATTGCACACTTGCAAGAAGGAACTATTCCTTGGGAAAAACCTTGGGCAACTTCTGGTGCAAGAGGATTTGCAAGAAGTGTTTCAACAGGCAAAGCATATCAAGGCATCAACCAATTGCTTCTTGCGTTGCAAGGGAACGCATCACCTTGGTGGTTGACATTCAATCAAGCAAAGGCATTGGGTGGTTGTGTTCGTGGTGGCGAATCAGCAACGAAGGTTGCATTTTGGAAACGCATCAAAATCATTGACGAAGAAACACAAGAAGAAAAAACAATTCCACTTCTTCGACACTTCAGTGTGTTCAATGCAGAACAGTGTGATCTTCCTGAAGAAGCAATTGAAAAACTTGCGAAGCGTTTGGACAAACTCGCTGGCAAGAAGGCACGCAGAACAAAGAAGCAAATCATCGAAGAAGCACAAACAGTTTGTGACGCATATCTTTCCCGCGAAAAGATCAAACTGACACACGGTGGTGACAGTGCGTTCTACCGTCCAACATCAGATTCGATTGGAATGCCAAAGATGGATTCATTCAAAAGTGCAAACCACTACTACACAACACTGTTCCATGAATCAGTTCACAGCACTGGACACAGTTCACGATTAGATCGTGGCAATGACACCCGTGACCGTTCCCGTGACAAGGAACTGCAAGAGTACAGCCGTGAAGAACTGGTTGCAGAAATGGGCGCAGCGTTCCTTTGTGGAATCACTGGCGTGGCAAACAAATCGGTTGACAAGAATCGTGATGCCTACATCAAGAACTGGTTGACCAAACTGAATGACGATCCAAAGGCAATTGTTGTTGCATCGGGTCGCGCAGGAAAAGCAGCAGACTTCATCACTGGAATTTTCCAAGCAACAGATGCAGATGACAAGTTCGACAGGGCGGGGGTGACACAATGAACTTGACACCCAAAGGCAAAGGGCAACTGATCAAACGAAATGCGATCTACTTGCCAACCCCACCAGACGGACATGACAAACTTGACCTGATGTTGTCACGGTATCAAGGGCGAGTGATGACCAGCGTTCCCTGTGAAGCCCTGTGGTTCGATACAAGCCCCCCTGTTGCAGCCGACATGCCACGGGGGGTCTTTTCTCTGACGGGCTGTATGGGGTTCTGTTGTGCGGTAGAATCCAAGGATGGAACACCATGAATCAGCGTGACGAAGATGTGTTCACTGAAATGGCTGGACACTACAAACGATATAGGAAGATTCACACTGACAAAGATGCCTTTGTGTGTTGGACTATTATGTGTCTTGAAGTTTATCTGGACGGTGACGGAAGGGGTGAATGCAAATTGATTCGTGATTCATGGGAAGAACACATGAAGTTTGCGAGGGTCAATCGACAAATGGAAGGCAGACTATTCAAGAAGCGGAAACGGAAATGATTCACAGACTATGCGATAAATGCGGCACCATGGAGTCAGTTGATTTTGTTGGTTGGTAAATAGTTTTGAGGTAACGAATATAAATGACTAAATCATCAGAACAACATACTTGGTTGAAGAAATCTGCGTGGAACGAGAAGGACGAATACTATACTCCACGAATACTTGTTGAACCCATTTTGAAATATGTTCCAAACAATGCAACAGTTTGGTGTCCGTTTGATACAGAAAACTCCGAGTTTGTTCGGATGTTGAAAGAAAAGGGAAACACTGTAATTCATTCTCATATATGGGAAGGAAAAGATTTCTTCAAATATGAACCAGAGGACTATGATTATATCATTTCCAATCCACCGTTCACAAGAAAACTTGAAGTATTTGAACGGCTGTATAATTTAGGGAAACCGTTTGCAATGATAATGG
>Ga0114905_1001960_pt1 | contig 10958 bp, 7 predicted proteins | sample MalvireepMed_b05_FD_83499 | JGI IMG/M metagenome (GOLD analysis project Ga0114905, IMG submission 83499) | Marine viral communities from the Global Malaspina Expedition - Malaspina viral metaG DeepMed_b05 | ecosystem: Environmental > Aquatic > Marine > Oceanic | place: Mediterranean Sea...
GAGCCTGACCATCGCGGGCCTCGGCGGTGATCTCCTGCCCGCCGAGGCCCGCGATGGTCAGGCTCAGCGTCCGGGTCAGGTTGTCGCGCAGGTTGCCCAGCGACCAGATGCCCGTGGTGGCGTCATAGCTGCCCTGCACGGCGGAACTGCTGTCCACGGTGGCGCCCGCAGGCAGCGAGAGCTGCACCTGAACGTCCGAGGCGACCCCCGGCCCGTCGTTGGTGATATCGACCTCGAGCACGTTGGTCGTGCCCGCGGTCACCGTCGCGTCACGCAATGCGACCGACAGGTCGGCCTCGTCGGGCGTGGCGCCCTGCACCGTGCCGACGTTGATCTCCTCGTTGTCCGCGATGCCCTGGTCGAACCCGTCGGCAGAGATGCGCGAGGTGGTCAGCAGCAGGCCCGCCGAGGCCGGGGTCGCCGTGATCTCCACGTCGATGCTGGCGCCCGCGGCAATGGTCCCCAGCTGGATCCGGTAGGCGCCGCCGCTGAAGAACCCGTTGGTGGGCGTGGCCGAGAGGTTGGTCAGGCCCTGCACCGCCTCTTCGAGCACCACGTTGGTGGCATCGGTGGTGCCGTTGTTGCTGACCGTCACCGTGTAGGTGAAAGGCGTGTTGATGGTCAGGTTCGACGCTTCGTCGATCTTGCTGTCGACCGACAGGTCGATGATGCCCGACACCGGCGCGTTCGGCACGATGACCTGCGTTGCTGCGCCGTCGTTCACGGTTTCGGGGTCGTAGGTGTCCGACAGCACGTAGACATCCGCGGCGAACTGGTCGCCCGGCGCAGCGCCGCCGCCGACGGTCGTATCCACGGTGATGGTCCGTTCTTCGCCCGGGGCCAGGTCGCCGACGTCGATCTCGTACTGGGCCACGTCGGACGGGTTGAGCGGTTCTGAACCGCCGGTCGCGGTGACCCCGGCATCGACGTTCAGAAGCGCCCGCGTGACGGTGGCGGTCGTGTCGGTCGAGGTGTTGGTGACCACGATGGTCAGCGTGACCTGGTCGCCCGCCTGCACCTCGGGGGCCGAGGCTTCGATGGTGACCGAAAGGTCCGCCTCGGCGCCGACATCCACCGCCGTGGCAGTTTCGGCAAAGACGATGGGCCCCTGCCCGTCATCCACCATGGCGTAAAGGAAATAGCTCCCCGGCACGACGGTGTTGGCATCCCAGGTGAACTCGCCCGATCCATCCGCCAGAACCTGAGTGCCGGCCAGAAGGCCGTCCATCTCGGTCAGGTCGTCGTCGTAGAAAAAGCTGACGTTGGTCACGGGCGTCGTGGTGCTGGCATCGAAGGCGAAGGTGACGGTGCCGTCGGCATTGACCTGCGGCGTGCCGGTGAAGTCGAATTCCGGCACTTCAACGGCGCCGGTGGCCTCGTACTGGACGTTGCCCAGGCCGGTGGTGTCGACGATCTCGAGGTCCCAGGTGCCCTCCTCGGGCGCGTCGATGATCACGCTGCGGCTGTTGTTGCCCGAGAACTCGTCGATCACCATGATCTGGTTGGCGGCGAAATCCGCTTCTTCGATGATCGTGCCGTCCGGCTTGATCACCCGCACCGCGACGTCGCTGTCGGCGTTCTCCCAGATCGCCGAGAGGATCACGAACTCCTGCCCGTCCTCGATGAACCAGGACGAGGTTGTCGGGATGTTGTTGGCGCCGATCCGGGCGATGGAGCCGTCGAAATTGATCCGCAGACCCAGGGTGATGTTGTAGCTGTCCCAGGGCGTGTTGACGGTGTACTGACCCCAGCCCGCGGCATAGTCATCCGACGAGGTGCCGTTGTTGGTGTAGTTGATCGCGAGGTTCGAATTGGCGATCTTGGCGCCCCCGTAGACCGGCACGAAATTCGGCAGCGACAGCTGGCCCGAGCGCGCCATGGAGAAGTCGAAATCCGCGTTGGCCTTGAAGCTGCCGGTGGTGACGAAGAAGCCGTCGAGCACGTTGGTGGTGCCGGTAAAGGACAGCTCGCCCTTGTTCCAGTCGAGCTTGGCGGTGGACACGTCCTTGACCAGGGTGAACACCCCCAGATCGACGTCGAAGAGCCCGGCGTCGATGGTGAAGTTGGCGGTCAGGATGTCGGTGGTCATCTGGCCCTGGAAGAACTTCGACGTCACCTTGGCGTCGAAGGTGGCCTTGGCCAGCGACGTGCCGGCGATCTGCGGCCCGAGCGAGGCGCCGATGGTGAAGTTGCCCTCCACATCCTTGTTGTTCGAGGGCGCGAAGTTGTCCACCGACCCGCCGATGCGCTGGAAGAAGAACGCAGGATACGCCGGGATCGGCTTGTTGAGGTTGTCGAGGATCAGCCCGATCTTGTCGAGCTCGAAGGGATCGTAGACGAATTCCACCTCGGCCCGCGCGGTGGCACCCTCTCCGAACTTGACGCCGAAAGGCGTCCCCAGCGTGCCGGCGCCGCCGACTTCGCGGGTGGTGGTGTTGATGTTGAACTCCAGCCCCTGGATCGACCAGCCGCCGAACAGCGGCACGTTCCCGGCGGCCTTGAGCACGCCGATCACGTCGACGTCGCCATCGGTGTTCACCTGGATGTAGTTCATCCCGCTCAGGTCGGCCTCGACCTTGCTGATGCCGGTGCTGCCCTTGGCAAAGTTGGTGTTGGTGAATTCCAGCTTGGCCTGGAACCGGAACGCGTCCTCACCGGCGCGGTACTCGATCGCCATGTTCGACGCCTTGACGTCGATGAAGCCGCCCAGCTTGAATTCCTGCGACCCCGGAGGTGCGATGCGGAAGCCCAGCACCGGCGCCGCGCCGTTGTCGGTGATGCGGATCGCCTGGCTGAAGAAATCCACCGTCTCGATGATCAGGCCGCTGGCCGGGTCCGGCATGATGAACCGCGCGTCGAAGGCCAGCTTGTCGCTCAGGATCGCCATGCCCTTGAATTCGATCTCGGTGCCCGCGAGCTTGAAATCGCCCTTGGTCACGTTCGAGAGCGACGCGATGCCGTTGTTGAGGTTGAGGTTGAAATCCGCGGTGAAGAGACGCTCGCTGACGCCGCCGATGCCGGAAAAGACCTGGCCGCCCTTCACCTCGAGCACATCCTGGTCGTAGGCCGCCTTGCTGGTGCTGCGCGCCGTGATCAGGGTCGTCGCGCCGTCGATCCGCCCGACGCGCACGTCGCCGGTCGTCTCGCACTTGTCCGTGTCGTCGTTGTGTTCGAACTCCTGATCGGCGGTGATCGTCCAGGGCCGGACGTCGTCGCATTCGATCGGCTCTGCGGTCACGGAATAATTCCAGGCCGTGCCCGCGTCGTCGGTGGCGACGATCACCTGTACCGTGTCGGCCGTGCCCGCGGGCAGCTGCACCGTGCCGCTGCGCGATCCGCCGGTGAAGCCGGTGTCGACGATGTTGCGCCCCTCGTAACGGATGATGAACCGGTCAGGGATGGTGAAATGGGTATAGGAATAGCTGATTTCGCTGCCGTTGGTCGATTCGAGCTGAAGCGTCTGGGAACTGCCTTCGAAGCCGCCGCTGTCGGACACGCTGGTGGTCTGCTCGATCGCCGTGTCTCCGCCGCCGGACAACACCAGCACGCCGCCGTCGTCCTCGGTCTGCGGCACCGGTTCGCCGCGCAGCGCCACCGCCAGCGCCTCGCCTTCATCGCCCGGACCGTCACCGCCCAGGGCCGCGTCCAGCCGGTGGCCCAGCTCTTCGATCAGCACGTCCACCAGCCGCTCCATCGACGCCCCGGCAACCATCGCGTCCGAGAGGTAGATCACATCGAGATCGGCGCTGTAGCCCGCATCGGCCCCCGGCAGACGGCTGGCCGGAACCACGTCGATGCCATGGGTCGGCACACCCGAGACGGCCCAGCTGCCCAGAACGGACTCAAGGGCGGCGCGGGTCCCGAAGACCTCGGCGAAAAGCTCCGGACGTTCGGCGATGGCGGTGGTGATCCTGTCGGCAGCTTCCTGAGATGCAAAGGAAATTTTCGCGGCGAAATCCTCGTCGAACATGGTAATACCGTCCCGTTCTTAAAGTTTATTGCTGAAAAATGATCCGAAACAAAAGATCGTTAACAGAACTTCGGTAGCACACCGCCCGTTCTGCGTCCAGACTTTCAACCGGAGCGGGAAACGCGTTCGATACCTGGTTGCCGGGCGGCCCATGCCCCCTTGCGGGAACTCCGACCGCGTTCAGACCGCGGCGATATCCAGATCCGCCGCCTTAAGCGCCGCGCGGCTTACCGGTCCCTGCCCCAGCCGCTTGCGCGTCTGCATGTGGGTCTTGGCGTTGTTGATCGTCTCGACCGAGGACAGCCGGTCCCCGGCAAAGCGGAAAACGGCTCCGTCGGCGCGCACGGCGGTGTCGTCCCCGGGTGCCGAGAGCCCCGCGATCTGCAGTTTCCAGTCGGCCTGGTCGGACCAGAACCAGGGCACGGCGCCGTAGCCATCGCTGTCTCCCTTGACCAGCCGCCGGGCAATGAGCCGGGCGTGATCCGTCGCCGCCTGCACCGATTCCAGCCGCACGGCACGGCCTGTCGCAGGGTCGGGAAAGACCGCGCAATCCCCGAGCGCCGAGATCGCCGGATCGCCCGTCAGCAGCTGCGCATCGACCACCACGCCGTTGTCCACCGCCAGCCCCGCCTCGGCTGCAAGCTCGGTGTTGGGGCGCACGCCGGCGGCCAAAAGCACCACGTCCGCCGCCACCTCGCTGCCGTCCGCCAGATGCATGGCGTCGCGGGTCACCCCCTGCGCCGCAGCCCCCAGATGCACCGCCGTGCCCAGCCCATGGTGCAGGTCCAGGAACCGCTGCGACATCTCGGGTGACACGACCCGCGCCATCAGCCGGTCCGCCGCCTCGGCCACCGCGACCTCGTGGCCCAGCCCGCGCGCGACCGCGGCGAACTCAAGCCCGATGAACCCGCCGCCGATGACCGCGCAGCGCTGCGGCGTGGCCAGGACCTCGCGCAGCTTCTTCGCATCGTCGAGCGTGCGCAGATCCAACGCCCGTTCGACGCCGTCGATGGGCGGGCGCAGGTTGCGGGTGCCGGTGGCGAGGATCAGGTGATCGTAGGCAAAGACCTCGGCCCCTGCATGGACCGTGCGCCCCGCCCGGTCGATCCGGTCGACCCAGAGCCCGCTGCGCAGGGTGATGTCGCTTTTCTCGAAAAACGTCTCGGGACGCAGACGCAGGGCATCGGCATCGCCTGACTTGAGATAAGCCTTGGAGAGCGGCGGGCGCTGATACGGCAGCCCGTCCTCTGCCCCGATCAGCGTGATCGTGCCTTCATAGCCTTCTTGCCGCAGGCTGATCGCGGCCTGCAACCCGCCCTGCCCGGCGCCGACGATCACGATGCCTGCCATGGCTCAGACCTGGTCTTCGGGCAGATGCACAACGAGGCCGTTCAGCTCCGGCGTCAGCTGGATCTGGCAGGACAGGCGCGAGGTCTCCTTCACCTCGTCGGCGGCGCAGTTCAGCATGTCGTCCTCGCCGTCCTTGCGCGGGCCGGTCGCGTCGGTCCAGGCGTCGTCCACGTAGCAGTGACAGGTGGCGCACATCATCGACCCGCCGCATTCGCCGACGATCCCCGCCACGTCGTTGTCGAGCGCCGTCTGCATTACCGTGTCGCCGACCTGCGCCTTGACTTCCGTCCGCGTGCCATCCTTGGCCACGTAAATCACCTTGACCATGCGGTCCTCCCTTTGGCGTCTCTGCCCTGTCAGTTCAGCGTAATAGGCATGTTGATCGGCCCGCGAAACCCGAAGCCGCGCCATTTCACGGCATCGGGATCGGGCAGCGACATGTTCGGGAAACGCTCGAACAGCGCCGGGATCATGATCTCGCCCACCGTGCGCCGGGCGATATGGGCGCCGGCGCAGTGGTGCGGTCCGCTGCCGAACGCCTGGTGCACGTTCTTGTCGCGAAAGACCACGTAGTCCTCGCCGTTCTCGAACAGGTCCTCGTCGCGGTTCGACGACGCCTGGATCGTCATCACCGTGTCGCCCCTCGGGATGTCGAAACCGCCGATCTGCACGTCCTCCAGCACCAGCCGGCTCGACGCCTGGATCGGTGCCACCCAGCGTATGCCCTCTTCGAACGCGGCCCCCCAGGCCTCCTGCCGCTTCACCTCTTCGAGTTGTTCGGGATTGGTCAGCAGCCCGAAAAGAATCGTCGCCATTGCGTCGCGCGGCTCGTTGATGCCGCCGCCGATGGCGATCTTGAGGTTGGCGTAGATCTGGCTTTTCGGGATCGGATCCTTGGCATTCAGCATGATGGAAAAGGCCGAATTGTTGGGCTCGGCAAGGTGCCGGTCCTCGAGGCTGGCGAAATGCGCGTCCATCTCGTCATTGGCCTTGTCCGAGACCGCGAAGGGCTCTGGCTTCCAGCCGAAATTGCCCGCGCCGTCGATCAGATTCTGCGACCAGCGCTGCATCTGTTCGGTCGTGGCGCCCTCGAGCCCGAGGATATGCGTCAGGATCGCCGCCGAGACCGGGCCGCAGATCTCGGAGAACATGTCCACCGTCTCGCCCCTGGGCAGGCGGTTCAGGTAGTCGTCGACGATGCCGCGGTAAAGATCGGCCCAATCCTGCTTGATGACCTTGGGCGTGTAGGCCATCTGCATCGCCATGCGCTCGCGCCGGTGCTCTGCCCCGTCCTTACGCATCAGAGTGTGCGCGCGGAAGGCAGGTTTCATCGGGGTGTTGGGATCGTCCGAGCTGAAGATCTCGGGCGTGTCCTTGACGTACTTGGTGAAGGCCGCCTTGGTCAGGAAGGTCCGCTTGACCGACGTCACGCGCACCACCGGCGTCTCGGCCCGCATCCGGCGGTAGATCGGATAGGGATCGCGCGTGAGCTGATCCATCGTCACGTGGTCGTTCACCGGGGCCAGCGGCATGGGGTCTCCTCTCTCTTATGCATTCGCGACCCGGTCATAGCGCGAAGGCCGGCGAAACACACGGGGTCGCCGCAGCGGCAGTTTCGGTCGGCAGACCTTGCCGGTCCCGTACTCTCATCAACGCGCCGCCAGCGCGTCGGTCAGCAGATCGCGAACCGCGTCGCGGGGCACGTCCGAGGTGACGAAGGCCTGCCCGATCCCCCGCGCCAGGATGAACCGCAATTGCCCGTCGATCACTTTCTTGTCCTGAGCCATGTGGTCAAGCAGAACATCAGCATTTGGCAAATCCCCTTCGATATCAGAGAGATCGGTCTTGAGGTTCATCTGTTTCAGATGCGCCCGCACCCGGCTAGGGTCCTCCTGCGCGCAAAGCCCCAGTCGCGCCGACAAGTCGAAGGCCATGGCACAACCGATGGCCACGCCCTCACCGTGCAGCAAACGCGAGGAATACCCCGTAACTTTCTCCAATGCATGACAAAACGTGTGACCGAGGTTCAGAAGCGCGCGGTCGCCCTGTTCGGTTTCGTCGCGGGCGACGATCTCGGCCTTCATCTCGACCGAGCGTTTCACCGCGTGAATGCGCGCGCCGCGGTCGCCTGCCGCCATGGATGAGGCGTTGCCTTCAAGCCATTGAAAGAATTCACTGTCTCCAAGCAGGCCGTACTTTACCACCTCGCCGTAACCGGCCAGGAAATCGCGCGGCGTCAGCGTGTCGAGCAAACCGGTGTCCGCCAGCACCAGCGCGGGCTGGTGAAAGGCGCCGATCAGGTTCTTGCCCTGCGGCGCGTTGATGCCGGTCTTGCCCCCGACAGAGCTATCAACCTGGGCCAGCAAGCTACTGGGAATCTGCACGAATCTCACGCCACGCCGCAGGACCGCCGCGGCAAAGCCCACGAGATCGCCGATCACGCCGCCGCCCAGGGCCACGACCACGTCGCGCCGCTCAACCCTTTGCTCCAGAAGCCATTCCACCGTCCGGCTGAACTGCGCCCAGCCCTTGGTCGCCTCGCCCGGCGGCAGCGCCAGCGCCACCATCTCGATGCCCTCGGCGGCGAGACCCCGTTCGAGCGCGCCAAGGTGCAGGTCCGCGACGGTTTCGTCGGTCACCACGGCGACCCGGCGGCGGTGCAGCAACGGCGCGATCTCTGCCCCCGCCCGGGCCAGCAGACCGTAGCCGATCCGCACATTGTAGGACCGGTTGGGCAATGGCACGTAAACCGTTTCGATCATTCGACTTTCTCCAAGACGTCCGGCCGGTTGAGCAGCGCGTTGCGCACCTTGACCGCCATATCCTCCACGCTGAAATGCGGACGAGCCTTCACGGTGACATCGGCGAGCGCATAGACCGGCACGCGGGCCGCGTAGATCTCTCGGAGCGTGGCATGCGGGTCGGGTGTCCGCAGCAGCGGGCGCGTTTCCTTGTGCCGGACACGCGCCCACAAAAGCGGAAGCTCCACATCAAGCCAGACCGCTATCCCCTTGCCGGTAATGAGTTTCCTGTTATCGGCACTCATGTAGGCGCCGCCGCCGGTGGACAGGACCGAGGGCGGTGCCTCCAGCAGACGTTCGATGACCTGGCTTTCCTTGCGGCGGAAGAACGGCTCGCCGTCGCGGGCGAAGATCTCGGCGATGCTCATGTTCGCCGCCTCTTCGATGGCGCTGTCCGAATCGCGGAACGGCACCGACAGCACCTGTGCCAAGGCTTTGCCCACGGCGGTCTTTCCGGCGCCCATCATACCCACGAGCACGACTGTTTTCTTCAGCTGCGCCTGCATTTCCCTTGCACTTCGGCCATCTGCCGCCATTTTTCGATTCAGCTGCGTGAATGACGTGATCTTGGTGAAAAGGCTAGGTATAAGTTGGAAAAAACGCGCGGCAACGCAGTGGGCAGAAGGCAGAAACGACCATGGGGCGAATTTTCAAATGGCTATTCTATCTCGTGCTTCTGGGGGCCGTCGGCCTTGTGGCCTATGCCTATGTCGGCCCCTTCTTCGGGGCCGATTTCTCGCCGCCGCAGACCGAGGTCCGGCAACCGGTGGAGCTTGATGCGGATTGACCATGTTGTTCTGGCCGGGTTTCTGCTGACCGCGGCACCGCTTGCGGCGCAGGCGCCGCTGTCTTCCATCGACTGGCTGAACGCCCCCGAGCAGGCGCCGCAACTGGCACCCCGCGCCACTGCGCAGCCCGCCCCCCAACGCCGCGAGGAGCCGCCCACCGCCAGCGAGGTGCGCGTGCCCGAGGTCGAGACGATGGAACTGGGCGCGCCGACGGTCGAGGCGGTCGGGCTCTTGCCGATGCAGGTCACCGGCCTGCCGATCACGCTCTGGCAGGACAGCGCCAACGCCACGCTGATCGACCTCATCGGCGCCGTCGAACCCGCGGTTCCGGCGATGTCGGCGCTGCTGCACACGCTGCTGCTGGCCGAGGCCAACCCGCCGCGCGGCGCGTCGCGCGGTCCGTCCTTCCTCGCTGCGCGGCTCGACAGGCTGCTGGCGCAGGGCGTCGTCGACCCGGCCGAGGCTCTGGTGGAACGCGCGCAGGTGGACACGGCCCAGCTTTTCGAACGTCGCTTCGACATCGCGCTGCTCACTGGCACCGTGCAGCCGGCCTGCGAAGCGCTGATGGAGGACCCGACGCTGAGCCCGGATCTGGGCAAGCGCATCTTCTGCATGGCGCGCAACGATGCCTATGACGTGGCGCTGACCACGCTCGACACCGCCCGCGCGCTGGAGTCGGTCACCGAACGCGATGCCGACCTGCTGTTGCATTTCCTCGACCCCGCCCTTGCCGAGGACAACCCGCCGCCGCGCCACCCGGTCCGTCCCAGCGTGCTGGAGTTTCGACTGTTCGAAGCGATCGGAGAGCCGCTGTCGACCACCGCCCTGCCGCGCGCCTTCGCGCATGTGGATCTGAACGGCGACACCGGCTGGAAGGCGCAGCTTGATGCGGCGGAACGGCTGGCGCGGGTCGGTGCGATCTCTGAGAACCGCCTGCTGGGCATCTATTCGCTGCGCCGACGCTCGGCCTCGGGCGGCATCTGGGACCGGGTCGAGGCGATGCAGGATTTCGAGGCCGCGCTCGACGCCGGGCGGCCCGCGCAGATCGGCCCGGCGCTCGAGGATGTCTGGGCGCAGATGCGTAGCGCCCGCCTGCTGGTGCCTTTCTCGCAGCTCTTCGGCGCGCGGTTGGCCGAGGTCGAGCTCTCGGGCCGCGCCGCGACCTTGGCCTGGCGCGCAGCACTCATGTCCGAGGCCTATGAAGACGCCGCCGCAACTCTGCCGACCGACGATCCCGAACGCGCCTTCCTTGCGGGGATCGCCACCGGCAGCGCGCCCGAGCGTGTGCCGCGCGGCTTGCCCCATGCCGAGGCGATCGCCGCTGCGTTCCGCGGCGCGGAGCCGCCCGAAGAGTTGCAGACGCAGCTGGACGAGGGCCGTCTGGGAGAGGTGATCCTTCGTGCCATGGCGCTGTTTTCCAGCGGCGCCGCCGGCAATGGAGATGATCTGACCGATGCGCTGGCGCTGTTCCGCACCGTTGGGCTTGAGGATACGGCGCGTCGCGCGGCGCTGCAGCTGATCCTGCTGGAACAGGAAGGTGTCCGTCAATGAGCGACCGGCACTGGAGATCGGCCTTTCTCGAGGCGCAGGTGGCCGAACGCGGCGCAGCGCAGAATACGCTTCTGGCCTATGACCGCGACCTTGCGGATTTCGAGGGCTGGCTGGCGGATCGCGGCAGCACCCTGTCCGACGCCAGCCGCGACACGGTCGAGGCCTATCTCGTGCATTGCGATGCGCAGGGCATGGCCAAATCCACCCGCGCGCGCCGGCTGTCGTCGATCAAGCAGCTCTACCGCTTTGCCTTCGAGGAGGGGCTGCGCAGCGACAACCCGGCGGTGCAGATCGCCGGACCCGGCCGCGACAAGCGCCTGCCCAAAACGCTCAGCCCCGAAGAGGTGGATCGCCTGCTCGAGGCCGCGCGGACCCATGGGCGCGGCAAGGTCGAGCGGCTGCGCAACACCTGCCTGATGGAATTGCTCTATGCCACCGGCATGCGGGTCAGCGAACGGGTGTCGCTGCCGCTGTCGGCGGCCAAGGGCGATCCGCGGA
>Ga0114905_1001964_pt1 | contig 10936 bp, 12 predicted proteins | sample MalvireepMed_b05_FD_83499 | JGI IMG/M metagenome (GOLD analysis project Ga0114905, IMG submission 83499) | Marine viral communities from the Global Malaspina Expedition - Malaspina viral metaG DeepMed_b05 | ecosystem: Environmental > Aquatic > Marine > Oceanic | place: Mediterranean Sea...
AGCGCGAGGAGCCGCTGCCGTGGGAAAAGAAAAAGAACCAGAGTCATCGAGAGAAAAGAAGGGGAACCCCTGGGTGAGAGCTGGAAGTGCCGTTGTGCGAGGCACTGGAAAATTCGCGCGGGGAGCAGCGCGGGCAGCAGGGAGAGTATTTTAGACGTTATAAATAACGAACACCTACATTTTTAAAAAAAAATCAGATTTTTTTAATTTAAATAATATATATTAATGAACCTAGGAGACTATACTCATGAGTGATGTAAAGAATATTGCCGATATTCTTCCCGAAGGCTTAAACGAATCTACTGTCAACGAAATTTTTAAGATGGTAGATTCTGTTATTAATGAGCAAGTAGGAGAGAAAATCAGTTTGTTAGAAGCAAAGGTCAATGCTTATCTTAGGACAAAAATTGACCAACTTAAAGAGCAGGCTTTGAATGAACTTTCAGAAGAAAACGAAGTTTTCAGAAATGCAAGACTATTCGAGTCTGTTAGAACGCTGATGGCTCTAGAACTTAATGATGATGATAGTGGGAACGCCCTCTCTGAAATGACCCAAAATGTTGGTGAGCTTCAGGAAGAGTTTGATGTTCTCGTAGAGCAGTTTAATAAGGCAGTTGAAGAGAATGAAAAACTTCAAAACACTATTAAGGTTCTCGATAACAAAGTTACCATGACTGAATCCAAAGTAGAAGAGCTTAATGATGAAAAAGTACAACTTCTTAATGAAGTTGAGAATTTGGAGGCTTCCAAAGAAGAGGCATTTGCCTCATCAGAAAAAGCCGTTGTTATCTCCAATGCTGACAAGGAGATAAACGAAGAAAGAACTTATGGAAATGAGTTCTTAACTGATGAGGTCATGAAATTCATGCCTTTCTCAAATTAAATATAAAAGGATGTAAAACAAATGGACGTAATGTATCAACATGATGAAAAGCTTGTCCAGAAGTGGGAGCCAGTCCTTGACGGTATTGATGAAGATTATACCCGTAGAGTAACTGCTCAACTTCTAGAAAACCAAGCTAAATCAATTATCTCGGAGAAATTGAACATGAACGAAGCTATCACTGCTGCTGCCACTACTACTGGTCAGCTTGGTACTTTCCAAAAGTTCGCTTTCCCCTTGGTAAGACGGGTTTATCCCAAACTAATTGCCAACAGTCTTGTTGGTGTTCAGCCCATGCAGGGACCTGTTTCTCAGGTCTTCTATCTGGGTAACAGCCGTGCTAAAGAAGGTGGAGCTACTAACCAAACTGTGTTCAGTAAGTTCAACATTACCTATGCTGGTAATGTTGCTTCTTCTATCGGTTCTGAGCAAGTTCTCAACACGGATGGCACAGTCACTCCTGGTGGTATTTTCCAGACTGACTCTGGTATTGGTACGGGTGCTGGCCTTGACGGTGATGATGCTCAAAGCGGATTCGATGTCTCCAATGTCTTGGATACCCTTAGTGGTACTACCCAGATGATTGGTGCTGGTGCTCCATCAGGTACGATGGGTGGTCGGATCGCTGCTTGGCCTAACCAGAACTTTGTTGGGGGTTACAACCTCTCTGGTGGTGAGCGTCTGACTGGTACGGGCATCCCCGAAATGACCTTCCACATCGAGCAGGAAGCTGTTGTGGCTCAGACTCGTAAGATGAGAGCCCTTTGGACTCTTGAGGCTTCTCAAGATCTTAAAGCATATCATAACCTTGACCTTGAGCGTGAGCTTACTGACCTTCTTTCGAAGGAACTTCAACTTGAGATCGACCGCGAACTTGTTGAAGATCTTCGCATGATTGCTTATGGTATGCGTGACAAGAATCTTGGTGGTGTTAACCAAAATATCATGGATGCTAATTATATTAATATGGGTAGTGCCGCTGATGGAGTATTCCCTGGTCTTACTGGAAACAGTGCCGCTACAGGTACTTTCGTTCCTGCTCAGTTTACTTACGACTTTGATGGTGCAGAAGGTACTGGAACCGACACTTCTCTTGGTTCTGCCAAGACAGACTCTAATATCTTCGTGATTGATTTCAGTCAATCTAGCTTAAGCCTGTACCCCCGTCATGTTGGTGAGGTATACTCAAACCTGCTTGCGATCATCAATCTAGCTTCGCAGGATATTTACCGCACCACAATGCGTGGGCCTGGTAACTGGCTTCTGACCTCTCCGCTTGTAGCTTCCTTGATGGAAAGTGCGGCCAAGCTTGAGGGTGGTGTATTACCAAAAGATGGTCCTACCAATATTGGTCGTAACTCCATTGAGTATAAAGGCAAGTTTATGGGTCGTTATGATCTGTATGTTGATCCTATGTACCCAACTGATGAAATTCTTGTTGGTTATAAAGGTGAAAATGCTATGGATGCCGGGTATATTTATGCCCCATATATCCCACTACAACAACTGCCTACTATCGTGGATCCAGAGTCCTTCCAACCCAGGAAGGGTATCCTTACCCGTTATGGTAAGGTGCAGATCGAGCCTATGAACAGATTCTACCGTGTGATTCGTATTATCGGTCCTACGAGTAACTACCTGTTCAGCCCGTTCTCTCGTAACGATTCAGTCTTAGGCACTACTACTACTGTTTAATCTGAATAAATAAGTAAGATTTACGAGGGCCAGAGGTTTTTTGTTCCTCTGGCCCTCTTTCTTTCCTATATATAGTAGGAGGAAATTACATGAGCATTAAACGATATATGATTCCCAGAGTCGCACATTGCGGTAACGGATGTTGACACTCCCATCATTATGTATAAATATAGAAGTAGATGTAGATGGAATATATTACTATATATTGGTGGGAATATTAAAGAAATTCGACCAGGGGAGGTATTTACATACCATGTCCCTATAGAATCTCGTTTTGTTGAACTACAGGAAACTGAAATCAAAAAAAAAGAACTTCCAAAAAAAGCTAAACTAGGAAGGCCCAAGAAAAAGAAAGAAATTTCTTCTATCTTTTTAGAGAATGCAGATGGCAGCAGCAGCACCGAGAGTTGATCCGAAACTATTAGGATTTGGGGATACATTTGGAACCTACGGAGGTAACAAATTAGGTGATACTGATATCTACAGTACCGCTATTGATGGGAATGCCCTGAATAGAAGTAGGCTTACTGATGTAGTTGAACTTAATCCTTATGAAGAAACCATTAAAGATTTTGTTCTAGCTAGATTGGGGCATCCCGTAGTTCGTGTAGAGCTTAGTCCTTTTCAAATCAAGACTGCTATAGATGAAGCTATCACCAATCTGGATTACCATGCTCCTTTTTGGACTACTCAGTTAGCTGCTTTTGAAACTCAGGCTGGGGTTAATACTTATATGCTTCCTACGCATATAGCTAATAACCTCAGTTATGTTGTTTACAAGAAATCTCTTCTGAGTATTCAGAACATGGGAGGAACTCTAGAGTTTGATTTCTTTATCAAGTATTTCCAAGATAATTTCTTATTCAGTAATTTTCAAGTATCAGACTTCTATCTTCTTCAAACTCATTTAGAGATGATGAGAAAAGTTTTAGGTCAAGAAGGTGCATGGGAGATTATCAATGGTAATATTTTACAGCTTTATCCTGTGCCTGTACTTAATTCTCAAACAGTAGTTTTAGTTTTCAGAGGATTGGACTCAGGGACTATGCATCCTTACTACAGGAACTGGATCCAACGCTACACCTTGGCTATTGCAAAGGGAATCCTTGGGGAAATCAGAGGAAAATACTCCTCTCTTCCATCTCCAGGGGGTGGTGCTACCTTGAATGGCAAGGAGCTTCTCCAAGCAAGCATGGAGGAGAAAAAGCTCTTAAAAGAAGAACTTTTAAGTGAGATTGAGGAACCTCCAGTCTTTACATTATATTAAAATGAATCGCCAGCTAAGTGAGATATCTCCCCCTGGATGGGGTCATACCAAGCCTGATAAAAAGAAAGGCATGAAGGTGGGAGGAACGGCTGCGGCTATGAAAAAAGCCAAGGCACAAGGAAGAATGCCTGGTGTTAAGAACATCTTTGCTCTTATGTGGTCAATGAAAAATCAGGGAGACACACCTCACTACAAGCCTGGTAAAAAGGGAGTCCTTAAAAAGAAATATAAGAAGAAAAAAAGTAAAAAGAAGAACGAGGAAAGGGAACTTATCTTCCAAGCTAATAAGCAAATGGCTTATGTTATAGCAGAGGGAGTGATGAGAAGTTTAGCACAGTTTGGGATTGGTTTAATTCCTGTTGTAGGAGATGTAGCAGCAGCGGGAATGGATTATGTGGGAGATAAAGCTGAAGAGTTTGCAGCAGAAAAAGATAAAAGAGAAGCAATAAGAAAAGCAAGACAAGAAGAAAGAAAGAGGAATAGGGAAGAGCGTAAACGACGAAGAGCAGAAGAACGAGAACAAAGAAGACGAGACAATGAGGCTCTAGACAGAGAAAAAGAACAAAGAAAAGAGCGACACCAACGAGAGATAAAAGATGAGAGAGAACGTGTAGCTAGAACACGAAGCGTAAAGGATCATACTGAATTCCAATATAAGAATGCTTATGTTCAAAGGCTAATGGAAACTAGAAGATAAATGCCCCCCAAGAATTACAAAGTAACTACTCAGCTTCCAGAGCTTCCTGACCTAGATGGTGAGGATAGTCTTCTCAATCTATTTGATCAAAACAATGCTGATATAAACTTGTTTAATCTAGTAGATGATGAGATGATTAGGTTAGGTGGTTCTAAGTTCTATTTCTATAAGTACTATCAAAATGATGATTATGATCCTGTATACATGGAATCAAGGAACAAGCCTGTTGCTAAAAATCCTATTGTAGTTCATGGTCATTATGAGCCCGTAGCCATGAGTGAGAACCTTACTCAGTTCGGTATTGAATTAACCAACGATCAAATGTTTACCTTTAATAAGAGTTACATTGAAAGAAAGATAGGGAGACCTATCATCCCAGGTGATATATTAAAGCCAGAGTTTCAAGATCAAAACTATGAGATCTTTGAGGTTGTTGAAGATAGCTTTGAATCATACGGTGTGTACCATTTAGTATGCTCTGCTAAACTCCTACGCGATGCTCCTGATGTTCAAGATACTCCAATGTTAGAGGTGAGTGAAGAGCTTGGTGGATATGCAGGAGGAGAAAGTGGCGTCTAGCGTTGAATTTACTAATGAGTTATTTTCTACGGCTGCTCAGATAGACGATACAAGTAGCTTAAGTTATAAGTGGGGTACTAGAGAATTAGATATTCGTAAAAAGATTTTTACAATGACTGAATCTCAGATGAATATCTCTTTTATATATCGTGAGTTATTAAGATCCATGATAGCTTCTTTTAATGATGTAGGATATATTGATTCTGAAGAAGAATTTAATGATATAAAATGTATTCATGCAAATGCAGAACGAACAATTGCTAAACTAAAGCAACAAAATAATATAATATTACCTGTCCTTTCCGTAGCTCAGACTACTACTGATAATGATGCAGCAAGGAATAGGTATGAAAGCCTTTTAGTACATGAAAAGTATTGGGATGCTGATAAAAATAGAGCAGTCCGCGTTCTTAGTATGTCTCCACGCGCTGTAAATATACGATACCAACTTAATATTTGGTCAAAGTATATGTCTGATATGGATCAAATTTTAGAGCAAATTCGTCTTAAATTTAATCCTGAAATGAATGTACCTACCCACTTTGGTACACTCACCAAGGCATTTATAGAAGCTGAAAATGAAATTGGTAATGTACAAGCTGCTGATAAGGAAGATAGGGTTCTTAAAAAATCTATTGATATAGTTATAAGAACCTATATTCCTAACCCTAAGTTCCTTGTTACTTCTACAGGAGCTATAGAGAAGTTCCTTGTTGATACAAGTCCTACCTGTTAATTATGGATCGAGTAGCTAGAGGAGAATTTCAAGATGGTGTTAATACTAATCATGGATGTGATGTAGTTACAACTACTTTGGGGGCATCTCCTAGTGTTTTTGTAAATGGAATAGGGGTTCATAGGCGAACTGATTTAAATACCAGTCATAAATTCCCGTGTGGTGATAGTTGTTGCCCCCATCAAACTCGTATAGTACTAGGAAGCACTACTGTTTTTGCTAATAATCCCCCAAGAGGAGTAGCTAGAGTGGGTGATTTGTATGATGGAGGAGAAGAGGTAAGTACTGGATCAGAAAATGTATTTGCTGGGGGTTGAATTGTTAATAAAAAAGTTCTCAAAAAATAGTCTTTAACCAAGTATATATTAAAGAGAGGAAGAATATGAAAGCAGTTAAAAACGATAGTCTCCAGGCATTTACAGTTTATTTTCAAACCGAAAAGGGCTGTGAAGAGAAGTGGATGCAACCAGGGGAAACCTTGTTAGTTCCTGAGCACTGGATTACTGAACAACTTAAAACACTTCATAGACGTAGGATTTTTAAAATTTTTAATGCCTAGGAGAATAAATTATGCCTAATTATGTAAGCCCTGGTGTCTATACTATTGAAAAAGATATTTCTGAGTATACACCCTCTGTTAATACCTCAATTGTTGGACTTGTAGGATTTGCTGGTAAAGGTCCTACAAATAAAGCTACTCTTATCACTAGCCAAAATAATTTAATAGATACTTTTGGTCCTCCATCTGAAGGAATTACTGGACAAGCACTGGAAGGTGCTTTAGAAATTCTTGAGCAAACTAATTCTCTCTATTTTGTTAGAGCCGCTAGTGATTCTGCTGCTGATGCTTCAGGGACTGTATCATTTGGAGGATGTCCTTACACTATAGTTTCTGGAGGTAGTGAAGCTAGTGCAGGTTTTGGTATTGACAGACCTCTCTACCTCTCTGCTCAGGTGTATAATAATGCAGGCGTAGCTCAATTTCCTGTTGCCAGAACATTTGCTATTCCCGCAGGAACTCTTTCTACAGACGCAACTGGGGTATCACAAGGAAAAGCTCTCAAGAAAATTATTGGAGGTGATCTAGACGCTGATAAAATGGGAGTGGTCTTGGGTCCAACTAGCCAAGCAGGATTAGAGTTATCTGGAGCAATTGTTGGGGCGTTTGCTGGTTCTGGGTCTTACATGACCCTTACAGCTTATAATGGTGCAGCTATGACTGATGATTTAGGAGTATGTGCTTTAGGAACTCCTAGTTCGCTTTCTCCCGCTACAACGGCAGCAGCGGCGCATCCAGCTTATGGACTAGCAACTTCTGGAGATGGTGGAATAGGAGGTGCAGTTTGGGCATCTTCTGTGACAGTATATGGATCTACTATTTTGAATAGCGATACTGATGCTTCTTCTTTGACGTATTTGGCTGAATCATTACACCCTGGAGCGGGATATAACTTAGGAACAACTGTTGCAGGAGATACTAGTGGTAATTCTTTAACTGTAAATGCTTTAGGGGGGCAAAACTTTAGTGTTGTAGTTAATGATGATGGGGTAGGTACTGAAACATTTAAAGCAAGTTTAGTCGGTTCGGGAGCATTTATTGAAGATGTAATTAATACAGGTGAGACTAATGCAACTTCGGAATTTATTAAAGGGAATATTAGAAATAATAATGATGATTCTACTGTAACAGCTTTAACAAACTTTATTGATTCTACAGCGGACCTTGTTGGTGCGGAGACGGAAGCAACATCTAAATGGATTCACCCAACTACTAAGATTGAAACCAGCCAAGTCCAACAGTCTAGTTATTTAAGATTCATAAAATTAGTGGAAGGAACTTATAGTTTAGCAGGAGGGGATAATGGTATTGCTGCTACTGAAACTCTTAGAGCAAGCGATCTTATTGGAGATTCTACAGTAGATCCTAAGACTGGAATGCAATCTCTAGATGATGATTCTATTAATATTGCGCTAGCATGTGTTCCTGGCATCCAAACTCAAAGTGTTCAGAATAACTTGATTACTTTGGCTGAAACCACACAGAATTTCTTAGCTTTAGTTTCTCCTCCTTATGCAGTAGGAACTCCGCAAGATGCTATTGATTGGACTAATGGAAAGTCTGCTAGCACAGCAAACTCTAGAACTGCTGCAATTAACAGTTCTTATGCAGCGGTTCACTGGCCTTGGGTAAAAGTCTTTAGTGTATTTGATAGTAAAGATAGATGGTTTGATCCATCCATTTATGCTATCAGACAAATGGCTTATACTGATAATGTATCTGAAACTTGGTTTGCTCCTGCTGGATTCCAAAGAGGTAGACTAACCAAGCCAGTAGATGTTGAAGTAAAACTTAACCAAGGTGATCGTGATAGTCTTTACAGTGGTGGAAATGTTGTTAACCCAATCGTTTCCTTCCCACAACAAGGTATAACAATCTTTGGTCAACGTACTACTCAGCGAAGCCCCACATCATTAGATAGAATTAATATTCGTAGATTAATGATCTACATTAGAAAGGTTATCTTATCTGCTACAAGAAGGTTTATTTTTGAACCCAATGATGAATTTACTTGGGAGCAAATTGAGGGTGTTTTGAATCCTTTCCTTGATGATATCCGTAGAAGAAGAGGAATTACAGAGTTCCGTGTGGTATGTGATAAAACAACAAATACTCCAGTGAGGGTAGATAGAAATGAGATGTGGACAAAAGTTCTCATCAAACCCACCAAGACTGCTGAAGTTCTTATCTTCGAAATTAATCTTACAAATCAATCGGCACAGTTAGGAAACCTATAAGGAGTTTAATTAATGGCAACATCCTATTACAAGACCAAATATAATAGAAGCTTTACTCCAGGCCAAGGTCTGCCTGTAGTATCCACAGATCTTGATTCAGTTCGGGCTTATCAATTTGAAATTCATTTTCATGGATTACCGGATAATATCTCAAATCAAGGGCAAGACCTTACACTAGCAGCTAAAAAGATTACAGGTCTTAATTATGCTACTGAACCTATCGCTGTTAGCAGAGTAAATGATAAGTTATTCTACCCTGGCAAGCCAACTCCAGGGGATATGATGGTAACATTTGATAACCTTTACTTACGCGAAACTGCTAGTGATTTATGGCGTTACTTTAAAACAATCTATGACCCCATTACAGGGGAGATGACAAAGAATGCCCAACCTGGGGGGACAGCAGGGCTAACCTTCAAAGCAGAAAGAGTAGAAATTATTCAATTGGATAATACTATGGAACCTCATTCTACTATCGAAGTTTATGGAGTGTGGCCTAGTAAGTGGGAAGCTTCAGAATTTAACTATGAAACTAGTCAATTCCATACTTTAGATGTTACATTTAAGTATGATTTCTTGCAACAATATAATTACTCGAATCCATAAGATATTGGAAAGTAGGTAAGATAATTAGGCCCAGTCTATATATTTATGGACTGGGCCTCCTCACATTAGTAACTATTATAAAGTATGGATTATTTTACTCAATTATTAGAAAGTTATAAGAAGCTTAAGAAGAGAACTTTTAAGCTGAGTTATCTTACTGAACAAGAGCAGACTGGGGCTGCTGCGGAAGCTTCTAAAAAGGGGTATTCATTTAACCCAGGACAAGTAGGTCCTCATCAAGGATATTATGTGGATGCACAAAAAAATATCTTCGTACCTAATGAAGCTAAAACTGCTTTAATTCCTTGGGAAGGAGAAGGAGGGGGACAAGAACAGGCTCAACAAGCTGGAAAATCTACTGAAGAATTTCCTATGCCTGCACACTTAGAAGGTCCAGCAGGCCCACAGGAAATAGAATTATCTGAAAAGTATTCTAATAGTGAAATACCTAGAAGATTAAAAAGGTTAGAAGTTAAATTTAATCTGTTGTGCCAAGAAATAATATTAGGGAAGCGCCGACGTGCGGGGGCGGCTGAACCTAATCTAACACTAGCAAATAGTGAAAAGTGTAATGAAAAAGCCTATCAACAAGTTTATACTAGGCAAATAGGTGGATTAGCTTCTCTTTTTGAAGGACGTAATGTTAATATACAAGGTGAAGATATAAATATACTTAAAGAATCTCCACCCGCATTAGTTGATAAAGCGTTAGCTAATATTGAAACTCTTTTTGATATTGCTTTACATCCAGAAAAGGAGGATGGAGATAAATGTAAAAAATTATCAAGAGCAGTGGCTAAAACTAGCCAAAAAGGGAATCCTCAAAAAATAATATATGGGCATCCTGAAGGGGAAGGGGAAGCACCTACGAATGGAATAATAATCCCAGGAACTTCCCAATATTTTAAAAAAGCTTTTGATTTAATTGATCAAGCAGACCAATGTAAGGGGGCCATTCAAAGAATAAGTATTGAAAGTTTAACTCCCGCAGGAATACATGCTAAAAAAGGTACACTACATGAGCAGTTAACTGGGCTGATGGTAAACTTATTTAATGCAGTTAATGAAGAAGATGAGAATAAAAGAAATAATTTATTAAAAGAAGTAGTGGATATTTTAGGAAGAGCTAAAGAGGTTACTGATTATTTGGTAGCCGAAACAAATAATGGAGAAACAATTACAGATTTTGAAGAGAATGCTTCTCTAAATTTAGGGTTAGAAGAAAATGAATTATTTCAAGATCAAGCAGAATTAAAAAAGTTTGTTCATGACTATTATGTAAGTATGCTTCCTTTTATTCAAGCTGCACAAGCTGATACCCTTGTTCATGCAGGTAACAAAATAGGACTGGTGGTAGAGAAGATGGCTATTTTGTATATAAAAGTAAAGATAAAGCTGATAAAGCGTCTAAGAGGTTTGGTGTAGAAAATAATACAATAAAGGCGGCTGATTTTATAGCTGAGTCTGAGGATCCAGCTAAAACAACCCAGCAATTATCTGAAGTAGGTATTGGGGCAGAAGATACTATGCATACATTAGGACTGGGGCAGAAAATATATTCAAAATTTAAAGCTACAGGGATAGGTGAAATAAATAGTGTTGCTAGGTTAACCCAAATAGCTTTAGGTCGGGTTCCTCTAGATGATCCATATTTTGATAAAGATTTTGTAAAGAAAC
>Ga0114905_1001967_pt1 | contig 10929 bp, 13 predicted proteins | sample MalvireepMed_b05_FD_83499 | JGI IMG/M metagenome (GOLD analysis project Ga0114905, IMG submission 83499) | Marine viral communities from the Global Malaspina Expedition - Malaspina viral metaG DeepMed_b05 | ecosystem: Environmental > Aquatic > Marine > Oceanic | place: Mediterranean Sea...
CAAGACGATCGAAAAACGCCGCTTGCTGCATCGTCAGACAGCCGCATAGACTGAAGTCCCAAAGAGCCAGACCCTCCGTTCGAGATCACCCGCTCGTGTTCCAAATCATCTGACGACGGACATGGTGCTTCGATGTCCCAGTTCATGGCCCGGCTCACGCTTTCTCCAAAGACGCAACGCCCGGGCATTCCCACTTGAAGCCCAGAGTTACGATAGTATATTATCAACCGCAAGATGTAATATAGCGGTATAGCTGTAGTTTGGTTACGCAAACACTAGGCACGGCCAGTGTCTGCGATCAAGGAGATAACAGGTTTGAGAAACCCAAGGTTGACATGCCTGCTCCCATTGCAAGCTATGGTCCTTCTGATCTGCGTTGCCGGGCCGGTAGTGGCGGAATCCTGCTTCGCCCCGGCCCGTCCTTTCCTGCCAAGCGATTCGCAGGCGGCGCGGGACTATGCGGACATCATCCGTGGCGACTTCGAAGATTACATCCAGGATATCCAGAGCTACTTCCGTTGCCTCGACAGCGAACGCGCCCGCGCTTTCGAGGAAGCGCGCGAAGTCAGCGAGGACTATGGCCGATTTTTGCAATTGGTAGGGGATTAATGGGCAACCTCGGGAGCATCAGACTTGCAGCCCATGGAAACCAGACGCCGATAACACCCTCAAATATCTACTTTTTAGATAGCAGATTTCATCCGCTAGCGACGTCACAAAAGGTATGTGACGCGTGGCAAAGACAATCAGAAGCACGGGACAGGTGGCACTCTGCGAGGCGTTGGTCGACGCGCGCAAAAACGCAGGCTTGGGCCAGGACGACTTGGCGGACAGGCTCAAGTGCCATCAATCTCTCGTGGCACGCCTCGAAAGCGGCGAACGCCGGATCGACGTCGTCGAACTGGTCGTCCTGGCGCGCGCCATCGGCTTTGACCCGTTCGATGTTTTGGCGATCGTTGAAGCCGCCACGGAGCCCGACCACAGGATTTGAGAACAATGCATTTTGGGGGCGTACCGCTTTGGATGCCCCCTCGTGAGATCAGCTACCTCAAGGAAGAGCAGTTAGCAAACACCCACCATGTGCGGCCTGCGGCGCGATTGAGCGCCTTATGACACCATGCCGCAGATTCAGCGCCAGTGTGCAGGAAGTCAGTAAAAAGTGAACGATGATAACGGTGAGGGCGTCGCGATAGCCAATCTGATCGGGACCGATGGGTGCAGTGTTGTTGGTTGGGTTTATCGCTGGAGTACAGGCTCACATGCGGTGATGTGGGACGTCCAAGGGCCCCAGCCGGTATCGGAAACCAGGCCGGATATAAGTGACGAACAGAAGCAAGAAATCGACTTCGATGAGCTGACGAGGATCGGAAGAAGCGACGACGGGTGAACTGAGCGAACCCGCGGTGTTTGCCTAAACGCCAAACAGCATGTGGACCGCGAAGCGTATGCGGTGCGGTCGTGCAAGCCAAAGAAGCCGTCTTCCGAGACAAATCTACGTGGCGGCAGGTCAGTAGTTCACCTGCTCGAACCCGTAGTTGCCCTCATAGTCGCGCCAATCGACGAAGACCGATCGGTGAAAAATGCCAGGGCAATGCTCGCCCCAGCGTTCAAGGCCTACGTGAGCCGAAGGAAGGGTAGTGACGGAAGACCTCTGCCAAGTGAAATCGCCTTGGGTCCCGTAAGTGCCGAGGACCACGGTCGCGCTTCGGTTACAGTCCCCATCGCGCCCTGACTCATGCTGTCGCGCATACCGTATATCAAAGACGCGAATGGATCGTACGAAATCGAACTCAGGTCCGCTGATATCGATGTCCGCGCGGTCCTGAATGAGCCGGAGGGCCCGGTCGGTGGGAACAAGGTACTCACGGGCATCTGAAGCACGCCAAGCAACCTCAATTGGGTCAACGGCGTCGCGCGCTGGAAAGGATTGTCGCGGCCCAACGCTGTTGTGTTGGAAGAACGCATCAAAGATGCGGTTTGTACTGTTCGCTGGTGGAGCGACATCAAAGGACGCGCCCATAGGACAGCGCCAGATTTGAAGCGGCGGTTCCACCGGCCAAGGCGTGATCCGCCGGATGAATTCAGCGCGGGCCCGGGCGCAGGGGACGGAAGCGGGCCAACCGCCAGACAGGCACAAGAGGATCGCGCAATCGATCGGGTATGTCTGCGCGCGGGCGGGTATCGGCAGCGAAAAACCTGTCACGGTCAAAGCGACTGCGAGCGAGGGGAGGAGCTTCTGGAGTAAATGGCGCATGCTATGGAACCTCCGTGACAGGAGTTCAGCATACATACGATAATATATGATCGCAACACTAAGTATATGGACGCGTAAGACATGTTATGTTAAAGTCTGTCCAACCTAGGCCTATTTAATTGTTCAGGGATGCTCATCACCCGACGCGAGAGCCAGACCATTTTTTCAGCATCGCCTACCCGCGCCTGCACGACATGATCGATGCGCTTTATCGGAAAAAGTGAAGATAATGGATGCACAATGGACGGAGTGAGATTGATGATATTGGGCATCGGCGGCGGACTGCTCTGATCGTCTTAGATATGCAGTGACAAAACGTAGGTAGACTATCTTCAACCCACCATGCCGCGTTGAACTTGAGCACTTCGAGCAATTATTTTTTCGGAAATTTCGGTAACAGTCTCGGAGAACCGCCGGCAGAACGCTGAAGAGTCCGCGATGGCGCGCACTGGGATTCCATCATTCACGCTTCGCGATAATTTCCGCACGCCTCAACACCCTCTGCGACCACATCGAGGAGGGCGTCTACATCACTCAGAAGGACTGTAATGCGCGGGCTGCTGATTCGATAGCGGATGAAACGCCCATCGCGATTGCTGGCGACAAGCCCGCACTCCAGCAGGCACCTCAGATGGTTGGAGACGTTGGGTTGCGATAGTGCCGTCCGCTCGACGAGCTCGTGAACGGCCAATGGCTCGTTGCAAAGTGCACCGAGGATGGCCAGGCGGCTCGGGTCCGCGAAGCCGCGGAACAGCTTCGCCCGTCGCTCGATGGTTGCGCTCTTGCGATCATCGACGAATTGCGCCATATCACTCCTCGCTGATATGTTGTTCTTCGATTCATCCTAGCAGGAATAGCGCGACCATGGCCAACACCGAAAATGCCGGATCGACGGCAGATGTCTCGCCCGTCCGTTACCGGGTTTCCGGTATGGATTGCGCCAAGGATGCCGCACAGATCGAGCGGGCGGCACAGTCAGCCGGAGTCGCGCCCGGCGATGTGAAGGTATCGGCCGCAACCCACATCATGACACTGACTGCACCCGAAGTGCGCCTGCCGGACATCGAAAAGGCCGTCGCGGTGACCGGTTACGGCTTCGACCGGATCGAGGGCGATGAAGACATTCCGCCGAATCCTGCGCACCAGGACCCGGCCTACCGGCGCGCCCTCTGGATCGTCGTGATCCTGAATGTAGGATACGGGGTCATCGAAATGATCGGTGGTTTCATTTCCGGATCGCAGGCCGTGAAGGCCGATGCGCTCGATTTCATCGGCGATGGCGCGATCACCTTCCTCGGTCTGCTGGCCATCGGCTGGAGCCTCGCCTGGCGGGCGCGGTCGGCCCTGATCCAAGGCGTTTTCCTCGGGCTCCTCGGCCTTGGCGTTCTCGGCACGACCATCGTCCGGGTCTTCGAACAAACGACGCCGGATGCGGCTCTCATGGGCCTGCTCGGCATGATCGCCCTTGTCGTCAACGTCATCTCCGTTCTGCCGCTGCTGCGGTTCCGCAAGGGCGACGCGAACATGCGGGCCGTCTGGCTCTTCTCGCGCAACGACGCCATCGGTAATGCGGCGGTCGTCGTTGCCGCCGGTCTCGTGGCGTGGCTGGGCAGCGCATGGCCAGACCTCATCGTCGCTTTCGGTATCGCCGGGCTGTTCCTGCACTCGTCATGGGCGATCATCCGCGACGCGCGGGCCGATCTGAAGGGGCCGGCATGAATAGCCGCATTCTGGGCGGGCTTTGCGCGATCGCAGCATTTGGTCTCGATCAGGGCACCAAGGCGCTTGCCCTGAACACCCCGGCGCTTGAACATGGGGTCGAGGTTCTGCCCTTTCTCAATCTCGTGCGTGTCCTGAACGATGGCGTCAGCTTCGGCATGCTCGGCGGGATCGTGCCTTGGTGGGGTCTCGTCGTGCTTGCTACCGCGATCATGGCAGGGCTGCTGATCTGGTTATGGCGCGCGCCAGACAGGCTGACGGCTGCTGCTCTCGGTCTGGTCATCGGCGGTGCGCTCGGCAATGTCATCGACCGGCTGCGTTATCAGGCGGTCCCTGACTTTCTGGATTTTCATTTCGGAACATACCACTGGCCGTCCTTCAACCTCGCTGACGTGGCGATTTTCTGTGGGGCGGCACTGCTGTTCTGGGACGGCTTTCGCGCGACGAAAGACAAGCCGGGACATCAGGAACAAGACCAACGCGAGGGAAATATCACGGGGAGATAAACGATGTCCGGCATACCATCCGCAAAGGGCTTCGACAGCACGTTCGCCCAACTGCGCAACCCAAGGCCCGCCCAAGACATGCTATCCAAAAGGAGAAATGCGATGCACATAACGCGCCGCCAAATTTTGACTGCCGTCGCTGGTATTGCCAGCGCCGCGCCGCTTGCGGCATTTGGGCAAGTTGCACCAACAATCCACGTTGTCAAAGACCCTAATTGCGGCTGCTGTCGCGCCTGGGTCGCCATTCTTAGGCACGAGGGCTTTCGCGTCACCGAGGAGCGGAGCTTTGGGACTCTTATGATGCGTCACAAGCTGGACAACGGCATCCCGCAAAGAATGATATCGTGCCACACGGGCGAGATTGAGGGTTACATGATCGAAGGGCACGTGCCGGTCGCCGACATCCGCCGCCTGTTGGCTGAACGGCCAGATGCTGTCGGTCTCGCTGTTCCTGGCATGCCCTATGGGTCGCCTGGAATGGGCCCAGAAGATCAGCGTGAAGCTTATGATGTGTTCTTGATCCGCCGGGATGGTAGCAGCGAGGTCTTTACGAGCTATTCCGCAGCTTAGAATTCGAATGAACTCTGGGTCAGAGACTTTATGAGAAATGACCGTTTTGATTGTGTCCTTCTGACCGAACTTACCCAAAAACGGTGATGCACGTTCCGATCTGAATGCGGCGGCATGAACAGCCACATTCTGGGTGGGTTCCGCGCAACGGAAGACACACCGGAAAAGCCCGAACAAAGGCCACCGCAAGGGGAATATCAAGGCAGATAACAGGCAAAGCATTTTGGGAGGGGACTAGGCTTGAGATTTTTGGATTGGATTGACCTTGGCATTCGCGGCATCGGCGTCGTGACTGCATGGCTGACAGTTGTTTCGATTGCTGCCTATGGCGCGCTTCAGATGCTGGATCGCAAGCTACAACTTGGCGTGTCGAGCTATTTGCCGGACCTGTCCACGTCACTGCTGTTCATCCTAATTTTCTTGACCTTTGGGTATACCTATCTACGCGACGGTCACGTGCGCGTTGATGTTCTTCGCAGACATTGGTCCGCCCGCCGCATTGCTTGGATCGAACTGATTGGCGGCCTTTTTGTCCTTCTGCCGCTTGCTGCCATCCTGACCTACTACGGATGGGACGGTCTGATGCGCACCACGAAATACGCGGAAACTCAGTTGTGGGCACAACGCATTGCCGGAGTCATCGGCCCCATCTTGCTGGCTCTTGCCGGGATGATCGTAGCCCTGCGCAACATCGCCTTTCTGACAGGGAGACGTGCGCAAGGTGCACCGGAACAAGCAAGCGGCCTGCACAATGGTGAATGAGGTCCTCACGGTTGCCATGCTTGTCGTGATGGCGATTGGGGTTTTCAGTGGCTTTCCGGTGGCGCTGGTGCTCGCGGGGACAGGCTTCTTGGGGTTTGTCGCTGCGGTTTGGGTGGGGATCACTGATTTTCAGCATCTGGGGCTGATCTACCTGCGGGCCCGTGGTGTACTGACCAATGAATCAGTCCAATTCACCAGCGTTCCAATGTTGATTTTTCTTGGCCTGATCCTGAATGCCAGCGGGATTGCCGAAACCATGTTTCGCTTGCTGGGGCGTTTTCTGACAGGCGTTCCCGGTCGCTACGCCATTGCGACTTTGCTGATCGGCCTCGTTCTTGCGCCCGCCGCCGGGGTGATCGGTGCTTCCGTCATAACTGTGGCGTTGGTGGCCTATGCCCCGATGATGGCGTCGGGCTACGCACCGCGAACCGCAGGAGGCGCTGTCGCAGCTTCTGGAGCATTGGGTGTCGTGTTCCCGCCAGCCGTGATGCTATTCTTCATCTCGAACGTGTTCTATCTGCGCATCGGATTGATGTATGTGGCCCTCATCGTACCTGTGCTTCTGATGGTCATGGCCTTCGCGGTCTACTTTGCGGTCACGTTGAGAAAAACGGTCGAAATCCCGCTGGACACACCCAAGACCAATCTTGTGTCAGACCTCTTGTTTGTACTCGCGTCTGTCGCGGTCATCGCATCCATTCCGCTCAGCATCATTCTGGGCTTTGCGACACTAACAGAGGCGGCTGGAGTAGGGGTTTTTGGCGCGCTATTGGTCGCGCTGGCGCGAAAGCGCTTGTCTTTCTCATCGTTGAACTCTGTCACGGTGCAGACAAGCACGATGACGTCGATGGTCTTCTTCATCGTATTGGGCGCATCGGTATTCTCGCTCAGTTTCCACCTGGTCGGTGGACCGGACGTCATCTTCGAGTGGATATCCGCATTCGATCTCACCCGGTGGGAACTGTTGGCGATCCACCTTGGCGTGATCATCATACTTGGGTTTGTTTTTGACTGGATCGAGGTGCTGCTGGTCTTTGTACCCGTACTGATGCCGATTATTTCAGATCTCGACTTCGCAGATCACGTCGGCTCTGCCTACTTTGCGCAGATCTGGATCGCTGGCCTGATTGCGTTGGCCTTGCAAACGTCCTTCCTGACGCCTCCCTTCGGCTATGCCCTGTTTTTTGCTAAGATGGCGGCACCGAAGGGTATCAACCTATCCGATATCTATCGCGGAGCGGTACCTCTTGTTGCCATTGAAATCGTATTGATCGTGGCGCTGATCTCGTTTCCTCAGCTTATCACTTGGCTCCCCGAAATGGCCCTTGGGGATGCGGATGCGCCGCAGCTGATCCAGCGGTGACAGATGTTATGGGCGCGGACGCCGTGCTTTCCTTCGGAGCGGCACTGCTGTTTCGGCACCGTGCCCGCCCCGCGAACGGCGAGGCAAAAAAGGCCAGAAAAAGAGAATAGAAACAGGAGGATAGCCGATGTCTAGCATACCATCTGCAACAGGCTTTGACAGCACACTCGCCCTGCTGCGCAACCCGTATGGGTTCATTCGGCAAACTTGCCGCCATCTCGACGCAGACCTCTTCGAAACGCGCATTCTTCTTCACAAAACAATCTGCATGACTGGCGCTGCCGCGGCAGAAGCCTTCTATCGGGAAGAGCAGCTGATCCGCGAAGGCTCGATGCCAAGCCGCATACAAAAGACCCTATTGGGTGAAGGCGGCGTTCAGGGATTGGACGGCGCTACCCACCAGCACCGCAAGAAGATGTTCATGTCGATGATGGGGACCGAGCATATAGCCGCGCTTCAGGGCATGTCACTTCACATGCTGGACAACTTTGCGCCGGACTGGGAGGCGAAGAACGAAGTCGTTTTTTACGACGAAGTGCGCGAAATGCTCACGAGAGCCGTTTGCGCCTGGTGTGGGGTTCCGATTCCCGAGGCGGAGGTGGCGACCCGAACGGCGCAGCTTACATCGCTTTTTCAGGACGCCGGTGCCATCGGCCTGAAACATTGGGCCGCGCGACTGGCGCGCCACCGCCTGGAAAAATGGGCAGCACGGATGATCCAACAGGTCCGCGATGGCGAGCTTCAGCCGACGCAGGAAAGCGCCCTTCATTTCATCGCGACATGGCGCGATCTCGACGGGGAGTTGTTGAACCCCAGGGTGGCCGCCGTAGAGTTGCTGAACGTCTTGCGTCCGACCGTGGCGGTGTCCGTATTCATCGTGCAGACGGCGCACGCCCTGTACAGGTACCCAGAATGGCAGGAGAAACTGCGGAACGACGAAGGACTGCTCGAACCCTTCGTTCAGGACGTCCGCCGCCTCTATCCATTCTTTCCTGCGGTCGCGGCACGAGTCAAAAGTACTTTCGAGTGGCAAGGGTATCGCTTTCCCAAAGGACACCGGGTTCTGCTGGACCTCTATGGCACGAACACCGATCGGCGTTCATGGGATGCGCCAGTTGAGTTTCGGCCCGAACGGTTTCGGGGCCGCGCCGAAAACCCCTACGACTTCATTCCACAGGGCGGCGGCAACCACTACACGAACCACCGCTGCCCGGGTGAATGGATCGCGATCAGTCAGATGAAGGCGTTTTGCAGATATCTTGTGAACGACATCGACTACGATGTGCCGGATCAGGATTTGGAGCTTGACCCAGGAGAGCTGCCATCACTGCCCCAGAACCGGTTCATCATGCGCAACGTCAGGCGTCGGCAGTAGCTTCGGCCTCACCCGGCCCGACCGACCGCGCATCCTTCGTGGCCTCGAACGCCTCCCACGCAACGTAGGGCACGATCAGAAGCGCCGCGACCGGATCGGCCCACCACCAGCCCATCCATTGCGTCAGACCGATTCCGGCCAACACCACAATGGTCTGGTATTCGCAGATCAGGGTATCCTTGGCATCGTATTTCAGGGCGGGTGAATCGAGCCTCTTGCCGTAGCGATACTTGCCCCAGGCCAATAGCGGATTGACCACTAAAGAGACAAACAAGATCGCGATCCCCCACCAATTGAAGCCCGGTGCCTCCTGCGAGATGAAGGCGGACACCGCCTCGTAGAGGATCGCGGCGACGACGATCCAGAAAGCACAGGCGACCACATAGAGCGCGACCTTCTTGCGATGCAGGACCGTGCGCTTGTCGCCACCGTCCTTCTCGGCCTTCAAGCGCCAGATCAGCGTCCCGGCTGAGGTGGCTTCGACCGTGCTGTCGAGACCCCAACTCACTAGTGCGGCGCTGCCGGTCAGAAGTCCAACGGTGACGGATACGACGACCTCGATCAGATTGTAGACAAGGCTGGCGATCTCGACGCGGATGCCGCGTGTCAGATTGGTTTGTCTATCATTTTTCTGCTTGCTCATGATGCGGTAACCCCTGATATATTCTATAAGTTCCCGCCGAGAGTTGGTTACCTTGTCATCAGTATCTCGCCATTTGGAAGCCGACATTGTTCTCCTTCTAAGCTGCCTCAATAAAGGCGAGCTTGCCCCTCATACATGAAAACAAAGGGTTTCGGACCTTTCGCGTAGCCGGTGTCGAGCCGCTCCATGCGGAAGCCGTTCTGCTCGACCAGAGTGTCTGTCTGGCGGTCAAGGTGACAATTCCCGGCACACCGCTTCCAGGCAGGCGTGAGCCAGCGCTGCCAACGCTGGACACCGGGTTCCGGCGCCGTTCCATGCTCGACGAAGCGGAAGACGCCGTCGGGCTTGAGAACGCGCCGGATCTCGGCCAGCACCTTCTCCGGTTCCGACACGCTGCAGAGCGTCCAGGTGGCGACCACGCAGTCAACGCTGCGATCTTCCAGCGGCAATGCTTCGGCCACGCCCTCGATCATCTCCGTTGTCGGGGTCAAGCCCTGAGAAGCCTGCGCGGCACGACGGAGGAGTTCCGGCGACGGGTCCACACCGACGACCTGACGTACGGCCTCGGGGTAGAGCGCGAGGTTCAGGCCCGAGCCGATCCCGATCTCCAGAACGCGTCCCTTCGCACCTGAGACGGCACGGCGCCGGTAGGGAAGAAGCTGGTCCTGTCGCATGGCGAGATGCGTGAGGCCGGGAAGGAGATGTCTTTCGTAAAAACGCATGAGCTGTTGCCCTATTCGCCCAAGCACGGGGAACGTATCAAGCATCCAGTACGACAACGCGCTCAACTGTCCCGTCATCATCGCGACGCCCATGAGGATCATCACGACGCCCGCAATCTGGTGAAGGCGACGGCCGATCCGGCCAATGGCCCGGAGGCGGCCCGCGATCTGATCAGTGAAACCGGCAACGATCAGAAAGGGTATCCCGAGGCCTGCGGAATAGACGGCAAGCAGCATGACGCCTTCGCCCATCGTGGCGCTCGCCGCACTGGCTGTCAGGCTTGCGCCGAGGATAGGGCCGATACACGGCGTCCAACCGAAGCCGAAAGCAAGACTGAGGACATAGGACGCAGCGGGTTGGCCCCCGGGGATGTTGAGATTGAATCGGAAGTCGCGTTCCATGACCGAAACACGCGCGGCCCCGATCATGAAAAGCCCGAAGACAATGATGATGCCGCCCCCAACGAGGTTGAGTTCATACCGCCACCGAAGTAGGGCCTGACCCATTGCAGTAGCTGAAGCGCCAAGCCCGATGAAGATCATGGAGAAGCCGAGGCCAAAACACAGACTCAGTCAAACGGTGCGCAACGGCGAGGCCGCAGCCGCCCCGCCTTTAGCGGCTGTGCGCCCGGCCATGTAGGAGACATAACTTGGCACAAGAGGTAGCACGCAGGGGGACAGTAATGATATCGTACCGGCTAGGAGGGCGGCGGTGAGGGCGCGCGCCAAGTGATGTCTTCGTCGACCCAGATCAGCAGGGACCCCCGCTTGCTCAGCGATGCGTTGTAGCTGGACCAGTTGGTCGTATGATAGCGGGCGGGAGATGGGTTGCTCATGGAATGCGCCTAACAGCATGGGTTCGCGAAGAGAATCCTGCGGCGTCAGACTTGTACAACAACGCCCCGTATCATCGACCTAGTGGTGCCCACATGGCAGGCTATTTCAATGGATAGATTTTTCTCTATCAGTATGCCCGCGGCTCAGTTTGTTAGAAATGTCCTGCTGTTCAGCTTCG
>Ga0114905_1001973_pt1 | contig 10900 bp, 2 predicted proteins | sample MalvireepMed_b05_FD_83499 | JGI IMG/M metagenome (GOLD analysis project Ga0114905, IMG submission 83499) | Marine viral communities from the Global Malaspina Expedition - Malaspina viral metaG DeepMed_b05 | ecosystem: Environmental > Aquatic > Marine > Oceanic | place: Mediterranean Sea...
GCGTAATCCATGATCTGCAAGGTCGCGCGACCGGACCCGCTGGAAGGCAGGATCACGTCGTTTCCGTCGCCCTGGCGGAACACGATGGTATCGTCGCCTAGGTCGCCCGAGATGGTGTCGTCGCCCAGCCCGGCCTCGATGGTCTCGGCGCTGCCGATGGCGGCGATGGCGTCGTCGCCATCGCTGATCTGGCTGTCCAGCAGGTGCTGCACCAGTTGATCGTAGGTCAGCGACTGGTCGTCGAAGGCGAAAGTCGAGATCATCCGCCAGTAGGTGCGGAGCCATTCACCGTTCACGTAGGTGCTCGAGGTATGGCCGTCGTACCAGGCGTCGCGCAGGGTGATCCGGTCGTCCGTGCCGTCGAAGCGGATCACCAGGTCGGCGTAATCGGTGGGCGAGCGTTCGAAACGCGCCTCGGCAAAGTCGTAGCCTTCGATCCGCAGCGTGTTGAACTCGTTGCGGCCGGTGTCGCTCTGGATGATGTCGACGCCGCCGCCGCGCTGAAACACGTAGGTGTCGCTGCCAAGGCGACCTTCGATCGCCTCGGACAGCGCCGTGCCGGTCAGGGTCTCGCCGGAGTTGGTGCCGGTGATCTCGCGCGGGTATGGGGGGACAAAGCCGCTGTCGGCGGCGGCACGCAGGGTGGTCTGGTTCCAGACGTTGCCGTTGCCGAACTCGACCCGGGTGATGTTGCCGGCGTAGGTCAGGAACAGGTCCGGCAGCAGGATCTCGTCACCGTCCGGCAGGCGCAGCACCAGGTCGTTGCTGTCTGCCGGGCGGAACGCCTTCACGTCTGCTGGCACATGATCCGGCAGGCGCAGCGTATTGCTGTCGTAGCGCGATCCGTCCTCGTCGATGATGTCGCGTCCGTCTCCGGCGCGGAAGATGTAGACGTCGTTGCCGCCGACGTCCTCGACCGTGTCGTCGCCGCCGCCCGGCTCGATCGTGTCGTTGCCCGCGGTGCCTGCGATGAACTCCGCAAAGTCGGTGCCCTTGCCCACCACCTCGGCGATCAGCGCATCGCGGGTCAGGACGGTGCCGTCCTCGAACCGCACGGTGTCGACACCGTTGAGGTCCTCGTCGTAGCGCAGGGTGATCTCGTCCCCGGTGCCGGGGAAGGACAGGACCAACTCGACCCGCGAGTCGAGCCCGAAGGCGGCCGACCCGTTGACCGGCAGGCTGACGCGCATGTCATCGGGCGCATATCCGCGGATTTCCAGCGTGTCGGTGCCCGACGCATCCGAGATCACGTCGCGCCCGTCGCCCAGCGTGAAGATGAAGAGGTCGTTCGCCGCCTCGCCGCGGATGTCGTCGTTGCCGGTGCCGCCTTCGATCGTGTCGGACACGACAGTTCCAAAGATCACGTCGTCGCCCGCTGTCTGCTGGGCGTCGATCACCGCGGCGAAAAGCTCCGCCCGGCCCCATTCGATGCCGTTGGCAAAGGCGATGACCGGCAACTGCGTCGCCGCCCGCGCGCCGACGAGGATGATCTGGTCGCCGGTTTCGGGGAAGGACAGCGTCAGGTCGTCGCCGTCGATCCGGGTCACCCGCACCACCACGTCCGCACTGGTCAGGTCGTCGAGCACGATCCGCGCGTCGCCCACGTTCGCGGGAAGTTCGATCCGGTCGATACCGTCGCCGGCGCGGAACGTCACCTGCGTGTCGCTGTCCATGATTACGCCGTCGAACCCGGCGCCGGGAGTGATGGCATAATCCTGCGGCAGCACGGTCGCGTCGATGACATCCATGCCGGTGTTCTGCTTGTCGGCCAGCGCCCGGAGCCGTGCATCCGCAAGGCTCAGCTCGGCGCCATCGTCGAAGGCGAAGGTCTCGATCCAGTCCCGGTCGTCCGAGGACACGCCGTCGAGGATCACCAGCGTCTCGCCGGTGCGGGTCAGGGTGATCAGAAGATCCGTGCCCACCTCGGTAAAGCGGATATCGGCCTGGGTCACGCCGGTGCCGAATTCGACGCGGTCCACACCGCCGGTGTCGCGCGCACTGTCGGCGCCGTCGCCAAAGCCGAAGCGGTAGACGTCGTCGCCGGTCTGGCCCTCCATCGCGTCGGACCCGGCGCCGCCCGCCATCGTGTCGGCGCGCCCGGCAAAGCCGATCAGCTGGTTGTCGCCCGCGTCGCCGGCCAGCAGCCGGTCGCGGAAATCGTCGGTGGTCAGCACCGTGCCGTCGGCAAAGAGGAACTCCTCGATGCTGCGGCTGCCAAGCCCGCCGACGATGGTCAGCACGTCCTCGCCGTTGCCGAGGTCGATCAGCAGGTCGTCGCCGCTGCGCCGCACGATCAGCGTGTCGGCGCGCACCGTTTCGCCAAAGACCACGCGGTCGACGATTCCGGCGCTGTCGCTGCGTTCCTCGATGATGTCGAGGTCGTAACCCGCGCCAAAGGCATAGGTGTCGCCCAGATTGCCGCCGCGCAGGATGTCGTCGCCCTGGCGTCCATCGAGCACGTTTTCCTGGTCCGGCAGTCCGTCGATGACGTTGTCGCCGCGATTGCCGCCCTCGATGCTCAGAAGCTCTTCGACATCCGAGATGGCAATCTCGGTGCCGTCGTAGAACTTGAACCGCTCCACCCCCTTGGTCAGGGAGGCGAACTGGTCGCGGATACGAAGCGTGTCGGTCCGGTCGACGATCGAGATCACCAGGTCGTTGCCATCCTTGGTGTAGAGGATGTTCTCACGGGTGATGTCGCCGCCGAATTCCACCGTGTCGGCGGTGATGTTGGGCACGAAGCGGCGGTTTTCCCACGCTGCGCGCTCCTGCGTATCGACGATGGTGTCGTTGCCATAGCCTGCGTCGAAGACATAGGTGTCGCCGCCGTCGCGGCCCACCAGCAGGTCGTCGCCGGCCCTGCCGTCCAGTTTCTCGCTCAGGTTCGAGCCGGTGATGGTTTCGTCGCCCGAGGTGCCGACGAGGTCGATATCCTCGGCGTTGAGGTCGGTGAAGACCATGATCCGGTCCGAGAATACCAGCTCTTCCGTGGCGTGCTTCTGCTTGCCGTCGCGGACATACTGGTCTTTCAGGATCAGCCGCTCGCCGGTGTCGATCACGGTCACGATCAGGTCGAGATCGGTACGGTCGAAGCGCACCTCGTCGCTGGCAATGCCGCGCAGCTCGACCCGGTCGACGGTCTTTTCGTCCCCGAAGGACAGGATCGTATCGGTGCCGTAGCCGCGTTCGTAGATGAAGGTGTCGCCGCCGCCCTGGCCCACCAGCAGGTCGTCGCCCGCGCCGCCGTCGATCACGTCGCCGACCTGGAAGCCGTAGATCGTGTCGTCGCCGGTGGTACGGGCGATATCGACGTAATGCTGCAAGAGCTTGGTCCAGGACCAGACCGTGCCGTCGCCGAAAGTCAGCTCCTCGATCAGGTTCACGTAGCCGACGAAGGGCACGGATTTCAGGTAGTCGGTCAGCGTGACCGCATCTTCGGTACCCTTGATCCGCAGGGTCAGCGTGTCGCCCGCCCCGTCGCGTTCGAAGTCGAAGTCCGTCCAGCGCAGGTCGTCAATGAAGTTCAGGTAATCGTCCGGTGCGCCGAAGAGCTTGAGGCTGTAATCGTCGTCAAGGATGACGTCGTGGCCGTAGTCGCGGCCAAAGACATAGCTGTCCGATCCTTCGAGGCCGGTCAGGAAATCATCGCCGCCGCGCCCGTTCAGGATGTTGTCGTTGAGCATCCCGTAGATGGCGTCGTCGCCCTCGGTCCCCGCCTCGTTCAGCACGCGCGCGGCGATCTCTTCGAAATCGAGCGCGTCGCCGTTGTCGAAGACGAAGCGTTCGATCAGGTAGGGCGAGGAATAGTCGATGGCGAGGCTGGGGTCGAAATCCCCCAGAATGCCGAGGTTGAGCCGCACGCCGCCGAACTGGTTCTCGACCTCCAGCGTGTCACCGGTCTCGTTCCCGTCCTCATCGAGGAAGGTGATCTGCAGGTGATCAGACGCGCCGTCGCGCTGCAGGCGGATGCTCTCGGGCGTTATGCCTTCGCCGAAGAAAATGAAGTCGAGCCCGCCCGCAACCGGACCGAACCCCGCCTGCGCCACGGTGGCGCCGAAATCCAGCGCCTCGCCGAAGACGTCCTGGCCGTCACCGGCGTTATAGAAATAGTAGTCGCCGCCCGCACCGCCGCGCAGCACGTCGTTACCCTTGCCGCCGCGCAGCACGTCACCCGAGCCCGATCCGATGACCACGTCGTTGGTCTCGAACTCGGTCGCCACCTCGATTGCCATCTGGAACCGGCTCCAGAGCACGCCATCGGCAAAGACGATGGAATCGACCCCCGATTCCACACGCTTGCCGCTGGTGGTGATCGGGTTCAGCTCGCCCAGGAACTGGTCCTTGAGGCGGATCGTGTCGCCGCGCCCCTCGACGGTGAGCAGCATGTCCTGGCCGTCACGCACCGCCGTCACCTCGGAGGACAGCACCCCGGCAAAGCGCAGCGTGTCGGTCTTGCCCACATCCACATCGTCGATGATGTCGTGGCCGCTGGGCAGGCTGCTGACGAGGTAGATGTCCTCGCCGTTGCCACCCCTGTAGGTCTGGTCGCCCGCGGTCATGTGGAAGTAATCCACGCCATTCGTACCCAGGACCTCTGTCGCCGTGGCGTCGTGCTGACGCAGGCGGCTCTGGTCGATGGACAGCGCGTAAAGCACGCTGGGCAGGTCGAGGTCCGTCGGGATGGTCTCGAAGGCCGGCAGCAGCATCTGCATGAGGAACGCCTGGTCAACGGTGACCGACGATCCGCCGGAATTGGTCGCGGCGGGCTGGTAGTCGGGCCAGATCTGCAACAGGATCGCGTTCCAGTCGGCCAGGTAGTCGCGCGCGGCGTCGTAACCCGCGGGAATGGTTTCGAAGATCGCCTCGAAGAACGGCGTCAGTTCGCGGTCAGACGTGCCGCGCCACTGGTTGAGCTCGGGCGTGTATTCCAGATCGCGGGCAAAGGGTGACAATCCGCCCTGCAGGGCCAGCTGCGCGGCAATGGCGCGGGAGCTGTCGATATACTGGGCCACCAGCGGGTCGAGCAGTTCGATCATCGCCGCGATGGCGCTTTCATAACCGCCCGGCAGCGTCTCGGTGGTGTCGAAGGTCGGGCTGATCGTGTAGTCGATCACCCCGCCCGCGTCGATCCGGGCCGACAGCATCTGCGGCTGGAAATCCACCCCCACCAGCGACGTGGCATAGTGCATCTGGCCGGGTGTCATCACCTCGACGCGGAAGGCGCTGTCGTCGGTCGATCCGACCTCGTCCAGCGTGTCGAAATCGACCTCGTAGTTGCGCAGGTTGAATTCGCGCGCGGTACCGTATTTGTCCTGCAATTCGAGAGCGCGGTCGAGGTTGCGGGCCCAGACCACGAAGGTGCCGTCTGCATCAGTCACCTCGACGGTGTAATCGACCACCGTGTTGTCGATCATGTTGAAGCCGATGCGCTCGACCTCGATGCCCGCGTAGCGGTTGAAGTCATGCGACTCGACACGCCACTCCTGCCCCAGCGGCTTGGGGCTGTTGATCACGTCGTCCAGCGTCGGCGCGGCGATGGGCTGGCCGTCGGCATCGGTGATCGCGGCGCCGCTGGCAAGCCGCCAGCTGCCGTCCGGGTTCTCGACGCCCCAGTCGTAGATGACCATGCGTCCGTCGATGCGTTCGCCCAGGTAAGGACGCTCGGTCCGGAATTCCAGCGGGGCCGAACGGCTGGAGGGCGAGAAGAACTGTTCGAGCTGCCAGGCACCGGTGTCGGCGGACTGCGCCATCACGTCCTCGAGCGTCGCGCGGGCAATCTCAGCGCCCTGCGCATCCAGCACCGGCGCGCCGCTTTCCAATTGCCAGAAACCGCCTGCCGCATCCTCGGCATAGATCGCGCGGTCGAGGATGGTCTGCGCGCCCTCCGCATCGGTTTCAACCAGCACCGGCATCAGTTCGCGGCTGTTAGGCAGCGTAAAGGACCAGTTGCCGATGACCGGCGCCGCCTGCTCGACCAGGGTCTTGAGCTTGGGCGTGGTCATCTGTGCCACGGTGTCCACGACCAGCCGACCGAATTCGAAATCGTTGGCCATGGCGATTTCCAGGTCGACCACCTGGCCGAAGCCGCGCGCGTCGACGCGGTCTTCACTTTCGCCGGCGGCCCAGGCGGGCCGCTCGGTTTCGCCGTTGTAGATCGTGTTGACCTCGTCGGTGTCGAAGATCGCGTCATAGGCGCGGAACACGTCGCCATTGGCAAAGGTCACTTCGCCCGAGGCATCGAGGTAGACGCCGGTGGGGTCCATCACGTCAAGGTTGTCGGTGTCGAGCGAGATGCTGACGATGCCCAGGTCGTCCAGCGAGAACAGCTCGCCTTCGTCTGTTTCGCGGTCCTGATCCAGATCGCGCCACACCTGCAGGTCGGCCCAGATCGCGTCGGCGGCGTCGATCACCCCGTCGCCGTTGCCGTCATGGCCCGACAATTCGCCGAAGCCCGACCGGCCCGGCCCGCCGAACATCTCGTTCACGTCGTCGATGCGGTTGCTGCCGTTCTGGCCCTCCACCAGGAACCCGTCGACGGGCCGCACCCAGCCCGACTGTTCGGCAAAGCCGTCGCCGTCGAAGTCGAAGAAGCCTTTCGACATCTGCAGCGAGATGAACTCCAGCCCGTCGCCATCGAGGTCGAGCACCAGCGGGTCGTTGTCCTCGCGCCACTGGAACGCCTTGGTCCAGAGGTCGGCGGCGGATTTCAGCGTCAGCAACCGGTCGATCATCGGCAGCACGCGCAGCAGTCCGCCGATGGCCGGCACCGGGATCAGCGCCAGCAGATCCAGAAGCGGGTTGGCGTTCTTGAACAGCATGCCCAGATCGCCGGCACGGGACGCATCGGTGGCGCCGCCGGCGAAGACGAGGTCAAAGATGGTGGTGGCGTTGGCGAAATCCTCTTCCGCGCCTTCGCGGAAACCGGCGCTCCAGAAGGTGGCCCGCGACTGGTAGTCGAGGAACATCATCGAGCCCTTGATGCTGGGCGCGATCTCTCCGGTCTTGAGACGCTCTGCGGTGTCGGGAATCTGGTCGGCGCCGAACAGATCCTCGAAGAGGTTGAAGACGTGCAGCGTGCCGTCGTCGAACTGCATGTAGCCGATGAAGGGCATGAAATAGTCGAAATAGAGCGGGCTGTCCCAAAGCGCGAGACCCGTGACAGGCACCACGGCGTTGATCACCGCGGCGGGCGTCCAGGTCAGCGGCAGGTCGTTGGTGCCGCCCACCAGCGGCACGCCGAAGAACCGCAGCCGGTCCGAGCTTGACGGATCCATCATCACCGTGCCCGGCCACCACCAGATCAGGTCGGCCTCGTCCTTGGATTCGGCGTCGAGGGGCCCATAGAAATTCTGATCCGTGTAGCCGTCGCCGTTGCGGGTGTCGCCCCAGATCAGCGCACCGCGGCTGGCGACAAAGATCACGTCCTGATCCTGTCCGCCGATGAATTCGCCGCCGGTGCCCGACCGAACGATGATCCAGTCGTTTCCGCGTCCGCCATCGAAGGTGACGCCGGAATGGCTGCGCGCCATGAGGATATCGTCGCCGTCGCCGCCGCGTGCATCCCCGAAGCCGCTGTGGATCAGGATGTCGTCACCGCCCCGCCCGTCAAGCGGCGCGAGGTCCATGCCGAACATCAGCTCGGCGCCGTCGCCGCCGGTCAGGCCCGCCGGCAGACGCACGTCGATGGTGCTGGCCGCCTGGGCAAAACCGAAGGGGTCGATGGTCGGGATCTCGTCGCCGATGGACCCGAGGTAGTCGATCAGCGACCACACGGTCTGGTTGGTCTCGTCAGTGGCGACCAGGTTGAAATCGGGCAGGATCGCATCGGCAATGTCCTGACCGATCTTCTGCAGCAGTTCGGCCCCGTTCTTGATGGCATCGTAAACGCCATAGGCGGCCCAGCCGGCAGCAACGAGACCTGCGCCCACCGGCCCCGCCACCAGTCCTGCCGCCGCGATGGACGCCGCGGCGATGGCGCCCCAGGTGACGGCGGACACGCCGAAATCGACCGACGCCTTGACGAAATCGCTCCAGTCGCCTTCGGAAAAGCCTTTCTTGATCGCATCGTAGGCGACGTTCAGGAATTCGACCGCATCGCCCAGAAAGCCGCCGCCGACGCCGACCTTCACCTCGGCCTGCGACTGGCGCATCGCCTCGACCGCCTTTTCGCCGAACTGCTTGAAATCCGGCAGCACCGGGTTGCCGTTCGCGTCCTTCGGCAGGAACGGCACCAGCCCCTTGATCGCCTCGATGTTGGCCTCGATCCGCGACCGGTTTTGCTCCGGAGTCCCTGCCTGGTCGCCGTTTTCGACAATCGGCTTGTGGGAAATCGCCTCGTTGCGCTCGGCATCCGTCAGATTGCCGAGCGCCGCGGTCTTGAGATCCGCAAGGTTGCTGACCATGACCGACGTGGTCTGGTTCTTGCTGCCAGGGTTGTCGAGCCGGTCGTTGAGCTTTTGCCCCTGCTCCGGCGAAATGATGCCCAGATCGACCAGCGCATCGGTCACGCTCTTGGCGAATTCGGTGCGGGCCTGGTTGTTGTTGGCGTTGCCGTCGCTGGTATTGAACCCATCCGGGCGCGCATCGGTGACACTGGTGTCGAATTTGTCCGGACCGTCATAGGACGGGTCGAATTTCTGGTTCGCCTCGACCGCCTTGACCTGCGCGGGATCGTTCGGGTCGATATTGTCCGGATCGAAGCTGTCGGGGTCGATGCGGCGCTCGTCATAGGCGTCTTCGATGGCATCCGGGTCGAAGTTCGGTTCGCCCACGTCGGCGCCGGGGACGTTGCCCTTGTTCACGTCGGCCATGAAGTCGTGCAGGTTCCGGATCGCCGCGATCTGACCGGGCGACAGGTTGGAAAGATCGCTTGTCCCGTTGATGATCCGGTTCAGTTCGGTTTCGTAGAACTTGCTGTAGCTCGGGTGAAACCCGTTCACTCCGACGGCGGGATCGGGATGCGTGGCGAAGCCCAGCCCCGCATTCTTCAGCGCCTCGATCTGGGCGGGCGTCAGACTGTCGCGAAACGCGTCGCGCGTGTTGGCATCCTGGAACAGCAGAATCTTGTTGCCGTTCATGTCCCGCCCGATGCCTGCTGCGTCCAGCGCCTCTCCAAGCCGGTTGCCGGGGTTGTAGAAGCTTTGCGGCGCAATGTGCTGCAAGCGCACGCCAAACGTCTTGGCGCTGGCGATGATGGACCCGATTTGACTGTCTTGGTTAATACCGACCATCTGAAAATACTTTCTGAAATTCGGGCCCGTGATCGCTATGGATCGAGAAGCTTGCACTGGTTGAGATCGAAGGAAACGGCATGGCCCTCAGCAATCAGGCGCTGCGCCGCCGCGTCGCTGGCGAACTGGGTCTGGTCGATCATCGGATCGAACCAGAGGTCGGGCGGGCCGGCGGCATCGCTTTTTACAAAGACATCCCTGCCGGCCAGGGACATCGGCAGTTTATACGTCGTATCGGGGCGGTTCGGATAAAGCGGCTTGCACCGCGGCGTGGCCTCACGGTTCACCGTGTCCTTGGCATTGGGAAATTCCAGAAGAAAGACATCGCGCGGGAATTCGGTCGTGCCGTCCTGCATGTAGACCGGCACGCGGTGTAATCCGCCAAGACCCAGATCGAGTTCGGCAAGGAGTCCGGCCAGCGCGCCAGACACGAACAGCATGGAATTCAAACGGAATATCTCGTGACGGTCCAAGAGGACCTGAACGTCGGCATCCTCAAGGGTCTTGCCCGTGTTCATGAACCACAGACCGCCGGGGATGCCGCTTTCGCCCAGCGGCTCTGCGGCGTGGTAGCGGTTGTTCGCACGATGGATGTCGTTCACGTCCCAGGGCTCTGACGAGCCCGGCGCCAGCAGGCGCAGCGGCAGCACGTCGTGAAACGGGCCGAGCATTGGGCGCATCGACCAGATCGGGGCCAGCGGCGTGTTGCTCGGGTCCGAAAGATTGTTCATGGGCGATGTCAAAGTCACAAGTCCAATGCGGTTCGGGTCGCGTCAGGCGACGCGGCAACGGGTTACTTCGAATGGCATACCGAGATTGGCGACCCGCAGTCCCGCGGCCAGCCGGTCGCTGAGCATGGTTCCTGCCGAAAGAAAACCTTCGCGCCCGGCGTCGGGGCCGGCCAGGCCGTCGCGCGAAAAGGCCAGCGTGTCGTCCTTCGGAAAGTTCGGCGGGACATAGATATGTTCGCCCGGCTTTTCGGTACCGCGATTCGACTTCTCGATCCCGGTGCTGCCATCGGGATGGAAAGGCGTAGCCTTGTTGCCGAAATTCCAGGAAAAGAACGCGCCGCGCGATGTTACGGAGTCGTTGGCGTGCTCGACTGCAATCGGGAGCGGTCTGCCCGACCCAATGTCGAACTGCCGCACAACCTCTGCGGTCTTTTGCCCGATGAGGAAGACCCGGCTCCGGATCAGGTTCAAGTCGCCGAGCGGTTTCGCCTTGGCCTTGGTCGGTTGCACGGATTTGGGCACCGCGACATCGGGCACCACGTCGCCCTGCCGGTTCAGTGCCGCCGCCAAGCTTTCATCGGCGGCCGGCCCTTCGGGATCGGCCGAGGCGTAGAAACGTACATCGTCCATGGTTTCCAGCTTGCTGAGCTGGACGTGCTGCGTCATTGGATCGTCTCGCCCGGCGGGGTTGCGGACGCGCCCATCTTCTTGAGCACCTCGGCGTCGACGATGCGGCCGATCAGCGGATGCAGGCGCAGGTCGCCATCCTTGACCACCTGCTTGAAATTCGCGAGCACGCGCGTCGTGGCAGCCTGATCGGGCGCGATGACGTCGAGCAACCAGTTGATTTCGCCGGAATTCCATTCATCGGCCTTGAGCCGGATCGGGAACACGCCAGAGCGTATCTGTTCGCGGATTTTGGTGTCGACCTCTTCCGAC
>Ga0114905_1001976_pt1 | contig 10890 bp, 12 predicted proteins | sample MalvireepMed_b05_FD_83499 | JGI IMG/M metagenome (GOLD analysis project Ga0114905, IMG submission 83499) | Marine viral communities from the Global Malaspina Expedition - Malaspina viral metaG DeepMed_b05 | ecosystem: Environmental > Aquatic > Marine > Oceanic | place: Mediterranean Sea...
CAACCTCCAGCGATGACAAGCGCGTCGTCAGCCGATCCTGGGGCGCCCGGGAAAGTAATCTGGCCGACGTCTGCGCCGTAGTACGCGTTTTGCGAGCCGGCTGAAGAACTAATAACTAAAGTTGCTGTATTGTTGCCTCCACTTGCGGAGGGGGCCGTTTCCGCGATTTTCGCCACGCTTGAGGAGGGATTCAATGACAAGACGTCGTGAATATAAAGGGTTTCACCATTTTGACCGGTTGACTGATTAACAAAAGGTACATAGAATGTGGCGTTAGATATATCTGTGGTGGTATCAACAGTGTCGGAACTAAGTCCGATAAGATTCGAGCCATCGCCATAAAACTCAGAAGCAGAAATATTATGGGAACACGATAGGGGCGCGGCGACCGTAACTGACGTTGCAGTGATTGTAAGAGGTGAGGCCCCAACAATATTGCTGGCACTTAAAGTGGTGAAGGTGGCTTCTGACCCCGAGATTGATCCGGTACCATAAAAGATAACTGACCCACTAAATATTGTAGAACCAGTAACAGAAATACTCGATGCAGAAATCGTTAATGGTGAACACGCATTAATGGTGCTCACATTAAGAACAGCACTGGGACACATATCTAGTGTTCCTTCGACCACAGAATTTCCGATCATGCGGATGCCCTGACTGGCTGTAAAGGATCCCGAAGAATATACAACATCACTCGGCACAGCGCCCAAGATAACCCGATCGGTACCGTTCTCGTCAAGAACTAGCAGTTTTTTACCACCACAGGTAAATGTCATTCCATCGACCCCAGGAACTCCGCTGCCGCCTAGACCTATTGAGGTGTTCTCGTCGGCATTATTAATGATGTAAGCAGTCCCGGCAGACCCCACATACATATATCCCTTAACGCGTACGTTGCCTGTTACTTGAAGATAGTCGGTTGAGCCCGTAATCCACATCAAGTTAGATGAGCCGCTTATCTCTTTACCAATTGGAGAATCGTAGCGGAACTGAACGGACATTTCAGGACCGTCAGCAACGCTGACTGCGCTAGCCGTGACGTTTGTTATGTTTGCCCCGTCACCATAGAAAGCAGAAGCAGAGATGTTCGATGAAGCAGAGAGATTGGTGGTATGTACTTTTGAGCCGTCCCAAGTCAGGTCGGAAGTTCCCTCAAGAATGCCTCCATCATTAAATTGAATTTGTTTGTCTGATCCGCCGGCGCTGTAGTCGCCCGAACCACTAACGAAGGCCCATCCCTTGTTAACTGTTGCCATATAATTGAACTCCTGCTTCCCTAAATAGTCTTCTCAATTTAAAAAGGGTGGGTGCTGTGTGGGTCAACTCAAGAAAAATAATTAACACCGCCAAGAGACCTACGATGGCCTATCAACACTCTTTGTGACTCGGAAGGCACCTTGGCGCGCTCTTATGCATTCGGCACTGATTTGAAATTTGTGTTCAACTTGGCCAAAATAGTACCTTGTATCATTGTAGGTTTTTACAATTTCGTAGAATTGATCCCCATATTGTACAAAGTCGCCCACGCGCACGAAGAGATTTTGATCATCTACAAGGCGCTTACGATTAAAATTAACTGTTAATTTAGTTTGATATTCATAGCCATATCGTTGATTAGTCTGTTCGTTTTCGACAACAACATATGCATAAACTCTAATAGGCGGAAGTGTGACTTTATCTATGGCCTCACCATAAGTGGTGTTAAAGTTCGACTCTTCCATACTAACCGGGTAGTAGGCAACCGTTTGTCCCAAAACACGTTCGGACAATTCATCATTAATTTGCTTAACTAGGTTTCGTTCTTTTTTGCCCAGAAACATGGGCGGAGGCGGTGCGGCGGGTTGGTCCCACTTGTTTTTTGGATCTGCCACACTCGTATTCTCCAATGAGAGGAATAATTCCTCCCTTTAACCTACCGTGGCCCATGTAGAACCAGACCAATTAGAGCCGCTCGGGGAGAAGGCTCCGTTCAATACCGACGCATCAAGACCTGTAAGTCCAGCCATAACATCTACTTTGCCTTCGGTGCCAGAAAGATAGAGAGCTGTTGCTTTTACCTCAAGCGTAATCGACTGTCCGTCGCCCACCTGATAAAAGTTGGAACCCATTAATCCATTTTGTGTAAAAGCTAGCTTACACGGGTCCTGGGTGTCGTTATAAACCGAGATCCATCTGGTAACGTAAGGAAAGGTTATGAAGACGCCATCGGTCTCGGCGGCGTTGAGTCCTCCCGTAACATAGGGAGTACCCGAAGACTGATACGATCCAACGTTCTTTAAGCCAACTTTAAAATTATGTGCCATCTCTATATCTCCGTCTAGTAAATAGGGTCATCTACAACCTTTTATCTAAAGATTTTCTTTTCTCGTTTTCTTTGCAATTTTTGTTGCTCACGAATAGCCTTTTTTCTCTTGAGCTTTCTCTTGACAGAAGGCTTAATGTGATAATCTGTTCTCGTACGATACGTTTCTGTAATCTTCTCTTTCTTACACTTCTTAATAAATCGGCGAATCAATCTCTCGCCGGTTTCGCCACGTCGGAGCCTTACACTCACATTAATAGCCATAAGGTCTCTCTATTTTCCCTGTTTAATGCCATTCATATGAGCATTCCAATTTCGTCCCACTGCGCCAAATAAGTTGCCAATATCGACCCCGGCGTCGTGCGGAGACTGTGTGGCCAACGGAGACGCCTGTTGAGCTGGTGTCATCGCGGCGGGTGCGGGGGTGGTCCCCTCAAATAAGTCCACACCGTTAAAAGCTTCGGTCCCGACAGCATTCAATAATTTCTTTCGCTGCTCTTGTAATTTTTGGGCGCGGTCTTCGCTAAAGGCATTTCGCTGCATTCTTTCGAGGCCCGGATCTTTTGTTTCATATAGAGTGTCTGGGGCACTTTGTCTGGGCGTACGCCCACTGACTCCGCGGGCAACCTCGGATATGATACCCGAAAGGATGCCCTCATCCAGAATAGCCTCCTTCACACACTCTTTTATAAGAGGCTTTAAGATCTTCTTAAGTTCGGCCCTTTTCATTTAAACTATCTTACTCTGTTCTCTCGCCAGCAGATAGCTCTCCTATAAGTTTTGCAAAGTAGGAAGAGATCTTTTCACCTTCTGCGCTAAGGTTTTCAACAGTATCATCAAAATCTTCTTTCATTTGCTGAACGACTTCTGACTCTCCCAGTCCAAGCTTATCTGCGTCCTTTTTAAATTCTTCTGCGCGGGCCAGAACATTCTTGGCAAAACCTTCCCAGACTTTCTCCATCTTCTTTTTATGAAGGTCTACAATCTTGACCTTTTTGCCGCGGCCATATGCGCCCTTAGATGCTCCCGCAATCGGACTCGCTTCCGCCTCTTTGCCCATCATCGCCCGTCCGATTGAGCCGGCTCTTTTGCCGACCGATCCGGCGGCCGCTTTGACGGCACCGCCCGTGCCCGACATTCTTGCTTTAATCCTGTCGAGCAATCCCTCATCAAGCTCACCGATGGCCTCTATCTCTTCTTTAATTATCTGTTCTAATTCTTGTTTAGAAATCTTCATTTTTTAATCTCCTATGATTTCATTCATTAAATTGATGAGCTTGTTGTCGCGGACAACGCGCTCATTCATCAGTTTATTCTCCGATAGCGCCATAAACGCGTTAGGAGTAGAGGGTTCTGATACAATATCAAAACAGATAAGCTGAAAATCATCCTCTACAATTGTTTTTCCCATTTGTTCTTTTACGGACCCCATCCCTCGCGAAGAGATACCGGTCTTTACCCCCGATTCAACAAGCGCTCGGAGGATTTGACCCGAAGGAGTGTTGAGAACTTTAATCTTACCCATCACCGAGGGACCGTCCATCCACACTTCTGTCACCATATGGGAAACATTAACTAGGTTGATGATGGAGGATTCTGGGTGGTCTAGTTCCCCTAAGGCGCGTCGATCTTCGACTACTTGCTTATATTTTCCCACCTCGCGTTCTAAAATAGAGTGGGGGTACATGCGCCCATTGCCATTTTCACAGTCGGCCTCTTGTAGCTTCCCAGTAAGCATCATTCCGCCGTCACGAACAAACCCCTTCTCCGTTTCTGTCAGAAGATCCTGACAGACACCGCCTTCGCATAATTCATAGTATTCTCGGAGAAGCTGGGGCATTTTTTTAAAAGTCCTCTTCCTTCTTCTTAGCTCGGGCTGCAAGTGGTGCCATTACTTTCTGGAGCATTTGGAGAGTGAGCCGCGGTGAGTCTGATGCGCTCAAATGGTCAGCGACAAGTCTTTGAATTTGCTTTTCAGTTTGCACCATGTCCGCGGAGCCGCCATGGCCAGCCATCTTCTGCACGGCAGCCTTCCCGGCCCCGGCGATGCCTCGGAGGGCTGTACCGAAGCCCTCTTCAAGTTCTTCGCCTTCTTCCTCCGAAGGACAACCCTCTTCAAGTCCTTCTTCTTGCCTCCCATGGAGCTTCTGCTGGAATCTGGCCTTCTTCTCGTCCTGATCGGCTTGCTTTTGAGCTCTGCGCGCGTCGACGGCTGCGAATTTCTGTTGAAACTCATCAGCGGCTGCTGTTCCGGTCGGACTCGCAGCTCCTTTTTGTTTTTCTTTTTCTACTGCAGCCTGAACAAACGGCAAAAAATGTTTCCCGACACTTGGATCCCCGGGGGCGAGCTCAAGGACTTTGTCCAAATCGCCAAGTTCTTTCATCTTGCGGCGTACATACGATCTGGCGTGAAGTTCCCGTCGCGATCGGGCTTCTTCCAACTGCTCCTCACGATCTTCTGTCTCGTTTAAGTCAACGCAGCCCCCCTCTCCGGGCGACTCGCCCGAGGATTTCCAAGTCTGTCCAGGCCTGCAGGGGCCAGGTTCTTCAAATTCTTGAAGATCTTCTCCACGATTCACTGTCTCGTTCAAGAAGTATCTCGGATCTATTCTTTTTATATTTTTTCTGCGTGCCATAATATTATTCCCTTAATTAAGTAGTCAGCTGCCGGAGCAGCACCGTCGAACTGGTTGAATCATCCATTTTTTCATAGTAAGTTCTCACCTCCTTTGTGGACCACTTTGATCCCAAAATCATCTACCACCATACCTAAAAGATATGAAGTTCCCGCCCCAACGCAGCCACAAATAAATGCCGTTACGAGACTGTTACTGAAACTAAATAGTTCAGTCATGGGACTTATGCCCCAAAGAAATACTCCCACCCAGAATCCCATGCACAAGCAACAATGGAACAGTCTACCTAGTCCTCCCCACGCTTCACATGCTGGGCGGATTTTATTAAAAATCGACCCATGAACAAGAATAAAAGTCATGCCATAAGCGGCAAGTATAAAATATAATAGTTGCACTTTAATATCGGTTTCTTAATGGATAGTAATAATAGCCGGGACGCATAGAGCCCTTCTCGGCATACTGCGGAACCTCACCGTATTCGGTACTGTCGCGATCGATTGGGTGAGTATACATGTCTTCAAGCTCTTTCTCATATTGATCAGCTATGCGCTCGTGTTCGGCCTCATCTCCAATAAATTCAGAAATGATAAACACGGCTGCCTGAAGGGAGTTGATTTGCTCGTTCTCGTATAGTTTTCCCTCTAGCGATCTAAAAATGTTTCCCCCCTGAATAGAACTTCGATCAATAATCCCCCGATCTGCTAGCAATTCTAACAAGCGATTCTGAAAATCATAAACGTCTTCGGTACTTGTCGTTTTAGGGAAGGTAGTTATCTTCATTGATTCGGGGACTACAGCAATATCAATTTTTTGATGATCCATAATTAAAAGCGACCCGTCTAAAGCTCTCCGAGCCTGCAGTTCTACCGTGGCTTGGGGGCCTCCTATTGTAATCTTAAGCATGGCGTGTTAGTTCCCTAACTAATTCTTGTGTTTTGAGTACCTTATTGAGATCCTTCTCGGTGAAATCACGGTGACGGAATTCTTCAAGATAATTTGCAACCCCTTTCAATTTATCTACGATCACAGGTGCGCTCGCAGTCTCTACACTATTCTGGACTAATGTTTTTAACCTGGTTAATTCCTCATTAAGGTAAACACGTAGCTCAAATCCATCGTCGGCAAAGCTAGTGATAAAACGGTTAAGTAAGTCTTTTTGTTCCTGTAATAACGGTTCATATTTATTATTAAATTTATTTATAAAAGAACCATAGGTTAAATTATCTAGGGGCTCAAGGTTGAAATTCTCTGGTGTCGACCGTTTTGTGCTCATCCTATCTATGATTGCCTGTTCAAACAAAACTTTCTTTTTTACACTCTCTTTGCTATTAAAGACAGCATTAATCGACGCTAAAGATTTAAAATTTGGAATAAAGTTTGACCACACCTCGTGTCCCAAGGTTTTGTTAATATGCGCAATTATCCTCGACTGTGCATCAAAGATGTGTTTGTCATCCAACCTAGCACGTGAAACTTTTGTTTCTTGTAGCATTCTTTCTGCTATGTTTTGTTGAATATGTTCTGTCTCAAGCAGCACCATATACAATTCTAGCTCCCGAGCCAGAATCTTACCTTTATTAAAAAATTCTCTAATGATGGAGACGACCTTTTGTTTTCGATCGGCATCAGCATCAACGATAGCTTTCGTTAATTCTCGCGTAAGCGTCTCATAAATAAAAGCTGTATTTCTCTTCTTATTATGTTTCATCGCTGTCTGCCTCTTTTTTCTCCATTTGCTCAACAAGCCTCCGAACTTTCGTAGTGTTCTCAAATAACTTCATTTCGCTCTTACTATAAGTAGGCTCTTTTTGCTCTTCTAGACCTACCAAGGATTTAAAATCCTTCATATTTAATGCCCCGGGGACCTTAGCGCGTGCGGACCTTAGCGCGGGGACTTCCGGAATAGCGGCACTTCGCATCTCCCTCCGCATGGGGCCCGTGTTGAACTTTCTTCGTTTATCGTTCCTATCATCTTTTCTGCGGTATTTGCGCCCCTTGGCATAATGACTTACGTGCTCCGGATCGTCTTCCCGGCGTCCTGGGGGTGTCGCCAGGAGGGGGGATTCCATCCCTTCTTCGGCGGCCTCATCACCCATTATTTCTTCGCCCTCTTCACCACCTAAGCCTTCTTCCTCGCCTAGGCCGCCTCCAAGTTCTCCGCCCATCTCATCTGCGGCTTCCTCTTCGGCCAACCCCTCAAGAGCCTGTTGGTATTTTCGATCATAGAAGGTCTCTCTCTGGTTGCGCAAAAATTCCGAGTCTGAGAGCCCAAGAATATTTGCAGCCACCCATCGCTTGCTATAGGTGCCCTCAGGGACAGAATTAGCTGTATCGAATTTGGTTTTGAGAAACTCAAGTTGTTGAAGTTCGGCCAATCGAGAAGGATTATTCAGACTAATCTTAAAAGACAAAAGGTCTTCGCCCCTATAACCCAAGGTATAAAGATGTACAATCGCCATCTTTTCAAGCTCAGAAATTAATGATCTCTGCAATCGATGTACTGTGCGCGCGAAACGAATATCTTTTTGGGCTAAAGTAGTTTTATCTTCCGATGTCTCGCCCAGATCAGTAAGATAGGCTTGAGGGATTTTAATGGCAGAAAAAAGTTTATCTCTTAGGTACTTTACATCATCGATATCGTTAAGACTAGAGGCTCCCTGGAGTGAGCTAATATCAGACCCGACCCCTCCACGCATTGGAATGAAATAATCTTCCTCTAAAGAGAGTGGGTTATAACGCAAGTCGACGCGGCCCGTATTTACATCTACGAGTTGATTGCGCTTCATTTCTGTTTTTACTTTTTCCATGTATTGGGGAATATCTTGGGGAGGGATATTCCCCACATCAATCTTAAAGACTCTACGTTCCGGCGCGCGAACTACCCGATAAGCAATCATAGCATCCTCCAGCAATGTCAGTTGACGCCAGATTCGTCTCGCGGGATCGAGGACTGAGGTTCCATAAGGTGTATATCGATCGTTTCCCAAAATTCGAAAGTGGGCGACCTGCCAATTTTCGAATGTCATGCCCGCACCATTCCACTGGTATTGTACATAGTTGGGATTGGAGTCGTCCTGGCCTTCTAATCTTTCCACTTCGGTGTTGGGCATTCCGATGACGGATGTAATCCCCAATTTGTCATCCACATCGAGGTAGAGAAAAAAGTCTCCGTACTTGCACATTGACCTCGCCCATCCAAAACAGTTAAATTCGATGTTCAGCGCATCATAAAAAAGTGATTCTAAAATAGTTTTAATCTCATGGTTCAGGCACGCGATATTTAATAAACGATCATACTCGTTGGATGTCGTCATTTCATCAGCATAGATATCCAGAGCGCTTGCAATCTCTGGCATGTATTCCATTTGTTCGAAATCAATATATCGCTCGGCGCGGTTTTGATTACGGAAGGCGGCCGAAGTAAACAAATTATAGTTCTGAGACATATTATTGTCTGATCTCTTGAACTCTTGACCGCTCATTGAACGGAACTTGTAGCGATATTTGTCTAGATTATTGCGACGTTCTTGCCGAGCAACTTGTGTTCGATAATTAACAATGGGTCCGGACAGAAGTCTAGTTAGTCTCCTGAATAAGGGTGAGGCCGGATTTCTTGTGTTTTTCTCGTTATTCTTAGCCATTTACTATCCCTTTATCAACGCTAAATATTGTTGATTAAATTTTTCAGCTTCATTACTTTGCCGATTCTCTGCTGTCCTTTTGTGCCCCTGCATACCAGGAATAGTTGTCGAGATAGCAGTTGTCGATGTCGAGATTGAAGATAAGAATTGTTTATTATATTCTATATTTTTTTGGCTTTCTACAATCACCGTATCTCTCACCCAACAGCCAATAGCAAATGACATGACCAAATCATCGTTATAGCTTCTCATTGCTTGCGGTCTTCCACCTTGCCAAATAAAGGTTTTCATTTCCGAAAGCAAACGATTTGAGTTAATCTTAATTAGTTTGTTTCTCATAAACTCTTCCATCTTTGCTACAATGAGAGGCCGCGTTTTAGATGATGTTGTAAAGCCCGCGATCGCATTGGATTGCCACTGAGCTGCGAGCGGGTCGATGTATTGGTGGTCTCCCTTTGTTGAATGATATATATTAGGATACCCTTTATCTAATAGTTTTTTAAGGACTGCATACCCTATGTTGTTGTTTTCTATAATTAACATAGGGTTTCCGTATTCGCTGGCTACATTATACAGAATATCGGCGAAGTGGTCCGGAGTGGATTTCCCCACATATTCGCCTACTACCTCCATGGTCTCTAGCTCAAAAATATGAAAAGCACTATTATCTTTCCCATCTCCTCGCGCGACATCAGCAACAATTAAGTAAGGCTTAGCTGCATCGTACTTTTTCCAAATCCAATAATTTCTATCAAACCCAGTGCGGTACTCGGGTGCGCACGTGCGCTCCAGGTACCACTCAATGTCATCCGGGTGAATCACCGTCTCGCCAGATACATTAAAATTGCATTCCAGCTCTTGTGCTATTTGACGTTTGGACATATTCCTGGTTTCTTTTTTAAACCAAGTTTTGTCTCGATCCGGATGTCTATCCCACAACAGGGTGGTCATATGAAAGTCGTTAGTGCCAGCTTGCGCTTCTACACAGTTCTGATGAAACCAGTTCCCAACGCCGTTGGGCGTTGACAACGCGATGCAACGTCCCCCCGTTGATAGGGTAGGGTAAAGAGAAGTCCACAGGTCCCCCAACTTTTCAACGTGGGCGGCCTCGTCGACTACCAACAATGAAAGAGCTTCCGATCGTCCCGCGTCACCGGCAGTTGAAGATCCTTTAATTTGAGATCCATTGGAAAGCTCGAATGAAGTTCTGTTATCCACACTGATAGATGCGATTTGCATCCAGTCTGGTAGATTTTTAATGATGGATTTAACTTTCTTAACGAGGTTCGTAGCTGTCTGTAATTTGGTCGCGACAACCAGGATATTTTTTTCACGATGGAAAAGCATGAGCCAACTCACATAAGCGGCCGTAATTGTGGATATCCCAAGCTGTCTGGCTTTAAGAATAATATTAAAACGATAATCTGCAAAATCTGTTAGGAGCTGCTTCTGATAATCATATGCTTTAAATGGGATTGTCCCCCTTTGGGGATGAGAAATGCGACCATAGTTGGTCGTAAAATAAACCGGATCGCGTCCAGCCTTGACTATTTCTTTTAGTATTTCTTGCTTAGTAAGGGTGCTTCCCATAACATTTGTTACTTACCTTTGCGGGTATCGTTCTTGGGACGCTTATTCTTGGGCCCCAAAGCTAGCCAGTCCTTATACGCTTTATCTAATCTATCGGACTCAGGTTCTCCAGAAACATCTCCGACGTCCTTTAGACCCCCGATGCGGTAATCACAGTGAGCCTGCACGTCAGTACGATAATTAGACATTCTTTGAACGAGGACATGATGTTCCCCTTCTTTAGTCAGTGTAAGGGTGTCGCCAGTAATCGCTTTGTATTCCTTTTTAAGAAACTTTACGATCTCCTGGAGGTGTCGAATGACATCATCTTCAAAGCCCTTATCTTTAACGTCCTTAATTCTCGCCTCTGCTTGATACTTAATTCTTAAAATAGGGCCATGAAAAACAACTCCAAAACCATCCATAACCCGGCGGTCGTGAATGTAATGGCCGTTTTCTCTTTCAAGGCCGGCTGTTCGCGCCTTTGCATCGGCTTGCAAGGATTCCTCATGCGCGCCGTCCCATGCTGCGTTGGCTGCTGCCTGATTTATTCCTTTGATGATGTCGTATACTGTTGCCATGTTATCCTTCCTTATTAGGTCTCCAACCGGTTACCCATCTTTCTTCTCTGCCCTCAACATAATGTATATAGCAGTCAAAGCATGCTTCAAACTTATTCATATACAAATCATCTTTAGGATGAAAAGAATATTTTTTACAAACAGGACAAGTCCTATTA
>Ga0114905_1001989_pt1 | contig 10858 bp, 15 predicted proteins | sample MalvireepMed_b05_FD_83499 | JGI IMG/M metagenome (GOLD analysis project Ga0114905, IMG submission 83499) | Marine viral communities from the Global Malaspina Expedition - Malaspina viral metaG DeepMed_b05 | ecosystem: Environmental > Aquatic > Marine > Oceanic | place: Mediterranean Sea...
ATTTTGTACGGGTCTCGCTATCCCGAAGACACAGGAACCCACGGAGGTTTGATATCTATGCTGGCCATGCTTAATATGCCTCTCTTGGAAGTCAGCAAGAAGCCACTTCCGCGTGCGATCAGGCGAGAAGCCAAGAGAACTGACGAGCGTACCGAAGAAACAGAAACTAACGTCGTTACTTTGCGCCGCCAATACCAAGACAATGGGGGGTCTGACTCCGGCAATCCAATTGGAAGAGACTTTAGATGGTGGGTATCTGGCCATATCCGGGCGCAGTGGTATCCAAGCACGCAATCGCACAAGCTAATCTATATCGAACCCCACTTAAAAGGGGCGGACGGTATGCCTGTTAAGGAAAAAATTTATCACGTAAAGAGGTGACTCATGCCCCAACGAGAATTATCGGCAGTAGAATATCTGCGCTTGGTAGATTCTGGTAACACTAGCGAGAGACGGGATGAGGAAGTGTATCTCCCCGCTGAGACATGGGGCGAGTGCCGTGTTGCCACATGCTATACAATAAACATGCTGGCCGATGGCTACTGTATTACTCACTGGGATCGTGGCATGGATGATGAAGACTGAAACCACAATACATTTAGAGTTCACCACCCCACAGTGGCGCAAACTTATGAGATCACTCAGCCCTAACGGGAGACCTCATCCGATGGCGAAACACACCGCGCAGAGAAAATTAAAAGAGGCTGTTTCTTCGCGGCTCCGCAGTCTGGGACTGTTTGACCCAGAAAAACCGCTCTATGACACCATCAAGTTACAATATCATGTACTCTGGTGTGGCCGTCCTCCTGACAGAACCAATGTAATCGGGTCATTGAAGGCAGCAGAAGACCAGATAGTTCGCGAGGGAGTAGTCACCGACGACAGTCCCGACCATGTGCTTGGCCACGATGTCACCTATGAGAGGGTTAGTCACAGGAACGAGACAGGGATATCAATCTCAATCATGCCGCTATAAATGTGCTTGTATTACTCCCGCAGTCTTTACACACACCACTCTGCACTTTCCGTGTCCCAGATGGAGTTCTGATCTCAGCACGTTTAACAGACTCTATCTTGGAAACAGCCCTACATTTAGCACAGTAGCTTTGCACGAACCCTAGTGCATTTTTAACCCACGACCACAACATGATGTATACCTCTTAGCGATATCCAGATCATATCGAGCGCCCAGCCTTGGATCGGGCTGGATGCGATCGCTGTACGTGATCTATCTCAGTCTGTATCAGTGCTTGTTTTCCCACAGAGTCGTCTTGCTTATCACGCTGTGCGGCGATCCAGCCACAGATAGCACACTTCCCTTCCCACTCAGCCTTGTTACTCACTTTCAAGCACCTTCAATCCCAGTGCCACGACCCCGCTGGTACACCCTGTGACTACCGCAATATATTCTGTGTCTGGCATAGCCAATGCAACTATGCTGATAATAGACAGCCCCATAATTGCAAGTGCAATCTGGGGTCTCACCTTGCCAAGCCAGTTCATTAAAACCTCTCCTGCCATTCTGTGCTTATCTGTGCTTATTGGTTGTTCAACACAAATCTCTCCCTGCCATTCTGTGCTTATTTAATGCTTATTGGTTGTTCCACGTTTCCAGATATGGTTGAGCTAGTGATCTCCACGGTAGACGCTATAGTAAAACTAGCACTATCTATACCTGAACCATCCCCGATTATACTGTTGCGTATTATTATCTCGCCACAATTAAGATTTTGTAGGGTTATGCCAGCCCCGTATGCGCGAACATTTGTAAAACTTATCGTGCCTACTGTGCTTGTTGTTGACCCTGTGATTATGATTCGGTCAAAAGTTCCTTCAGTTACTGCCGGGATCGACACGCTACCTCTGGAACTACCATAGCTGTACTTAATTGGATTACTTGATAGTGTAGGGCTAATGGACAGCCCGTCTGCTGTAGTTGTGGTGACCTTAAAAGTGTACGCAGTGGTGGTAGTCATGGTTAGGTCGGTTGCTTCAACTCCATCTAAGATCAACTTCTCGCAAATAATACTGCCCGCAGTCGTGCTTATTTTAATTGCGTCTGTTAATCCACTGCCTTTACCTATGCTTAAATCACTAAACGAAAGCTCGTTTACCCGTACACCGCCACCTAAATTAAGTTGCAGTGTCATGGTCTGTCTCTGCTCTTCTGTCGAAGGCTTGTTCCCCACCCCTATTTTTTCTAACCCTAATCGTTGCGCTCTCTCGGCATCATAGGTTGCGGCATCAGGCCATTCAGGGGCTGGGTCTATCCCTTGTATAGAGAAATATACGGCGCCTGTTATAGTCAGGATAGATACACCTAGCGCAACTGCTACGGCGGTCTTTGCTCCACCAAGATTAATCCCCTGTATAGACGGTATCTTTATCTTGAAATCCAGAGGCAAGGCTAGTCTAACAATCGGTAATCTAGGGAAACTTATGTGCTTATCTCTGATTACTAGCTTTAGATTCTTAATTCTATTTTTCATTATTGCCACCCATCTCCCATAATTTACCTAGCCCTACGGACACAGGCACCGTCATCACTGCTAACGCCGTCAGGAGACCCTCGATATTGTCCAAGGTCTCAGGATTAGAACTTGCACTCCAGATAATTCGCGCCCCCAAGAACAACCATGTGAATACCACGGGTGTGAATATAATTAGAATTATCAGTTCACGACCTGATAAAACTACTTTCTCTTTCCCGTTATTCTCCTTCTTATCTACTTTTTCGGAGGCCATCTTCTAATGATTGCCATGTCTTGCTCGATCTGTTTTATTTTCTCACGACCATTACCTTGCAGCATCATGTTTAGTGCAGTGAGGTTCTGCTGAATCCTTACTGCTGCCTTCTTCTTGGCCGGGAAGATTGTCTCTAGGATGCTGACTAAGATATTCATTATGTTGCTTTTGTGAAACTCTTGGCCGTCCATGAAGCATCAGCCTCGGCCTGTCTGTTAGCCGTTGCCAGCACAACATTACCCAGCTTGTTGATAACAGAAACCTGCCACTCGGCATCTGTGTCTACCGATGCGTCGTTAGCCGTGGCGTTCTTCAATGCCAGTACTCTGGTAGCACTGTCTAGAACCACAGACTTGGTAACACCGCCTTCAACTGCGATACTGATCGTCACATCTCCAGTTGCCATTACTTTCCTCCTTCAATCGCAAGAAGTTTATTTTCTAATATTTCCATTCGTTCCTGCATTTCCTGTTGCCTTACATATCCTTGCCAGATAGCACCGTTATGGAGCCTCTGGAGTCCGGTTACATTAAGTAACCCACCGTTCTCTATGGTATCGCCTAGAACACCAGCATCTACCAAGTCCTGCTCATTATATTTTATATAATCATCCCAACGATCCTTGACCATTCCCTTTATACCTAAAGTCTCTTTTGAATGATCTAATACTCTGATCAACTGGGCATCATCGTACTCATCAAACGCCGCGACAGTAGAGTTTACTGCGTGTAAGTCACCATCCTCATCTATCATAAACTTTGTTTTCAGGGAGTCAGAAGGAGATTGTGCTTTCACACTAAAAACATTACCACCATCCGCTACATCTCCAAGTCCTGTGCCATTACGCTGCCTGACATTGAAGTTTACAAGTCCTTGGTTACTTACCGATTGGGTTGTGGAAGCAGTGCCTCCCATCGAATCTAAGTTAAAGGTAGTTCCAGCATCATCCTGACAAAATGTCCGTAGTTCCAAGCCACCCTTAGTTGGAGATAGCTTGGCGAATCCAGCATATACATCTGTCTCTCTTTGACCAGTAAGTCCATGAGTGACATCAGAAGACCTAAGTTCAAGAATATCAGTGTCAGTCCCACCTTGATCCAGTGACAACTTATCTTCAGACTCGTCCCAGAGCATATACGCCCCAGTAGTTGCACCAAAGAATTTTACGTCGTACCCAGTATCGTCTACTCCTACCGTAAGAGTACCGTCAGCCTGAGTATTCCCCTCTATATCTACCGTATCCAGATTGGCTGTGCCATCAACATCTAGGTCAGTACCCACATATAGTTTCTTGGCTATACTTGCCCCACCTTCTGTTCTCAACGCTCCTGTATCACCACTATCATCTGATGAATCAGTAGCATCTGTAATATCAACAACCCCAGAAAATGTACCCGTTGTTCCTGCTATAGCTGCGAAAGTACCAGCAGCAGCACTGTTTGCACCTATGACGGTTCCGTCTATAGCTCCTGCATTAATATCAACAGTAGCAAGAACAGAAGTACCAGTAACATTTAAATTGTCATTGACTGTAGTCTCAGAGGTTGCGTGTCCAATGCTTATCGGTACTCCCGATGTAGCAGTTGCAATAGTTATTCCATTGCTTGTATTGGAATTGTCTATATTTAATGAAGTTGTTGCATCTAATGAAATAGTTGTTCCATCTACTGCTAGTGTTCCATCTATGTCTACAGCGTCTAAGTTAGCAGTGCCATCAACGTCTATGTCGCCTGCCAGATCAATTCCTGCTGCTCCACCTAAAACAAGATCATCCACAGATGTATCCCAGAGCATAAAAGCACCAGAGGTATCCCCAAAGAACTTAGTGTCGTAGCCCTGACCATCAACACCAGATGTAAAGGTTGCGTCTATCTGAACTGCACCGTCTATATCAACAGCGTCAAGATGGGAAGTTCCACCAACATCGAGGTCGCTACCAACAAATAGTTTTAATCTTATACTTGATCCACCTGCTGTTCTCAGTGACCCTGTATCTCCAGAAGCATCAGTAGAATTAGTGGTATCCCCAACGTCAATAATGCCCGAAAATATACCTCCCGCTGTAAAGTTAACTAGATTGCCCGATGTATTGGTATCAATCACTATTACGTCGGCAGACCCGTCTGTGATACTAAGAGCATCAGCAAGACCATTTGCAAGAACTATGTCATTAGTTCCTGTAGTACCTGAGAATGTCAGGTCTGAGTTGGCAGGCAGTGTAATACCACTGGCAGTTATAGATGCTTCTTCGGAACCATTTACCTTAAATATTATTCCTGCTGCATCGGCAGCATCAATAACAATCTCGCCATCAGCATCTATGTTCACATCGGCTGCTGTACCAGCAGCATCCACGGTAGTAACATTTAATATGCCATGAGTAGCACCAGCTATTGTTACTGTATCACTGGTGCTTGGGGTCATTACTATTGAGTCATCGGTAATTACAGTGCTTCCAACAGTGAAGTCAGTGGTTGCATCCACTGTGCCTGCAAACGTGACATTCGCACCAGCAAACGTAGCTGCTGTCGTTGAGCCTGACTTTATAAGTAGGTTGCTACTGCTATTAGTGAGGGAGCCGTACTGAGTCCCTCCATCTTTAAGTACTACATCTGCACCCTCTGCATCAAGGACTATATCTGCTCCTGAATCCAAGGTTAGTGGGTTGCCTGCTATGGTTGCTCCAGTGGTTCCGTCGTGAGTGATAGTAAAGTCATTCCCTGCACCCATGTTAAATACTGCTGAGTCAGAGGTCAGGCTGAGATCATCACCTACCGTGAGGTCACCGCCCAACGCAACAACCGACGCTGCCGCATTGGCACCATTCGTAATAGTTACATAGTCTATGATCGTGCCTGCGCTGGCCTTGTCGTTTCCTATGGCTAGAGTACCGGTTGACGTCGGGGTTGCCTGTATCCTCCAAGCGTCACCAGCAGCATCTGCCCGATCAGCAAATAAATATATGGGAGCATTTGCACCATTTACACCACGCACCTTCAGAGAGGCCGTATCCACACCCTTCAAGGCTATCTCGTCTGACCATAGGATATGTCTAACGCTGGTACCTGAAGTAATCTTTACGTCATACGTGGCATCTAAGCTAGTTTCAGTAAATGTCCACTGGCCTGCCGCACCAGTGCCAGTGCCAGCATCATATTCTGCCTCTTCCGTGGTAGTTCCTGTCTCAAGTAACTGGACTGTAGCTCCTGCAATTGCACCTCCAGCGTCCGAATATAACTTACCGCTAATTACAATATCGGTTATGGCCATTATTACCTCCGCGAATGATCCCTGTATTGTAGAGCTTCCTCAATCAGCCAATCAGGGTCTTGTGTTAGTAGATTATACGGCAATACAACAAGGGTTCTTCCCGAACCAGCAAGCTGTGCTTTCAACAGAACACCAGTAACTTGTGTCCCCTGTTCTTCTACCAGCATGGCTAAACTTGGAGGATTAATAAACGCAAAGTCCACGCTAGATTCTGTTCTTTGATAATAATCAAAGTCTACTCCCGGCTTTTTACCAGCACGCACAAGAGTATCAAACGCGATCATCCTTCCAGTATCACCGTCCAGCATAGCTTATCCCCGTTTGTAGCAGCATCTACATAAAGGCTACTGAATATAACACTTCCTCCGGCTTCCGCAAAATTTATTTCTATCTCATTCCCGGCAGATAATTCATACCCGTTAGTCGCGGTAACATCACTAACTCCTAGGTAAACTATACCTGAATTTGCAGCCAAAGCCTTGGCCTTAACCCACAATACTCTATTTGCAGTGTTAGATAGTCGCTGCTCTGTGCCAGCAGTAGATACAGTAGTCGTTCCAATATCAATAATCATGGCTCTGTCAGCGTAAGGGTAGTCACGCCCCTCTCATCATGCCCTGAATACTCAAGCCCGGTAGCCTGATTAACGTCTACATAGAAATTTCTTGTACCTCCGGCATCGTCACGAAATGTGAACTCTGCCAGCGTGGTCTTCTCAATAGTAGTAAGTAATGAAGACCTCAAGTCTTTTGGAGACTTCCCTTTGTGTTCCTTATTTAGATCTATCTGAACTTGATGCCCCCACTTGGCGGGTAATTTCTTTCTCCACTCAAGTGTCAGGCTAACTATGTCCGGGGTCTTCTTTGTGTAATTTGCGACATTAGAATCAGTGGTACGTGCAAGTTCCAGCTTGAACTTTATGGCCCGGAAAGAAGTCCCCGCACTAGATCCAAATGTATATGTTGTAATACCGTCTGATGTTATAGCCGATCCTGCTGATGTATATGAATTTTCAGAATAATCAGTGGCATACGATACTGTTACTGTTTCTGTGCTGCTTGCGTCCTGTACCTCTGTCTTGAGTTTCAGGGCAAGTTTGTCCACCTCTGACTGACCACCGTCAAACCATGGTGTCTCATGGGTCGCTTCAGCCTTATACTCAAAATCACTAACAAAGCTAGGATTAATTATATTGCTGGGGATCTTCATATGCTTTACTTCGCCATTAAATCCCCACCATAGTCGGTACTCATCATAAGCATCAGATACAAGCACATTCTGTACGCTTGTTCCCTTTTTATTGTCTGGAGCAAACCACTTAACTTCCCATCCCAATTCGTTATATCCGAGAATTGTTGAGAAACCAGAACTATCTATAACGGTAGACCCATGATGGCTCTGCCACTGATGAGGTACTGAATTTTGAGATGCGAGAGGCGTAGTGGTTGCTGCATCAACGCCAACAAACAACTCGTTGTGTGATGCGGACATATATTTAATAGTGCCTCTATTGTCCGTGGGAACTCCGTCATCCCTATCTGGCCCTATTACAGTCAGAACAGCCCCCGCTGACTGATTAACGTACTTGTATACTCCAAGTCCTGCTGGCATATATATACTGTCACGCCACCTTATGGTTCCCTTCCCTGCAAATGGATGGTTTGGAAGGGTTAACTCTGTTTCTACAAACCTTGAGTTAGCAGAGTCGTGAGCATATAAGCCTTTCTTTGTGGCTGCATACAGTATTGGCTCTCCCGCTGCGTCTCTTGCCACAAACAACCCGGTAACTGATCCAACAGGAAGCGGTAGCTTGGCATCGTTAATCTCTGTTCCAGCGACTATGGAGTACCAGAGTTGCCCTGTATAGCTAATTCCCCAAAGCCTGTCATCCCATACCGCCAGATACTGTGTATCAGTAACATCTGCCGTCCATGTAGTTCCGTCATATCTGGTATACCCGGATCCATTAGTATCATAATGTGCAAATACCACAAAGGTCTCGGCAGCAAGGGTTCTCCACGTTACCGTATCAGTAACCTGATCAGGGGGAGTATTCAGTGCAGTTCCCCATGCATCCGAGGTATTGTTGTATAGGTATATCTTGGCATTCTCTGACACGCTGCCGTTCCATGCAACATATATACTGCCACCCAACTCGCCTATAGCACCGATTGTTGGGGCTGTAAGGCTAGTAGAAGCGGAGTTAGCAGCGGTATCGTTGTCTAACCCCGGAAGTATCAAATGGTTCTTGTATCGCAGTTGGCATGTACTCCACCATGCGCGGTTAATATCCCCGGCAGACTCCATGCGGTTAACGCCTATGCCACCACGCCAGTCAGACCAAGCAATCACAGAAGTATTTGCCTGTGAATCTTTAGACGTATCTCCTATAACTATCTTTGCAGGATAGACTGAGGCAAGCACAGATTGTACTGGCCGTGACAGTGGGTAAAAAGTTCCATCAAGATATACTTCGTTTGTACTTTCAACCTTGGAGGCCATTAGACCACCAGCCGTACATCTCTAAGCATCGGAAAATTCCTTCGGTCAGCACTGGCTTTACCAAACCAGAAACCTGCTTGGCTTCTTCGTTGGTCAGGATCAGTGCTTGGCCCTCCAGAACTAGCAGCATAGGCCATTCCAGTACCCTGTGCTATTAAATACTGATCAGGTATTTCCGGTGATACTGTGTCAGAAGTAATAAGTGCTGGCTTATCTCCTCCAACTATCTTTAATAAATTATATGAAGCTACCCCGTGAAAATACTTATCGAATACTATGGCGCTATCCTCAAGGTCTATACGCCATAGGTTTCGGGGGGTCTTTTCCCACCGTGCTGAATCACTCTTAACTGCATTGATGTCATCTATCCACACAGTCACATCTGCACCAAGATCAGCATCATGTTCAAGGCCAATAGAGGCAATAGCTGTGTCTGACTCTGGATTGGCTAAAGTCATTCTGACAAACGTCCATGTATCTGGTGATATCGCAGGGATATTTAGACTTTCTTTGTCAGTTCCATCTGCCGCAACGGTACCGTCATCTAGGTGTAGTTTAAGATTGCCTGCAAGAATAGCACTGCTTATGCCTGTTACTTTTACCCACATTTCAATAGTGTCGTAGCCAGAAATATTCTTAGCAGTAATAGAATCTGCAATAAATGCACCGGGGCTTGCTCCGTCAGCAAGTGAAATTTTTAATGATTGAGACCCCTGCTTTTTATCTTTAGTATCAAGCTCTAGAGTAAAACCTGTTGGAGTAGATACTTCATCAAAGGTAGAAGCACAAGGGTGTAGCTGGATAAAGTCCACACTGCTTCGGTAGTAAATGTTCTGGATCATAACAAGCCCTGAAGGAACATCGTACCGTAACTGGTATCCATCCGTATGCAATGCTAGGCTCTCTACAGGATCGAATATCCTATCTGAGGAATCTATTATTGCCTGATTTATAAATTCATTGATAGCTGCCGGATTATATTCCGAGTCCCATAGTTCATAGGTATCATTTTGGGCTGCGTTTGCTGCCAGAGAGGGAGACAATGCTAGTGTTGTTGAACTAGATGTATAATCAGACACTCTGGTAACTTGCCCGGTTGTACCGTCAGCATCATTAAACACAACCCACTTGCCGTTATAGTTGTCGTCTGCCCCGACAAGCGTATTGTCTATTATAGTTGCGCTATCAGAAGAACCAGAACTCGATGCGGACACATATACAGCACCAAGGTTGTATCCTATTGACTGACGTATCTGGGCGCGAGTCCTGCCCTGTACTATAGGCATAGACTATACTCCCTTAGTATTTCTTTTTAGTTTTTGTAACCTTCTTGCCAGTTTTCTTGGCATATGCCTTGGCTTTCTTCTGCCCGGCCTTACCATACGAAAAGTGGCGCTTACCTACTTTAGGCATTTAAATCTCCAGAACCATTATTGTTATTTTTGCCGTTCTCTAGTTTGGAAATTATATCGTCTCTTTCGCTAAGTGTTCTCTTTAATGCTGCAACTTGTAACTGCAAGCTGGTTACTTGATTCATCTGTGTTGTAACTATCTCTGCTAAATCGTCCTCGTTTATCTTTATCTCGGTAGTCATGCTCCCTCACTTTATACCGTTATAGTAGATCTTATTGTTTGAACTATCTTCCCGCTTTGTTTTATTGCTTCGTATATCTTTTAATATCTTACCTATCTCTTTACGTTGCTCAGATGTAGGAGCGGGCTTATGATCTTTTTGCCTTACTTCCTCAAGCCACCTATCTACTGCACTGGATATCATATCCTCCAGATGTGCCTGTGAAGTCTGTTCGTCTGTAAGAATACAGAACTTATGGCTTTTATCTGTTACAGGATCATGGACTTGAAATACATGCTGCTCTATAGTCCCGCCTGTTTCAGCGTTATCCCCTACCGGGGATGACACATGAGATGTCACCCCCGGTGGAGTCCAGAGTTCAGTAGTCATTTACTCTATGTTTGCTTTAATAAGTCCGTATTCTCCAGCTACACCAGCTAGAGGGCCGTTGTATCCTACGATTGCAAGGTTAACTGTACCATCTTCATCATAGACTTCTACAGCCCCATCTACACCATTAGATGCTATTAAAGGAACACCTGCTGCTGGAGTGCCATCAAACAAAGCTGTCGTGAACCCTTTAACACAAAGCCATCCATAGTAAGTATCTGCAATATCAACACAAGCCCATCCTAACGGAGAAGCATCTACTCCATTGTAGTCATGGACATCGACTTCTTTGTAGGGGTTTTCATAAATCCCTACTTGTTGTGACGCTGTGATCGCAACTACAAGTCCGTCCTCTTCATCAAGTGTAATAACACATCC
>Ga0114905_1001992_pt1 | contig 10851 bp, 6 predicted proteins | sample MalvireepMed_b05_FD_83499 | JGI IMG/M metagenome (GOLD analysis project Ga0114905, IMG submission 83499) | Marine viral communities from the Global Malaspina Expedition - Malaspina viral metaG DeepMed_b05 | ecosystem: Environmental > Aquatic > Marine > Oceanic | place: Mediterranean Sea...
CCCCGAGACCGTCCTGATCCGGCACGAAATTCGGCTCGAACCGCAGTTCGCCGAAGCCGCCGGGGGTTTCCAGCGCCATGGGATCGTCCGACAGGACCAGTTCATGCTTGTCCTCGGAAAAGACGAAACTGTAGAAGATGCCTTCTTCTTCGAGCAGCCTTTGCACGAAATCCAGATCGGTTTCCCCGTATTGCACGCAATAGTCGCGCGGCTCGGGCGTGCCGGTCAGGTCCAGCCGATAATCGGTCACGCCGTGTTCGTCGAACAACTGCTTGATGATATCAATGGCCGACATTTCCTGGAAAATGCGGTTGTCGGTGGTCTTGGACAGCATCCACAGCCTGGGCCGCAGCACCAGCCGGTACATGAACATGTCCTCGTCGTCGTTGCCCTCGAACCGGAACTGGTCGACGATGCCGTTGAAAAACCGCAGCGTGAAGCTGTCGGGCTCTCCCACCACGGCGACGGTGACGTTCTGGCCCAGCAGGTCCTGCGACTTGATATTGGGATCGGGGCTGCGGGCCAGCACGGTGTAGCGAAAACAGCGACTCACTTCGTCGCGGCCCGACAGGTGGGCGAAGAGCATCGCGTCGAGGCCGTCGAACAGGGGCAGCGGGGTGAGCAGGTAGGCAATGCGATCGAATTTGAAATCAATGGCCATAGAGGGGGCGCCTTCCATCCGGGGCTAGCTGGAAAAGGGTTAGTCTCAATGCCGCCAGTATATACGAGGATTACCGGGCGGCGCAGAAAAATCCGTCACAGCGCGGGTGGACAGGCAAAGCCTTGCAGGATCGGTCGCACCGAGATCGGATTGAGCGCCTGGGCAAAGGCCATTTCAAGGAAGACCCGGCCCGATTCCGTGCGCAGATCGAGCAGCACCCGAGCCCCGTCATCGCGCAGCCGCAGGCGCAGCCCGTCGATCAGGCGCAGCAGGCCCCAGGGCCCCCTGTGCTGGATCCGCGCGGAATCGGCGGCGTCCCGAAAGCTCACCTCGACCCCTGCGTCGGGCTGCGGGCCGGGCCAGTTCAGCGACGCGGGCGCACCCGTGGCGCGCACCGGCTCGGCCGCGCCGCCGATGGCGACCATGGTCTGGCCGCGCTCGGCAAGGGCGGCAAGCGTCAGTTCGTGGCGCAGGGTGCCGTCGGGGCCGAAGAGGCCGCCCGACACCTGCGCCGCCCGTTCGAGGAAGCCGGCGCTTTCCTGCGCGAGCCCGGCAAAGCTCGCCTCGGGTTTCCAGCGCCAGGGGGTTTGCTCGGTGTCGAGGAAGGGCGCCGCGTTCTGCAGAACGAAGGTCGTCAGCACGCCCTGCGGTCCCAGCAGCGCGGCCAGTTCAGCGGGAGACGCGTCGGGGCCGTTCTCGAACGGGTAATGCCCCGAGGTCAGGGTCTGGCACATCGGGAACACTTCCTGCTGCCAGCTTCGGGTCAGCGGATTGGAGGCATTGCCCTGCGTTTCGGGCTGGGCGGATTGCGCCAGCACGTCCTCGGCGATCTGCACGACGATGCGCGGCGCGCTTTTCAGCGCGGCGATGGAGCGGGCGCGGTCCTGCACCGACATCAGCCGCTGCGTGCCGCGGCCCTGGGTGACGTCGATGGCGCCGAGAGCGACATTGAGGGTCGAGAAGAGCCGCGCGATCTCGCCCATCCGGCCCTGTTCGACATACTGGATCATCGCGCCGAATTCCCTGGCCAGCACCAGTTGCTGCGGATGGCTGCGGGCCCGGTCGTTACCGCCGACCTGCTCCCACACCTGCCGCAGCAGCTGCGTGAGGGGGTTTTCGGGCTGCGCCAGCGCACCCGACACGACGATGGCGGTTTCGCGCTGCGCGAAGGGGCGCACCCGGAGATCGGCCAGCCAGTCCTTCCAGAAGGCGATGGTTTCCGAGTGCAGCCGGTCCATCAGCAGGTCGGGCGACCGGTTCAGCGCGGGCAGGGGCTGGCCGGTGATGCGTGGCGCCAGGTCACGGGCCTGCTGCACCGCGCCGCCGACGGCGAAGTCGCGCGCCTCGGTCCAGCCGTGGGCCGTGAAAAGCCCCGGCAGGGGTGTCGCGATGTCCACGCCAGACCGGCGCAGCAGCACATCGCCGATGCCCGGCACCTCTTCGGTCGGGACCCATGCGGGCAGGGCGCGCATGCGTTCCGCCCTCAGCAGTTCGAGCCAGGCGCGGGCCGGTTCCGGCACCTCGGCGGCAAAGGCGCGGGCCTGGTCCATGACGGTGGTGTCGGTGGGAATGATGTCGGTCGACGGACCTTGGAGCGGGCCGAGATGCGCCTGTAAACCCGCCAGACCCACCACCTGCCCGTTGTCCTCCAGCCAACCGGCCAGGTAGGCCGGGCTCCAGGCCTCGTCGCCGGTCAGCACCGACCAGGCACGCAGCGCGTCGTACAGCACCAGCCCCTCGCCCTCACGCGCCAGGACCTCTTCGATGCCCGTCGCGATCGCCGGGGGGACATGACGGCGCACGGCGGCGGCATAGGCGGCCTGCGCCTGCGCCTCGCCGTCGACCAGCGGCAGGGTCACGATCCGGCGCAGCGGCGCGCGCTGTTCGGCCGCCGTGACCCGGCGCGAGGCCGCGCGCAGGTCGTCGAGCCGCGGCACCAGCTCGGCAGCCCTTTGCGGCCGGTCCAGCCCGATGCTCAGCGCATCCTGTTCGAACACCGCCGCAAGCCGGGTCTGGAATCGGTATTCCAGCCAGCCGGCATAACCCGCCAGCACCAGCACAAGCAGCACGAGATAGGCGCCGATCCGCAGCCCCCAGTTCCCTGATGCCACAGGCCGGTGCGCATGGCGCCCGGCCTCGGCGCGGGCGATAAGGCCGGACAGGAAGCGTTCGAGATCGGCGTAATCCGCGCCCTGCTTCTGCGCCGTGTCGCGGAAATCGCGGATCCGGGCGAGCGTCACGTCGCGGCCCTCGAACAGCTGGCGCTGCGCCAGCACCGACCAGGTGCCCAGCGACACGTCCCTGGCCTGCCGCGCGCGCAGGTCCAGCAGCACCGCAAGCCCGTAGCGCGCGGGCTTGATCGTCGTGGACAGCGCGCCGCCGCGGGTGGCATCCTTTTCGAACCGCGCCAGGGCCGCCTCGGCCTCGGCCAGCAGCGCATGTTCGCCGGCGCGGCTGCGACGGTCGAAATCCTCGACCAGGTCCAGCACCGGCACGGCGGCACGATCCAGCGCGGAAGGGTCCGGTCCGCGGGCCATGGGCTAAAGTTTGCCCTCGGCCTGCCACTTCTTCAGCGTCTCGACACCGACCTCGAAATGCATCGAATCCTCGCGATTGTAGGTCGCGCCCCAGTACCAGCCTTCCTCGTTGAAGAGCTCGGCCAGCAGCAACAGGCCGAACTGCGTGCCGCCGTCGCCGAACCCATCGAGCCGACCCTGCAACTTTACGTCGATCGCCGTGCCCCAGGAATGGTTCGACCAGGACGACCGCGACCCCCGGATCAGCCGCGCACAGAGCGCCCCGGCGGTGCCGAGCGCTTCGTAGATGTCGGGTTCCGTTGCCTGCAGCTTGGCCATGATCCGTTCGAGGCTTTCGAGCGCCGGTTTCAGCATCGTCACCCGGATCGGCCCGACCTGCCGTGTTTCCAGCTGCGCCTTGAGCCGGGGCTGCGTGACGCCGCTGCAATCGACCGTCTTGCTTTCGCGCGGCGCGCCCAGCACCTCGAGCATCACCGAATTGCGCGGCTGGGTGATGCCCTTGTTGAACCGTTCCTTGGCGAGCTTCATCACCTCGGTCATCGCCTCCGTGCCCGGCGGCTCCTCGCCTTCGCCCTCGTCCTGGCCCAGGATCACCGGGGCGTTCACGCCAAGGTCCGTCGCAGCGGGGGGCGCATAGGTCGGGTTGGCGGCGGCCAGCGCCACGTCCTCGGCCAGGGTGTCGAGCTCGGCCTGGACGTCGCGCAACTCGGTGCGCAGGGTGTCGATCTGGCTGCGCAGCTGGGCGGTCTCGGCCTCGTTGCGTTCCAGCCGCAGCTCGGTGCTGCCATCGGCGGTCTGGAGCAGGGCGCCGACCACCGCGAGGGCAATGGCGGCGACGACCAGCCCGATGGCCACGATGATCGGCCCGATCACGGCACCTTCGCGCATCCCCTAGCCCCCGGTCGCAAAGACGCAGATCGCCGACACGTTGTCGGGCGCCCCAGCTTCGAGCGCGGCGGCGACAAGCGCATTGCACAGGCCCTGCGGCGTCGTCCCCGCCCGCATGCAGCTGCCGATGTCCTGATCCGAGAGGCAGGCGGTGAGCCCGTCGCTGCACAGCATCAGCCTGTCGCCGGGCACCAGCGGCACCTGCAGTATGTCGATCTCCACATCGCGCTCGAAGCCGATGGCGCGGGTGACGACATGGCTTTCGGGGTGGCTTTCGCGGGCGGTGTCGCGCAGCAGCCCCTGTTCGACCATCTCCTGCACGACCGTATGATCGCGGGTCAGCAGCCGCAGCGCGCCGTGGCGCATGAGGTAGGCGCGGCAATCCCCGGCCCAGGCGATGGTGGCGACGGAATTCTGGATCAGTGCCGCCACCACGGTCGAACCCATCTGGTTCATGCCCGGCTCGCCGCCTTTTGCCAGGATCGCGCTGTTCGCCTCGATCAGGCGCGAGCGCAGGGAATGGGTGGACAGCGTACCCTCGGCCACCTGCGACAGCCGGTCGATGACGATGTCCGAGGCGACATCGCCGTGGCCGTAGCCACCCATGCCGTCCGCCACCGCCCAAAGCACGCCGGAGGGGTCGGTCAGGATCGAGTCCTCGTTGCGTTCGCGCACCAGCCCGGCATGGGTCAGTCCGGCACCGTGGAATTGCGGGGCGGCCATGGGCCAGATCGGTGGAACGCGGGTGATCGGGGCAGACATCCGCGAGCCTCAGCCGAAACCGCGCGAGACGCGACAGATCGTGAACGGTTCGGCCATGCAGACACTCTGAAAAGGGCTGTTTTCAAACTGGTTTGATGATACCCTAGCGCGTGTTCGCAACAAACTCTTTTTTGACCAAGGTGACTCCCATGCGTCATTCCCTGTCCTTTGCCCTCCTGCTTGGCGGCCTGCTGGCCGCGGGTCCCGCCCTCGCCGAAGACCCACTTTCGGTCGACGAGCTGGTCGAGCGGTTCAACAAGCAGAAACAGGTGTTCAGCGAGGCGGAGTCGAACGGGCTTGGGGCCACCCGCGGGCTCAAGCTGGTCACGGTCGAGGATGTCTCCGTCGAATCCGCGGACCCCAACGTCGCCGTCTCTGCAGAGGCGACGACCGAGCCGATGGACCCGAACAGGCCGATCCAGGCCGCGGCGGATCCGGACCAGCCGATGGTCTTCGGCCAGCTCGACCCCGAGCTGCAGGTCAATCTGAACATCACCTTCGGCTTTGACTCCGCCGCGCTCTCGGACGCGGAAAAGCCGAAGCTCGACACCATGTGCCAGGTTCTTGAGCAAAGCGATATCCAGCTGATCCGCATCGTCGGCCACACCGACGCCTCGGGATCGGAGGACTACAACGAGCGCCTGTCGATCCTGCGCGCGCGCGAGGTCGCCCGCCACCTGAACGAGGAATGCGGCATCGACCCGTCACGGATGGAAACCGTCGGCATGGGCGAACGCTTCCCCTACAATGCCGGCAATCCCCGAGCGGATGAGAACCGCCGTGTAGAGTTCCAGGCACTGAGCTGAGGCGCGTCGGCTTGGTCGTGTGCGGATGGCATTATGCGCGTTGAATTAACATAATTTCTATTACCCGTATCAGCGCCGCGAGTTGGGCGCTCGCTCCGTTGCGCGTGTCGTTACCCTGTCATAGCGCGTGGCCGCTCCGATCGGTCAGTGCAGCCGGTCCTGTCCGAGGATGAAGCGCGCGCCCCGTTCCGCGATCATCATGGTCGGGGCGTTGGTGTTGCCGCTGACGAGGCCGGGCATGGCCGAAGCGTCGCAGACCCGCAGGCCCTGCACGCCGCGCACCCGCAACTCGCTGTCCAGACAGGCCATCCGGTCGGTGTCGGACCCCATCTTGACGGTGCAGGAGGGGTGAAAGAGTGTCTTGGCGGTCTTGGCGGTCTTGGCGGTCTTGGCGGTCTTGCGGACGTACTCCTCAAGCGCCGCGTCGTCGGTCTCCACCCCCGGTTCGGGCAGGTGCCGGCGTTTGATGTATCTGGCCAGGGCGGGCGCGTCCATGATCTCGATGGATTTCCGGACCCCGCGCATCAGAATCTCCGCATCCTGCCGATCGGTCAGCGCGCCGCTCACAAAGACTGCAGGTTCCTTGGGATCGGCGGATCTGATCTTGTACGAGCCGCGCGAGGCAGGGCGCAGGAAACACCGGCCGATCGAGATGCCATGCGCGTCGATCGCCGGACGGTCCAGCCCGGCAACCATGTCGGGCAACACATGGAACTGCATGTCGGGAGTCCCGCCCCCCGATATGTCGATGAATCCGCCGGTTTCGCAGACGTTCGAGGTCAGCAGGCCGCGGCGCGTTGCCAGATAGTGCATCATGTGCATCACAGCGCGAACGCCCTTGTCATGCCGAAAGGTCGAAATGGGGTCGTTGACTTCGCACTGGACGGTCGATTCAAGGTGATCCTGGTAGTTCTCGCCCACGCCGGGCAGGTCGCAGATCATCTCGATTCCAAGGTTGCGCAACTCGTCGGCGTTACCGATGCCGGACAGCTGCAGCAGACGCGGTGTCTCGAAGGCCCCGGCGCACATCACGACCTCGGCCCTTGCCGTGATGGTCTGCCCGGTGTCCAGTTCCACGCCGGTCGCGCGGGTTCCGTCAAAGGTCAGCCGGCTGACAACCGTTTCCGTGCGGATCGTCAGGTTGGACCGCTTTGCCGCCTTGCGCAAAAAGGCCTGGGCGGCGCTCCATCGGCGACCGTTATGGGTCGTCGTCTGGTAGAAGCCGACCCCTTCCTGAACCGCGCCGTTGAAATCGGGGTTGTAGGGGATGCCCACCTCCTGCGCCGCCTGCACGAAGGCCTCGCTGAGCGGGTGGCGGTTGCGCGGAGCGGACACGTGCAGGTCGCCGTCCGAGCCGTGATAAGCGTCGTTCAGAACCTCGTTGTTTTCGAGATCCCGGAACACCGGCAGACAATCGCTGTAGGCCCAGCCGCGCGCGCCCAGCTGGGCCCAGGTGTCGTAATCCTCGCTTTGCCCGCGCCGTCGTCGCCACACGTTGCCCATAGCCAATCGCAAAACCCTACCGATTGTGACGTCAATATAGGAATCTGACGTTAAAAAAGGCGGCTCAGTTGACCAGCACCTCGGCGACAAATCCGCCGTTGCGCCATTGCGCGAGTGCGGCGCTGAAATTCCGCCCCGGCAGCCCGTCGATGGTGCTGGTGTAATAGCCTGCCGCCTGCAGCCGCTCCTGCACCGCCGCGATGGTGTCGCGCGACCACTGGTCGGCATTGTCGGTCAGTTGACGCAGCACATCGCCGCGGTCCTCGGCGGCGCCGCGCAGCAGCATGACCGCGGCCCGGTCCGGGTCGCGCTCCACGCCGCGGCCTTCATCCAGAAGGATCGCTGCGGCCAGGTAGCCTTCGCGCGCGCCGTCGCGGGCGGCACGGGTGAAATAGTCGAGCGCATCGCGGGGCGTGTCGATCCGCCCATCCTGGGCGAGCACCCCGAGGTTGTAGGTCGCTTTCGACGATCCTTCGGCCGAGGCGCGTTTCAACAGGGCCACCGCATCCTCCACCTCCTGCGCCCCGCCCGAGCCTTCAAGCAGCGTGATCGCGAGGTTGATCATCGCATCCTGGCTGCCCGCCTCGGCAGCCGTGCGGTAAAGTTGCAGCGCCGCCGCCGGGTCCGGCGTGACGCCGGTGCCGGTCTCGTACAGCTGCGCCAGGCTCACCATCGCCCGCAGGTCGCCCCGGCCCGCCGCATCTCGATAGAGCCGCACCGCCTGCGGCAAGTCCCCCGATGCCGCCGTGGCCCGCGCCAGCAGCGCCACGTAATGCGGCAGCTCCGGCGATTGCGCCGCCGCCGCGCTGCAGGCCTGGATCGCGCTCACCGCATTCTGCGCCAGCCGGTCGAAGGGCACGCCGGGATTGTCCGCCGTGGCGTCGCGCGGATGCGTCGCCAGACGCTGGCAGATCGCGCCGGGCAAGGCGTCCTCGGGCCGCGGTATCGCGTCCAGCAGACGCCGCGCCTCTTCGACATTCGGATCCTCGGGGTAGCGTTCGACAAAGACCTCGAGCAGCGGCCGCATCCGGCTGCGCCGCGCCAGGTCCCAAAGCCGGTCGGCATCGTCCGCCAGCCCCAGCGAGCGCGTCTGCGTCTCGGGACCGGTCTGCAGAAACGCCACCGCCTCCTCGATATGCGACCCCTCTGGGTAGCGGTCGACGTAGAGCGTCAGCAGCTGCGGATCTCCCGCGTTCACCGCCAGCTGGTACAGCATCGATTCCTCCGAGATCGACGGCGGGCTGTCGTCGAACTGGAACGCACGGGTGAGCGAGGAATTTTCCCACGGGATCTGCTTGCCCCCGGTTGCAGCCAGCACGTCGCGCCGCACGCCGATCATCATCTGCTGGATGTCCTGTCCGGGGGTGTAGATGTGATGCAGCACCGCCTCGGTAAAGAACGAGTTCCGCCCGGTGCCGTCATAGGCCACGTTGTCGGGCTGCGTGGCATAGGCAAAGAGGAAATCCGCCGCGGTCCCGACCCGCGCCAGACCGCTGCCGACACCGGCGTCCTCCAACGTGGCACCAAAGGGGTTGTCCCGGCAGGCGTCGAGCAACACCAGCTTGACGCCCCGCGACCGCTCCATCGCGGCCAGCACCCGGTCGAGGCCGGTAGTCTGCGTCGTCACGTCCTCTGCCGACCGGATCGCGGCATCGGCGGGCACGAGGTAGTTGCGCCCCGCCGCCTGAAACCCATGTCCGGCGTAGAAGAACAGCACCACGTCGGCGGTTTCCGCCGCCGCGCCGAACCGGTCGAGCACCGCGTCCATGCGGTCGGTGGTCACGTCGATTTCCAGCGTCACGTCGAACCCGAGCCCGCGCAGCGCCACGGAAATGTCGAGCGCGTCGTTGCGCGGGTTTTTCAGGGGATCGAACTGCTGGTATTCGGAATTGCCGATCACCAGCGCCACCCGCTGCTCGGCCGTCGCCTGCCCGCCCAGAACCAGGACGGACAGCACGATGACCAGGCAGCGCAGCAACATCACGACCCCCGCATCACAGCCCGACGGCCCGCGACAGCTTGATCCCGACGCTGTCGACCGCGGCCGCCACCGTTGTCACCGTCGCGGTCTGCAGCGCCGCCAACTCCGGGTCCTCGGCCCGGGCAAAGCTGATCGCCTTGCGGATCTCGCTCGCCGCGGTGCCGACGGCGGCGCGGGCCTCGTTCAGCGCATCGCGGCGGATCGCGCTGCGCTCGGCATCCGTGGTGGCCCCGGCCAGACGCGACGCCGCCCGTGCGCGGGCCGCATCGGTCCGCACCCGCGCCGTGCGCACGATCTGGGCCACGTCCTCCATCCCTGGCGGCAGCTGGGTCGAGATCGCGTCCAGCTCGTTGGCGAAATCGTCCAGCGCGTCCGACAGGCAGGCGAGGTAGCGGTCGGTATCGGCGAGGTTCTGAGAACAGGCATCCGCCGCCACTTCGAGCGTCGCGGCAAAGCCCAGCACCGCGTTCAGGGTCCGAGCGGCCTCCTCGGTGCCAAAGCCGGCCAGGATGAGGCCCAGCTCGTCCGCGGGGTTGGGCGGCGCGCCGATATCCGGCTCGGGGGTCGGCACATCCTGCGCCGGCGTCGGCGGTGTCACCGTCAGCCCGCCGCCGGCTGCCGGCGGGTTCAGCGTAATGACGTAATTCCCGAGACCCGTGCCGACCGGATTGCTCGCGGTGATGGCATAGGGGCTGCCCGCGACAGGCGCATCCGCCGCCGCCCCCGCGCTGGCCAGCGTGAGGCTGGTGACCACGTCCGAGAACAGCAGGCCGGTGGCGGAGAACTCCGTCCCGTCAAAGACATAGAGCTCGCCGAAGACCTTGCTGATATTGTCCGGCGTGATCGTCAGCGGCGCCGGGGCCACGTCGAGGTCGCCGGTGTTGTAGGTGATCGTGTAGTTGTTAAGGCCCGTGCCCGCGGCTCCTGCCCCGGTAATCGCGTAGGGCGATCCGGCCACCGGCGCGTCGGCTGCCGCCCCGGCGCTGGCCAGGTCAACCGAAACAACCGTATCGCTCAGGCGCAGACCCGTCGCCACGAACTCCGTACCGTCGAAGGTGAAGAGCTCGCCGTAGGTCTTGCTCTGGTCATCGGGCGTGATCGTCAGCGGCGCCGGGGTCACGTCGAAGCTGCCGGTGTCGTAAGTGATCGCGTAGTTGCCGAGGCCCGTGCCCTCCGCCGCAGCCGCGGTGATGGCGTAGGGCGATCCGACCACGGTCGCATCCGCCGCAGCGCCCGCGCTCGTGAGCGCCAGCGAGGTCACCGCGTCACTGAACAGAAGCCCCGTGGCGACGAACTCGGTGCCGTCGAAGGTGAAGAGCTCGCCGTAGGTCTTGGACTGGTCCTCCGGCGTGATCGTCAGCGGCGCCGGGGTCACGTCGAAGCTGCCGGTGTCGTAGGTGATCGCGTAGTTCCCGAGGCCCGTGCCCTCCGCCGCCGACCCCGTGATCGCGTAGGGCGATCCGGCGACGGTGGCCTCCGCCGCAGCACCCGCGCTGGTCAGCGACAGCGAGGTCACCGCGTCACTGAACAGCAGACCCGTCGCCACGAACTCCGTCCCGTCGAAGGTGAAGAGATCGCCGTAGGTCTTGCTCTGGTCCTCCGGCGTGATCGTCAGCGGCGCCGGGGTCACGTCGAGGCTGCCGGTGTCGTAGGTGATCGCGTAGTTCCCGAGGCCCGTGCCCTCCGCCGCCGACCCCGTGATCGCGTAGGGAG
>Ga0114905_1001996_pt1 | contig 10845 bp, 9 predicted proteins | sample MalvireepMed_b05_FD_83499 | JGI IMG/M metagenome (GOLD analysis project Ga0114905, IMG submission 83499) | Marine viral communities from the Global Malaspina Expedition - Malaspina viral metaG DeepMed_b05 | ecosystem: Environmental > Aquatic > Marine > Oceanic | place: Mediterranean Sea...
ACCAGTTTATCTAACAAGGTTTCCGCATGGGTAGAGACAAACTCTGGCGATTCAGGCACTTTCGCGTTGGCAAAGTCTTTTTCAACCTCTTCAAGGGAGGTTTTTTTGGTGACCACGTGCTGCGACAAAAAATCTAAAATATTGTCGGACAAATGCTGTTCTATTTGCGCCAGCTTTGAGTCTTTGTGTTCAGGCTTGGTAAAGACCCTAAACAAGTGCTCCAGACTAACTTGAGCTTCACCCACTAAACACACCTCGCTAAACGATAAAACTTATGTACATCGACAATACTTGTTGGTCAATGCTCATCACCTTGGACTGATTGGTTATTCCCTATGAAAACTTATCACAACACTTTCAGGGTGACGAACTTTACCCTAGATTGACGAACTCGCCAAGAGGTAACATAAGGCATTTGTTTGCCCTACACGATAGCTGACAAGGGTGCTATCGTGACTCTTCCTGCCCACAAAGAAGCTGCCAGCATACTTGGCCGCTAGCGCGATATTTGCGTTCAAACGGCGTCATGCTCTTATCTCCAGTAATTTCAATAATATCTGACTGAATACCATATTGCTGCGCCGCTTGCGCAAATTCCAGTAAATACACTAACCAATTACTGCGAACCTCAATATGCGGGGTAATGGCCATCAAGTCCACCATCGCAGCACTTGCATGCCAGCGTTTTTGCACTTGTGTTTTTTTAGGATAGGGGTTCGGGTATAGCAAAAAGTGCTTATGGACCTGCCACTGATGGCGGCGCACTAAACGCCAAAAATCGTTAACATCCGCACGTATAACGCGATAGTTATCTTGCCCAGCTGCATAGTGCCCGTGCTTATCCACACGCTGTGCGGATTTATCTAGGCCTATGACCCTATGTGTCGGGTACGCGTTCGCGATATTCGCAGTACTTTCTCCGACCCCACAACACGAATCTAAAATGATGTTGGAAAAGTCTCCATTTAGCCATTCACACACATGGTTAAAAGCCGCTTGTGTATGCTCCCCGATAGGGCGCAAATTTTCTGACGTTTTGTACTTTTTCACCACATCATCAAGCTTCTCATGCACGCCTTGTTGATTAGTCGAGATAGCACGGGAGTTGCCAGTGGTCATTAACTACGGATCCCTTTTCCTGTTTTAAGTAAATAATAGGCAATGCCAAAAAGCACGACATTAAATATCACTAATAAACTCAGGGAAAAGGTGACTGGAACATCAGAAACACCCAAAAAGCCATATCTAAAGCCATTTACCATATAAACCACAGGGTTGGCTTTACTCACCCATTGCCAAAATTCAGGCAATAAGGTTAGCGAGTAAAAAACGCCCCCTAAGTACGTTAATGGGGTTAATACAAACGTTGGTACCACGCTGATGTCATCGAAGGTTTTCGCAAACACCGCATTGATTAACCCTGCGGTGGCAAAAAGGGTTGCCGTTAATACTAGGGTAAGGGCGATGATGCCCAAGTGATGAATTTGCACATCAACAAAAAATAACGACACCAAAGTAACAATAATACCAATCAAAATGGCCCGGGCCACACCGCCGCCTACATACCCTAAAATAATCACCGAGGTGGGCACGGGGGAAACCAGTAACTCTTCAATGTTGCGCTGAAATTTCGCGCTAAAGAAAGAGGAAGATACGTTCGCATAGGAGTTGGTTATTACCGACATCATAATGAGGCCAGGAACAATAAACTCCATGTAAGTAAAGCCACCCATTTCACCAATGCGGTTACCGATTAAGTTGCCAAATATGACGAAATATAGGCTCATGGTAATGGCAGGTGGCACGAGGGTTTGTACCCAAATTCGTAAAAAACGTGTGCACTCTTTTATCCAAATAGTGGTCAGTGCCACGTAGTTTTGTTTAAACCAACTTACTTTTTTGTCTTGATTCATTAAGCTACTTTCTTGCTTCATTCTTTTACCCTGCCTGCTTCGCAGTTTCCACTAGGCGAACAAACAGCTCTTCTAGCCTGTTTGATTTATTACGCATACTCATCACTTGCACACCCTGTTCACTTAACTGGGTAAACACGGGGTTTAATCCCTCGGTTTTCTCAACATCAACTTCTAACGTGTGATCATCGATTAAGCGGTACTCAAACCCTGTTAAGCTGGGCGCTTGCGCCGTGGTTTTAATATCCAACACAAAAGTTTCAATACTCAGTTTGGAGAGTAATGATTTCATACTGGTATTTTCTACAATAATCCCCTTGTTAATAATGGCGATATTGCGGCACAACATTTCAGCCTCTTCAAGGTAGTGAGTGGTTAAAATAATAGTGATGCCTTGGCGGTTAATCTCTTCTAAAAAGCCCCACATAGAGCGGCGAATTTCAATATCAACCCCCGCCGTAGGTTCGTCAAGAATCAGTAGTTTTGGCTCATGCATCAGGGCACGCGCTATCATTAATCTGCGTTTCATACCGCCAGAGAGCTCACGGGCACGGGCATCTCGCTTTTCCCACAAATCCAGCTGGGCTAAGTATTTTTGTGCTCGTTCTTTGGCCACGGAACGAGGCACACCATAGTATCCGGCTTGATTCAGCACAATCTGCATGACAGTTTCAAACTGATTAAAGTTGAATTCCTGTGGCACTAAGCCAATACAGGCTTTTGCTTGTTCCATTTGGCTATTCAAATCGAAACCAAATACAGACACCTTGCCATTGGTTTGATTAACCAACGAGCTAATGATGCCAATGGTGGTGGACTTTCCCGCCCCATTTGGCCCCAGTAGTGCGAAGAAATCGCCTTGCTCAACCGTGAGATCTACGCCATTTAACGCTTGCACGCCGCCTTTATAGGTCTTTGTTAACCCTTGAATATCTAACGCTTTCATGAAATGCCCGTGTGTTGAATGCTACTGTTTATTCACGTTGGTGAGAGGTGCCTGCCAAAAAAACATGTAGGGTATTATATTGCTTCTCGCCCTAGTGTACCCTAATCCATTGATTAAGTTGATCTCTCTCAGCAATTCCTTGACCCAACACATGTGAATAAGAAGGCAAACGCCTACCTTGTGCCGTTGTTGATTAATAATAGTGAAATTCCATTTTTCAACCCTAAGCGCCACTGATTGGGCAACATGAATGACATAAAATAGAAAGCTGATAACGGCAATAAAAAAGCGCTGTGCTTCGGTTGGGGACAAAACACAGCGCAAAGGGTAGGTGACCCAAGTTGGGGTGTGCATGAAGGCATACATGATTTCAAGCACCTGATAAGTAAAACATCACGATGAGGCATTGTTGGGGAACGAAAGGGGAAAAGTTCCGACGATTACGGGCAATTATGTCAGCATTGTGGCCAAGTTATGCTTTTTTTGCCGAACTCAGGCAATTGTGAAACTTGCACGGTATAGTACACACAATATCCATGTTCCTCTGTAAATGAAGAGTGATTTTTATGCCTAAAACCATTGCTTTGGTTGAAGATGATGCCGCGATTAGAGAAAACTATTTGGCGGTTTTACGCGCTCAGGGTTACCACGTAGATGCCTATGAAGATAGACCCAGCGCGTCACGCGCATTTAATGCAAACCTACCTGACCTTGCCATCATTGATATCGGCTTAAAAGAAGAGATGGAAGGCGGTTTTTTACTGTGCCAGCAACTACGCAACTTGTCGCCAACCTTACCGATAATCTTTTTCACTGCCCGTGACAACGATGTGGATACTATCAGCGGGCTTAGAATGGGCGCAGACGACTACCTCACCAAAGACATTAGTATGGCGCATTTGTTGGCCAGGATTGCGGCTTTGTTTCGCCGTATAGACTTGATGCGAGCGCCAAAGGCACAAAATGATGAAACTGTGACTGGAGAATTACGTGTTGATGCATCGAGAATGACAGTGAGCTGGAAAAATGAACCCGTGGCGCTAACTGTGACCGAATTTTGGATGCTACATGCTTTAATTAAACATCCCGGACACGTTAAAAGTCGCCAACAATTAATGGATGAGTCTCGTATGGTGGTTGACGATACCACCATTACCTCACACATAAAGCGGATGCGTAAAAAGTTTATTCAGCTTGATGCTCAATTTGATCATATCGATACCGTATACGGTATGGGTTATCGCTGGCAGCTATAGGGCATTCACCTAATGCGGTTTCGTTTTTCCATACGTCTACAGCTTCTGGTGCCGTCACTGTTTTTATTTGCTATTCCGTATTTAGGATACAAATACGTATGGGAATTAGAACAGTATTTGCGCATTGGCCAAGAACAAACCATGATTGGTACGGCAAGAGCCGTGGCCACTGCCCTACACGAACGCCCTGCGCTGTTTGACAGTCAATCTGCGTATCTTAAGAATGTACGCCCAGGCACAGATCTTTACGCACCGCCTATACAATACCCTATTCAGCTTGATGGCGAACTTAATGATTGGCAGCGAATTGATCACTTGGTGGCAAGTTATGGCAGCGATGAAGTCGTCGAAACCTACACAAAGTCACTGGCTAACCCCAACCCCACTTTACGCTTCAAACACATGGTGGGACGTTACGGCCAGTTTTTGTATGCTATGTTTGAAGTCACTGATGATGTATTGCTTTGGCGTCAACCCAATAGTTTAAGTGTAGAAAGAGCAGACCATTTACTGATTGGGTTAAAAACGCCACAAGGCGACCTCGCACGTTATGTTATCGCCCCTTTTGAGAGCGGATGGGTAAACGCGTATAAGTTGTCAGATAACCCCAACACCTATCGTGCGGTTAAGAATGCCCTACAGATACAAGGACGCTGGCAGCAAACCGCCACCGGCTACAATATAGAGCTTCGTTTTCCTTTATCGATGACAACAGATGCTTTGGGCTTCGCCATTGTAGATGTTGATGATGATAGGACTAGAGAGAAACGACACGCCATTGGCACTGCTAACCCCAATCATATTGAGGAGCTAGGCACCGTAGTTACGCCGTCACCGGAAATTGAACGAATTTTGGCGGGATTGAAATACGCAGACTCACGGGTTTGGGTGATAGATAAACACAAACGTGTGCTTGCTCGGGCCGGCGATATTCAAACCGCCCCAGGTATTGCAATAAAAGATGCCAGGCGCGAATCGCAAGGTGTGTGGGGATGGATAGAATCCCGTTGGCTACTGCCTCTTTATTACCATATTCTCACAAAACCACCGGCAGATTTCGTAGACGAACTAGAAGACGCCTATGCCCTCGCCGGTCAAGATCTCGGCAAGGCCCTTGCTGGTCAACCCGATTCTTTATGGCGTCTTAGTCCAGACAATAAAGCGGTGATTTTATCCGCCTCTTACCCTATTTTTATTGAAGGTAACGTGATGGGCGCGGTAGTGGTAGAGCAAACCACAAATGGTATTCGCTCTTTGCGTAATCGCGCCTTAGAGCAACTTTTCCACGTAATACTGGCAGTCATGCTACTTGGTACAGTAGGTTTACTATTATTTGCAAACCGCATCTCTGGCCGCATTCGCCATTTACGGGACAGCACCGAGCGTATCATCGACAACAACGGAAAAATTGTGGGCACCTTACCTGTGAGTAAAAATCAAGATGAAATTGGTGATTTATCTCGTGCGTTTTCAGATGTGCTTCAACGTTTGCAGCAATATAACTCGTACCTGGAAAATATGGCGGCGCGATTGTCTCATGAGCTGCGAACGCCCATTGCCATCGTTAAATCTTCGCTAGACACCTTTTCGCAAATCGATGATGAGTCTCAAAAAGATATTTTTATACAGCGAGCGCAAAGTGGAATTCATCGACTCAGTACCATTTTAAATAGCATGAGCGAAGCCACAAGATTAGAGCAAGCCCTTGTGGATGAAGAACGCGTAACCTTTCAACTCGCTAACGTAGTTGAAGGATGTGTTGGCGGGTACGTGCATGCCTACACGCAACGTAAATTCAGCTTTGCTTGTCATACCGACAACAGTAAATTGCATGGCTCACCAGACTTAATCGCACAAATGTTGGATAAAGTGGTAGCAAATGCCGTTGACTTCAGCCAAAACAATGATGAAATAAGCCTCTCCATTTCGCAAAAAGATAAACAAATTCAGCTTATTATCTACAACCCTGGTCCATTACTGCCCGATGGTATGAAGTCGCAACTCGTCAATTCTATGGTCTCCGTGCGTGCCGATGCCACACGCCATGAAAAGAGTGATACCCCCCACTTAGGCCTAGGTTTGTTTATTGCCGACCTTATTGCTAACTTTCACCGCGGCACCCTTAATATTAGCAACGCCCCTGATTTTAGTGGCGTAGAAGTGATTTTTACCTTCCCCGCCTTAAAGTAACACTTAAAACTTTATTAAAAAAATATCAACATGATAATTATTATCATTTGTATTTACAAAAATTTTGACTTTCTTTACACTTCTGATCACACACATACAGATACTTCAAAGAAGACACTAGGAAACACAATGAAAAATAAAAGCTTATCGATGGGTGCATCTACCATTGCTGCGGCCTTAGCATTTGGACACAGTGCCGCATTTGCGCAAGATACCGATGTTGATTGTAAAGACTTAACGGCTGCAGAGTGCGCAAAACAAAGCGACGAGGCCATTGAGCTCATTCGAATTCATGGCGTTCAGCAGTCGATATACCGTTATAGCAAGTCTGGCGATCCTCGCCGTGTTGCGGATTTAGTTGATACACCACAAACCATTAGCGTTCTTACTCAAGACCAAATTCAAGAGAGCGGAAAAACCGACCTTAAAGATATTCTTTCAGCGCAGGCCGGTGTAACGCTGGGTACTGGTGAGAATGGTAATGCTTTTGGTGATCGCTATATTATTCGAGGCCACGAAGCCCGCAGCGATGTTTTTGTTGATGGACTGCGTGACCCAGGCATGACCACGCGTGAAAGCTTTGCTACCGAACGTGTCGAAATTACGAAAGGCCCAAGCTCTACATTTGCCGGTCGTGGTTCATCAGGCGGTGCGGTTAACTCTATTACTAAAAAGGCGTCAACCAGCTACAACTTTGGCCGCGTAGATGCAGCCATCGGTACCGATGAACATACTCGTTTTACTCTCGATTTAAATAAGACACTTACCGAAAACAGCGCCGTTCGTTTAAACGCCCTGACGTCGTCAGAAGACAAGCCAGGTCGCGAAGGTATTGAACGGGATCGTAATGGCCTTCAGCTTTCTTATGTAAACCAACCTACCGATCGCTTGTCGTTTACTGGTGATATTTACTATCTTGATGCGGAAGATAAGCCTGACCTTGGCAGCTACTTCGACCGCGATGCCGGCTATCCTCTTGAAGATATTCCAGTATACGCACAAGATGAAGACTTCATGAACTCAGAAGTGACGACCTTTACACTGCGTACCGAGTATGAAATTAGTGACAACGTGCGTTTTTATAACGCGACCCGCGTCGGCAAAACAGAAAATGAATATGTCACTACCGGTATGCGAGGAACAAACCGAGACGCAACCGACCCTGATGCCCCTGGTGCCTACACGCTCTCGCTAAGCAATCACCAAGGCTGGCAAGATGTTGACTATGTGACTACTCAGTTTAACCTATTCTGGGACACGCAATTTGCCGGCTTTAAGCATAAATTTGTGTTCGGTTTTGAGTACACCGACGAGTCAGTGGACAACGGTGTATTCAGTGTAGAATACGGAAATGAGTCAAACTGCTTAACCGGTGGTCGTCGTGGTGTATCTGAAAGCTACTGCCTGCTCGATGGTGATGGCAACATGGTTGACAACATCAACAGCCTAATGGGTAAACAAATCACCCGTGGTGATGCTGACGCACTTTACGATATTGAAACCTACTCATTGTACGCAATGGATACCTTCGAGCTAACTGAAGCCCTTGATGTATTTTTCGGCTTACGTATAGATAGCTACGACTATAGCAACCAAACATCTTCTGAACTCTATGAATTCTCTGATGAACTTTATAACGGTCACGCCGGCCTTGTTTATGAAGTATCAGAGCACGGTAATATTTATGCCTCTTACAGTACAGCCACTAACATTAATGGCGGCGAGTCTGACCTAGGTGCTAACTGTGGCTATGGCGGCCTTTGCGGTACACCTGAGCAAGCGGCGCAAGCCGATCCTGAACAAGTAGAAAATATTGAACTTGGTACTAAATGGCTATTGTTTGATGAGAAACTCAGCGCTAATGCCGCTATTTTCCGCATCACCAAAAGCGATGTACACGAAAGCGTAGGCGATGCATATTCTACGCTAGGCACACTAAACACCGGTGAGAACCGCGTTGAAGGTGTAGAATTTGGTGTGAGTGGTGACGTGACTGAGAAGTTTAGCATTCAAGCGTCTGCGGCCGTTATGGACTCTGAAGTACTAGACTCTTATTCTGACGATAACATTGGCCTTGCACTGAGTAACTTTGCTGATAAGAGCTTCTACCTACAAATGCGTTATCAACCCAACGAGAAGTTCGCGTTCGGTGGTGATTACAGCTATCAATCTGAAATGTATGGTGGCCAACCCGATACGGCGGCGGGTTACGATGCTGATGCGGGTGAATACAGTATTCGCGTACCTGACTATCAAGTTATCAACCTCTTTGCTAACTACTATCACTCAGAATCATTGACATTCCGTGTTAATATCGGCAATGCCCTTGATGAAGAGTACTGGACAGCGGCATACCGTTCTGGCGCCTTCATGTACATAGGTGATGGCCGTAATATTACCGGCACCGTGAACTACGAGTTCTAATTAGCCACGACAAAGAGATACGTTGAACCATGATCGTTATTGATAACCTGCTAAGTGCTAACGAAGTTGAACAATTTGTTGAAGCACTGGCGCTTGTGCCCTTTAATGATGGTAAAGAAACCGCCATGGGCATGGCCGCTGGGGTTAAAAATAACGGTCAGGCAGACGCACAAAATAAGCAAGTTCAGCAACTGGCTAATCACTTGCTATCGACATTGGGAAGCCACCCTAAGGTGGTTTCTGCTGCGCTTCCTCAACGTATCTTCCCGCCTTGCTTTAATCGCTACAGCGAATCACAAACCTATGGTTATCATGTTGATGCGGCCATTATGCGCATCCCCAATACAGCGGACGTATTAAGAAGTGATATGTCGATGACGGTGTTCTTATCTGACCCTGATAGCTATGAAGGAGGAGAACTCGTTATTCAAACAGGCTTTGGCGAGCAGAGTATCAAGTGTGCTGCTGGCAGTGCTATTTTATACCCATCTTCAAGTTTACATAAAGTGACCCCCGTTACCAAAGGTGAACGAATGGCGGCCATCACGTGGATGCAAAGCATGGTCAGTGATCAGCACATTCGCGAGACGCTTTATCAATTGGATCAAAGCATTCAGTCACTTATTGCTAATGAGTCGGCCACGCGAGAAGAACTTGACCAATTGCATCATGTTTATCACAACCTGATTCGCAAATTTACCCAATTGTAAAAACCTACTAACTGGCAATGAAAGTAAAACCTGACTTGTCGGGGCTCTATATCGGGTATAGGCTATATATCACTCACCATTTGAGAAACCTGCATGAGAACAACACCTGTCCAGTTCATTTATTTGCTACTTTTCACCTTCTCTTGTTTATTTGTTAATGCGCAAGAATCGGTATCGGTGCAGGTTAACCTAAATGATGCCGAAAGCCATGCCGTGGAAAATGCCGTTATTATTTTTACGCCAACCTTTTCTGCCCCCGCAGTCTCAGAGCAGAACCAAACACCGGCAATCATGAATCAAATTGATAAACAATTTGCACCTCATGTTTTAGTGGTTCAAGCCGGCAGGTTTATTGCCTTTCCAAATGCCGACAACCTCTTTCATCACGTCTATTCTTTCTCGCCCGCAAAGCAATTTGAATTAAAGCTGTATAAGGAATTTACTGCTGAACCTTTGCGCTTCGACGAGCCGGGAATAGTGGACATAGGCTGTAACATTCACGATTGGATGTTAGGCTATATTGTGGTTACAGAGTCGCCCTATTTTATTAAGACAGACACTTATGGCAAAGCACAGATTGACCTACCAGCGGGTGAGTACGCGTTATCATTCTGGCACCCCCGCGCTAAGGATGCGACACCATTTAGCCAGAACACCATGGTATTTGACACCTCAAAGACGCTGTCTTTGCAACTCGATACAGTGATTGAAAACGACCTGGGGTTTGATGATGGGTTTGGCGAATACTAGCCGTACGCCTTTAACTAGCGCAGCTGTTTTCCTACTGACGCTTTTAGTCAGTGGTCAACTTTATGCAGACACCACCTTACTATTGCGTGGTGAATTGGTTAGCCAAGATGCAGACACCAGTTTTCAACAGCAAGGCATTAGTCATCAACGCTTCGACGATAATGAATTACAGCTGTCGCAAGCCATTTTAAGTACCCGCTTACAGCTAAACAGTGATTGGAAACTTCATGGTGTCTTCAACGCTTACAGTGATGGCGAGAAAACAGTGGGGGTCTCGCAGTTATTCGCCCAGTATCGTCCGTTGGTACGCCACACCATTAAACCCGAAGTCAAAGTCGGTGCTTTTTACCCCGCGCTTTCTGTCGAAAATACGGATATGGCTTGGCTATCTCCTCACTTTCTCTCGAACTCAGCCATTAATAGTTGGATTGGCGAGGAGCTTCGCATTGGAGGGGTAGAAGCCAGTTTACGGCAAAACGGCCGTCAGGTAAGACGTTCATGGTCGTGGAAAGCCTTAGCTGGCCTGTTTAAAGGCAATGACACCACAGGCACCTTATTATCTTGGCGTGGCTTCGCGTTACACGATCGCCAATCATTGTTTGACGATAGGGTTAATTTCTACCCCCTGCCTTGGATAGTGAATGATGATGAGTTAA
>Ga0114905_1001999_pt1 | contig 10834 bp, 15 predicted proteins | sample MalvireepMed_b05_FD_83499 | JGI IMG/M metagenome (GOLD analysis project Ga0114905, IMG submission 83499) | Marine viral communities from the Global Malaspina Expedition - Malaspina viral metaG DeepMed_b05 | ecosystem: Environmental > Aquatic > Marine > Oceanic | place: Mediterranean Sea...
CGATCCTGGCCATCGCGGCGGACGGCAGAGCTGGCCATCTTCGAATACATCAACGGCTTCTACAATCCACGCCGCAGACACTCAGCCCTGGGCTGGAAAAGCCCCTTGGCCTTCGAGGCGCAGGCAGCATAAATGAAAACCTGGAGCGGCACCGAAGCGTGACAGGTCCACCTTGTTTCAGGCGGTGACCGAGCTCCCAGAACTTGTCGGCACCTTCCTTCGTCTTCTGGCCCGGGGATCGGTAATCGATGCCTTCCCGCTTGAACCGGGCGTGAAGCAGATACGTCCACGCGATGATAGCGGTAACGATAAAGAGCTCAGCACGGAACGTCAGGCCGGCGCTGTTGAACGTCTGCACCGCGGCGATCATGGCTTCCCGGGATTTGATGAGTAGCTCATCACCCTGGATGCTTAGTCCGGTCTCATGGTCGATGTCCGGCCACGTCGCCAAGAATGCCTCGAGATCGTCCTCGCTCGCGGATTTGATCGCTTTGTGTTTCGCCTCGTTTCGGATCTCGCTGATGAGGCGATGATTCACGGATCGAGTGGGGCGGGTGAAGTAGGCGAGGATATCCTGGTCATTCGTGAACGGACTGCCACGGGAAATCCTGGCCTTGACGATTGCCACTTCCCAGTTCTCCAGTGTATTCCCGCGCCGTCTCTTCTTCTTCGGTGTCTCTTCCTCTTGGTCGATCATGCAGCACCTCCCGGAGATAAATAGCAGTCGCGAAACTCCTTACAAAGTGCTGTTTCCGATGCTGTATTTCTCTGTGGTGGCGGAGGCTGATTATGAGTACGGGAGGGGATAAGCGACCGAAACCAGACTCGATGAGCCGCTCGCGACCGACATCCTGGACGCAGGGTGTAGACAACACGATGTAGCAGTGCGACCGGGACAAGAGAAGGTGCAACCCGTCTCAGGTGTCATGTTAGTTTTCCGCTGCGAAGTGGATAACACTATTTCCTCTGTTGGCATCAAACTCCCTGTGGCCGGAGTGGTTGCCGTTGACAAATCGTTGCCAAACACTTGGGACTTTGGCGGCAATCTTGGTGAACATATCTAATATTAGGCATGTGATATGAGTAGCGGAGTAAGCGCAATTTTCGCCTTGTTTCCTGAGCCATACACCTCTAAACGGGTCGATGGAGACGTGGCCGAGTGGTCGAAGGCGCTCCCCTGCTAAGGGAGTATACCGGAAACGGTATCGAGGGTTCGAATCCCTTCGTCTCCGCCATTTTCGCTGCTTATCAGGCCGAAAATATCCAGTAAGACCAACGCGGTAACTCAATTTATCCCCTCAGGCGGGGTCGGCTTTGCTACACAATTTGCTACACATTCCCGGGATTTGTTTCGCCAATAGGAAGCAAAAAGTGAAGCAGGCGCGCCGACATCTGTAGCAGCAGAAGGGTCGTCGGCGCGCCCTGCCGCGGGTGTTCCAGCCCGCGTGTCTCATCAGGCTGCTGCGCGCAGCCCCTCCAGGGCCTTCTCGGCGCGCAGGATGTCGTGCACAGCCGAGAGGGTGGCGTAAAGCTCGATCAGCACCGCGAGAGCGTTCGACAGGCGATCAGCCTCCTGCGTGAGCCGTTCCTGGCCCCAGGTTTTGTAGTCGGACACATTCTCGGGGCTGTGGTCGTATCGTGTCTCGACATAGGTGCCTTCGGCGATCTCGGCGTCGAGGACGCCGACGAGCTCGTGCAGCATCGCCAGGATGCCCTTGTCGAAGATCTTGCCGGCCCGCAGCAGCGCGGCGAGCTTCTTGGCCTCTTGCTTCGGCTTCGGCGCGACGAGGTCGAGCACGTCCTGGTCGATCCCGGTGGCCGCGGCCCGCGCCAGCGGGAAGCACGAGGCAGCCATGGCGGTGATCTCGGACGCGAATTTGAATGGCATATCCATTGGTCTTTCCTTGTGTTGATTGAGAGGGAGGAGCAGCGGCGAGAGCGCGGTTCCCTATTGGAAACCGCGGTCTTCGCGCGCCTGCTCTTCCCGCCACTGTTCTTCGCGGTAGTAGGCGGCAATGTCGGCTTCGGCCTGGATGCGCGCCCGGACAGCGTTCATCCGCTCCAGAAGGGCTTCATCAAGGCCGCCGATGATCTGCGGGCCCTTGGTCCGGCCGTGGAAGCCGCTGTGGTTCACGTGCACGATGATGCGCCGTGCGCAGACGAACCGCGTGGGCTTCGACAGCCCGGCTGTCTCCCGCGCGGCGGCCTGCTTGACGATGACCTCGTAGCCGCGGTTCGCGCGCGTATCGGCGGAGGTCCCGTAGGCGATCTGGACGAAGTGGTCGTCGCCTGCCGTCAGGGTGTCGAGCACCAGGCAGGGGCGGCGCTTCGGCGCGCCTGCCTGATCATCCTCCTCGGCGAGCGGGAAGCGGAACAGCACAACGTCGCCGCGCTGGAGTGGTGCGCAGAGAGCGTCAGCTACGGAAAACGGGTGGGGTTGTTGATACATGAAGGCCTCCTGTGGCGTGGGAAAGCGACGCCAACCGGAAGTCTTCGAAATGCAGACTTTCTTTCAGTTGCGCGTCACAACGAACGTGCGACTGAAAGGAAAATGTCTATGCCTATGCTCCAAACCGAAGAGTGGCCTGTTTTTCAGACGCCTGCGCAAACGCTGGCATGTGATGCCTTCGCGCAGCGAGCACTCGGCATCGAAAGGAACCTTTTGACATGTTACCAAGGTCGACCTACGACGTTGTGACTTGGAACACAGCCTGATAACCTCGAATATGGCAGAAGAACGAAAAAATGGCTAAGGCAGTATCACTCTTTACCGGTTGCGGGGGATCCGATTGCGGCTTGCATGCTCTCGGACATGAAGTAGTCATGGCCAATGACGTATTAGCCTATGCAAAAGACTTTTATCTTCGGAATCTACCTCAAACCGACTTTCGTCTGGGTGACGTTGGTGAAATAAAAAACTTCCCTTCCGCGGAAATACTTGTCGGATGCTATCCCTGCCAAGGCTTTAGCCAGGGCGGGGTGCGCAGCGCCGACAGAAAAATCAACTACCTTTATCGTGAATTCGATAGGGCACTTCGGGCCATAAAGCCGAAAGCATTCATGGTAGAGAATGTATCGGGAATGCGCCGCTCAGATCTAAATCATTTGCTAAAGAATCAACTTACACGGTTTAGACTGGCTGGATACAGAGTTACATGGAAAATTTTGAAATCAGAAGACTACGGTGTGCCTCAAGAGAGGCGCAGACTCTTCATTGTGGGGATACGCTCCGATTTTGGACTAAGCTATGAATTTCCAAAACCTACCCATGGAATAGGGCAGGAGAACTTTAAGACAATCCAGGAAACCATCGGCCATCTTCCTTTGTGGCCGGATGGCGAGTACAATACAGAACCCTTCCACTGGTATTACCTTTCGCGAAACCGGTATCGCAGCTGGAATGAATTAAGCAAGACAGTGGTTGCGCGAGCGCGCCATGTAAACCTTCACCCGGTAAGTCCTAAACTTGTCCGCATAAACACGGACAAATGGGTATTTGAGAGCGAAAAACCTGCTAGAAGGTTTTCATACATGGAATGCGCGCTTTTGCAGGGGTTCGAGGGCGAAATAATATTCCCTGACACCGCTTCGATGACAGAGAAATATAAAGTCATCGGCAACGCTGTGCCGCCTCCTCTATTTGAGGCGGTCGCAGCATCGTTGCCCGATATTTGGTAGGCTTACGCCGCCGCGACTAAGCACATGGTTTCGAATAGAGACTCTCTCCATTCATCGGCTTTGAAGTGTGTCCCTCCTTCGAGAGATTTCACAAGACGTATGCGATCCATGACAATTCCCGCCTCTACGGAAACCTCTCTTAGTTTGGCCTCTGGAACGACAAAAGGGAGAGCGAAGATCTTCGATGGTTCGACTTTAAGCCTGGCAAACCATTTTAGGAAACGAGCCGATACGTCGTTAAGTTTGCTGTCCCAGTCATTGCCGCATGCGCACTGACCCAGAAAAAATGGTTGCCCGACAAAGCGACCGCAACCGAAATCTTTCCACAAGATGTAATCTACACCTGCATCGCCCAATTTTGGACCTCCTTCCGGAAGGTCAGGGTCCGGTTGCCATAGCAACTCGTGGCTATCGGCGATCGCGACTTCTGCCGCCGCGCGGAAGCCCCTATACTCGTTCGGAAAGCCAGTATGGCAACAGCGAACATTTGTCCCCAGAAAGTTTGCCGTAAGTAGCATTGAAATGAGCTCAAACTTTCTGGGAAATCCTGTATATTCGCCGGTAGTCAAGCTTGGGCTCAGGGAGGCACATAAAAGAAACTCATAAATCAAGCTATCCGATTGATGATACTCAATAACATCACCAGTCACTTTGAACGGATAAAGCGCGCCCAAAGCTTCAGCCCGGCGTTCCAACTCTTCGATGATTTGAGATGATGCAGAATCGAGCGAAGTTTCATGAGACTGCCAAGCCTCTTCATCCAAGTTTATGCCGGAGGAATAGTTTTCTTCCAGTGTGTCGGCAATCGCATCATCTCGAACGCCAGTAGATGCACGAGACTTTCCAAAGCGCAGAGCAACTAACTCGGCCTGATCTGCGTCCTTCGATATTTTCGATAAATGGTTCTTCAAAAAATATTCGTGCTTACTCATCGAATTTCTCAAATTCCCGGTCAACGATCTCCTTCAACCTCTTTGCCAGATCTACTGATAAAGACCGGGCCTTGACCGACGGTTCTAAATGCAGTTTAGCGACCTCGGCAGGTGGCGGGTTCTCTGATATACTTGCTACCAAGTCTGATAGTATGTCTCGAACTTCTTGAATATTCTCCTCCAACTTGGTCTCGATCGGCTTCGTAAGGTCGAGAACTGTTTCAAGATCTCTGCCCGATTTGAGCAAGCTAACTTTTTCGGAATCGGAGAATGCTTTCGCCAAGCTAGAGAGCTGACGTGAATCCACGACAGCCGGGCTTCGCCCGGTGGATCGGTTCCCAAACATGGTGGCGACAACTGTCGCGGCATTCTCGATTTTGCTTTCTGGTATGGGGTTGGGATCGGGTCGCACCCCTTCAGTTAGGCCACAATAATCCCGTGCCGCTTTGAAGCCTAGCATCGTATAAACCCAAGAAAATGGGTATTCGGCTACACTGCCCCGTCCTTTGCGCTGGCTATCAGTTGGTCGAAATTCGCCGGCCTCAATTAGTTGGCGAATGAAACGATATCCTTCTAATAGACGGACTACAGTGCTATGCTGATCGCCTATCATTTCAGTGATTTTGGACACTTGCATGCCAGTTTCATCACTAATTCTCGCGACCCAAGAGGCTTTTGCATAAGAGTCCCAAGGCTGCGCGGCCGCGATATGCCTTACGCCGAGATACGAGAGCATGGCACGCGCCTCTGGGCCCTCTTCTTCGAAAACAAGCACGGGTAGGGGTTCGATCTTTGGTTTGCCGTTATCTTGCCAGACCTTTTGCATCCTAGAGGTGAAATTACCTTGTCTAATCGCACGCTCGTCACCTGATAAAACGATACAGGCACACAAACGGCGATTGCCTTCTTTGACGACGAGGTCCCCATTATGTTTTTTCACGCAAACGAGGGGTTCAGCGGCGAAGAAGCCGTTCAGGGCTAACGAGCTTATGACGTCTTCGATGCCAAATTTCTCTATAATAAGGTCGACGAGTTGTGATTGCTCTGCGCCTCTTTCAAGTTCCCCAAAGCGGGGGTTTTCGTTGTCGAGTATTAAGTCTTTGATCTGAAATTCGCCGGGGGTTCCCCCGGCCTGTTCTATTTTGGGCGCGGTCATTGCTTGCCTCTCTTCGCGGTCGGGCGATTAGGTCATTCGTTGTGGCCCAACAGACAACGAAACCGTTGACGAGGCAAGCGGCGGGCCGCGGGGTGCAGGGCGTGGCGAACGGCCCCTGCGAGCAGGCGGGGGGTCGGGGGAGGAGTGCGGAACGACGCTCCCCCGGGAGCAGGGGTTGCAAGGGGAGTGCGGAACGATGACCTTGCCGCCGTCCGCGTAGGAGTGTCCGCCGCACAGGCGCCCCCGGCGGGTGGGGTTCTGGGGCGGCGCCCCGGGCGAACGGCAGGCCGAACGCAGGCACCGCAGGTGCCGGAGTGCGGGCTGTTTAGTGAGTAATGACCCCACACATCCGTTCGTAGCTGCGTCTGGCCGATTTCTCCGGCGCGGGAAAACATCAACCCATTTTCTGACCTCAACGTTTGGAGGTCAGACATGGCAAGCAAGAAGCACCCGGTGGTCCTGCGGTTCGAGGGCATGGACCCGAGCGATATCGGTGGCTACGAGGCGCACCGCTATCGCAAGGGCGGCGACCTCGGGCACATCGACCGGAACAAGCCGAAGCCCCGCCGCCTGATCGGCTCCGAGACCTGGGCAGAGGAAGCCCGGGCCGAGATCGAGCTGATGAAGGTCGAGACGTTCGCAGCGGAACTCGAGGATCTCGACCGGCGGAACCGGCGCAAGGATCTCGAGAAACGGCGGATCGAAGGGCCTCGGGATCCCTGGCGAGCGTCGCGCCATGGACCGATGCGCGAACTCATCCTGACTGCCAACAAGGACTGGTTCGAGCAAACCGAGAGCAGCGATGTGGAGTTCAGCACCTCGCAGGAGGAGCTGTTCGAGGAGCGTGCCATCGCCTGGCTGCGCGACAACTTCGGCGACGACGTCATCCATGCCCGCGCCGATCTCGACGAGCAGGCCTATCATATCCACGCGGTCATCCTGCCGCGCGCGACCGTCAGGAAATACGGGACCGAGTGCCGGGTCCTGAAGCCCTCGATCCATCCGCTCATCAAGGACTACGAGGCCGCGCAGGACAGCGTCGGCGAGTGGTTCAGTGAGATCGGACTGGTGCGGGGCGAGAAACGCAAGCAGGCCATCCGCGACGCGCTGAACGACGGTCGGACGCCGCCGCTCAATCCGCGGCATGTCCGCCCCGCAGAGTGGCGCGCGAAAGAGGAAAAGCGCCTCGCCGAGAAAGCCGCTGACGTCGAGACCCGCGAGCGCGACGTCGTCGAGCGCGAAAATGATGCTGCATCCGTGTTGGCCTTCGCGGACGCGGTGGCCGAGGGCGAGATCGACACTGACGGGCGCCCGACCAAGAGCGCCAAGGCAAAGGGGAAGCCCCAAACGCAACCATCGGTCAAGAAGGCGACTCTCGGATTTGCCGCCGCGCGCAAGGCCTTCCGGGCAGTTGCAAAGCGGCTCGGTGCGAGGGCCGAAGAGAAGGCGCGTCGTGAGGCGCAAGAGCACATGGCGTCCGAGGTCGCGGAGATCAGGGCAGCCGATGAGATCATCCTCGAGATTGCCCGCGCGTTCCCGCAAGCCCAGCGGGAGCGGATCGCGCAGGTCCGGCGCACGCTGACCGCGAAGATCATGGCGCTCGATCCACGGACCAAGGGACGCTCGAATGGGCCAAACTCACGGTTCGAGGAGCCGCAATGACAACGTGCAGCTCATGGATTCTTTCACCTGAAAGGTCGGTTGAAAAAGAAACCACGCCTTTTCAATCCGTTGGCATGGCAAGAGCCGTTTTCTCGTTTCCGTCCGCTGAAGTACAAAAATTTGCGTTCCGATATGGTTTTTAGCCGGGCGCTGCGGGCAACCAACCCAAAGCTCCGGCGACATCGAAACCGCAAACTCGGAGCAATCCAAATGAAAAAATCGCTGTCCCAGAAACCCGCCCGCAAGCCCCGGTCGTCGACGATCCTCGGCTCCGAACAGGTCCATCGAGAAATAGCGAAAGCGAATGCCCGAGTGGCAGTCGTCGCCGAGAAAGTGACGCGAAAGGACGAGAAGGTCCAACGCGAGGCGCGGCTGGCTATCGCTGAGACCTTCGACGCGTGGCTCGACTGGATGGAGGAAACGGCACCCGAGCAGGTCGAAGACGTCTTCTTCGAGCTCGGCTGCTTCGCCACCGCCACCAACCGCCGCCGGATGTTCAAGCACGCCAAGGCGCCGGAAGGCGTCGCAGAGCGCGTGCAAGAGCAGGTCGATAGGTGGAAGGCCGAGGAGGAAGCCGCCAAAGCCGTCGCAGCCGAAGAGGCGCAAGGCAAATCCGGCGATGCCGAAGGCCATGCATAATCTCATCGCCCCGTGTGCAGAACGCGCGCGGGGCCAAACCAAAACCGCGAACGCAGTGTTTCCAGATCACCAACTACCCGGACGTGACCGCCTTGGCTATATCACCAGTCCGAATACAGGAGACCCGACATGTAAGCACCCAGCCCCCGTCCCCCGAAACCAGCCGCGCTCCTGCGGTGGTGGGGTATGGAGTGCCATGTCGACCAGACACGCCGCCCGGGCCGCGGATCCCGAAACCGCCCACTTCCGCCAAAACCCGACCGCATCGCTACAAAGCAAGATCGACAGGGTACGCCACGCCAGGGCAAAAGTCGCCCAGCAGATCACCCGCGGCGAAGAGTGGATGCTTCCCCTGCTGAAGCGGTTCAACACCGAACTCGCCGGGCTCGAAGAGACCCAAGATCTCCTCCTCCAAGCCACCGAAATCACCAACCACGCCGCCCCTCACCGGGCGGCGTGATGGTTTCCCTGCCAAGAAGACAGGCGGTGATCGTTGGAGGCTTCCGTATGAATCTTGCCTGTCACGCTATCTAAAGATTCCGAGGGCCCTCGCCATCGAAGCACCCATAGGGAATGCAGCCTCGGCAATACCAATGGAGATCTTTGCGAACTCTGCTGGCTCTACCTTCTTAATTGTCAAATTTGGAAGGGGGCAGCGAAAATGTGGCATCTCAGCTGGAGTCTCGTCCATTAAAAATGTCGCCTTCGCAGTTTGCCCCGGATTGATATGCGCCAAGCGAATTTCGCAAATATCTGCATCCACCCGCTTAATCTCCCACAAGTCTTCATATCCCGGCGGCGCGTCTTCTACTTGTACCGGTATGATGTATGTAGCGTCGTTGGAGGTCGCTATGGAAATGGGTGGATTCTCAATCGCAACATTTCCCAAATTGAAGATCTCGACGGTAAGAAGCATCGGATCTGGTAGCTCCTCGCCTTCATATTCAACTCTTAGCCCACCTGACTTCAAAGTGGTGGTCATTAAAGGCGTGGCTTCCATATTGTAGCCCAAGACCTTTCGGTCGATAGTTCTCCGGGTTTGCGCAGCGGAAACGATCCAGCTCACAACACCCACAACAACAGTGGCCGCAACTCCTGCAATGGCGATCCATTCAGCTGGACTCAAGTTCATTGGTAGGTAGTCTCCTTGCTCGCTATTTCATTTTGACCATCAGAAATATCGAAAATCCAGGGTGCCCCTTTCGGGCGAAACAAAGCAGTTTCACGATACTACGTATAGCCTCACTGAAGGTAGGTCAGTTTGAAGCAAACGTCGGCCAGAGAGCTCCTGATACCTTCGGCCGCGCTTCTAAACAAGATGAGCTGGAACCCGCAACATGACCTTCTTTGCTAACGCGTGCCGTTTTTCCAGAGGAGTCGCGTCGCCGTAAATCGGCCGATTCCTGATCTGCTTTACGCTGTGCCCCATCATCTCGCCGCTGACATCCATCCGCTTCGTTTCAGCGAGGATCCGGCTCTCCCACGTGTGCCGAACACCACCGATGGTGTGTTCCGCCGAAGGCAGCAGCCCGTTGTTCCGCATGTATTGGTTCATCGTGGCCGAATAGGTGCTCTTACTACGGTAGCGCGGAAAACCGTCAGGATGGCGCTTCGCCGCAGCCAGCGCCACGCCGACCAGGGGAACCTCGCGAACAGACGACGTGTTCTTGATCTCGCGCCGGTTCTCGCCTTCCTCGAACTTCAGCCGAAGATGCGGGATCGGGTGGTCCAGCACGATCGCCTCCGGCGGCAAGTCGCAGATCTCCGACTGGCGGCATCCTGTCTCGACCGAAATCAGCAGGATGTCCCGCGCTTCATCGTTCGTGCCATCGAAGGCGCCTGGCGCGAACCATTTCTCGGTAATCCACTGCACCGGGGTCTCGAGCTTGCGGCTCTCGGCCTTGTGCCGGTCCTTCAGCGAGACGCGATGATACGGATACGGCGGATCGGGCTGCGCGATGCTTTCGTAGTAACGGCGTAGCATCCCGGCCATGTTGGCGAAATCCTTGTTGGCGCTCTCCATCGAGAGGTTCTCGGCGGCGATCTTCTTCTGCCACCAGGCCCGGTGCTTCAACGCAGCGGCGTGGTCGATCTCGGACACAAGCACATCCTTCCCGCCGAGCGCAGCCTGCAGGTTGGCGGCTGCGCGCTTGCGGGGATTGCGCCAGAGGCGCATCTGGTTCTCGCTCTTGTAGCGGTTGTCGTGGGCCGCGATACGCTCGACCTCTTCGACGAGGCCGGAGAGCCGTAGAGCAGGCTCCTCCACAGCGCCGAGGAGCGCCTTGGCGGTCTCTGTCGCGGGATCGGCGGCGGATGCCTCCACGCGCTCCAGAACGTCTTCCAGCGGTGCCTCCAGAAGGTCGGAAAGCGGCCTGTAGGCAAAGCCTCGGGCCTGGGCGATCTTCTGCGCCGCGCGATACGCATCGGCCTCCTCTGGGCGCTCCTTGATGACGGTCATCTGGTCGAGCTCGGCGAGCAGCTTCGCCTTCACGTCCGGCAGCAGTTCCCGCGCACGGCGCTCGCTGTCGGTCTCCAGGCTGCGGTGAATCTCATTGCGGCCGGCGACGGCAAGATACCGTTTCGGCACGCGCATCCGCAGGTGCCAGGTTGTCCCGCGCTTGATCAGTCCCGCCATTCGTGGCACTGGAGTGCCCCCACTGAAGTGGTCCACTAACTGGGATAGTATTATCCCGTTTCAGGAGGACCATGTGATGGCCGGAAAGCGAGACAAGCCCGAAGAGATTGTGCTGAAGCTGCGGCAGGTTGA
>Ga0114905_1002000_pt1 | contig 10832 bp, 9 predicted proteins | sample MalvireepMed_b05_FD_83499 | JGI IMG/M metagenome (GOLD analysis project Ga0114905, IMG submission 83499) | Marine viral communities from the Global Malaspina Expedition - Malaspina viral metaG DeepMed_b05 | ecosystem: Environmental > Aquatic > Marine > Oceanic | place: Mediterranean Sea...
AGAGATTAAATGGAAGTGTTTTACACCTGATTATGATTGCAAGGGTGGTCTTAAAAAGTTAGCAGAAGAATACAATGTCAGACAAAGTATTATTTCTTCTATCAAGACAAAAGAATCCAAAGGAAAAGGGTGGGTTAGATAATCGTAATATTTGAAAATTTTGTATATTTATAATGACACAAGGCTAAGTCTATATCGTGGCAGCCACGTAAATACTGGAGGATTTTATGAGCCTTTTAGATAAAGAGTCGTTAAGCAAATTGGATAATGCATTTTTTAATGCAGAATCTGATACTTCTCCCGACTCGGAGGTAAAAACAGTTGTAGAGGAATCTAAGGAGTCTGCTCCTGCTGAGGAACCTACAACGACTGAAGGAACCCATGAGGGTTCTTCTTCAACAGAACCTGATAATCAGGACGAATCTGGACATATAATTCCATATGGCAGATTTAAGAAAGTAGTTGATACTAGGAATACACTGCGGAGTGAGAACGATACTCTCAAAGCTCAACTAGAAGCAATGAAGACACAATATGCTTCATTGCGGCAACCTGTTAAGGGATCTGTAGATCATCCTGCTAAGACATCTGAACCAAGTTGGTTAGATGATTATATGGATGGCAATAGTTCAGGTCAGGAGCAACCTAATGAACTTAAACAATTGGAGGCTAGAATCCATACGTTTGAAGTTTCTAAGGCTCAGACAGAACTAAAAAGGGAACTTGGTGCTGCAATAGAAAAGTATCCACATGCTAGTGAGCAGATACTTCTTCATGCTGTTGTTCAAGATCCTAGTGTTGATGTGATGGAGGTAGCCGAAAGGTATAATACTTTTGTTGCGTCAATTGAAGAGGGAGCTATCGATAGACACTCGAAGGCAAAAGCTGCTAAGGCATCTGCTCCTCCGAGAGTCAAAGGAGTTTCTTCAGATGGTCATTTGCCAGGATCTTCTGGTAATGATAAACCAAGGACAATGAAGGATGCTAAAAGTGCTGCATTGTCCTTTCTAAAAGACATGGAATTCTAAGGAGGATATAAATCATGGCTATTACTGCTGCGAGTTTAGATACCCTGAGTTCGGTACTTAAGGATTTTTACCTAGGACCAATTCAGGATCAATTGAATCAAGAGGTACTCGCTCTTGACTTGTTTGAAAAAGCAACCGTTGACTGGAACGGTAAACAGGTTATCATACCTGTCCACGTCGGAAGAAATACAGGGGTTGGCTTCAGGGCTGAAGGTGGTACGCTACCCGATGCTAATGCACAGGATTTTGCAAATCTTACTGTGACCGCTAAGTTCCTGTATGGTCGTTTTACTATTACTGGACCAGCAATTGCTGCTGCTAAGTCTGGTGGTAAGAATTCATTTATCGGTTATGTTGATGCCGAAATGAATAAGTTGGTTAATGATGTTCGTAATGAGGCTAATAAAACCTGTTTCTCAGGTGGTGATGTTGTCGGTTATTTGAACGAAAAAAAGGATGCAGGTGTTGGTGTTGCATGGGACTTTACTGGTGATATCGCTAAGGCTCAGGCAACGCAGGATCTTGTACAGGCTGAAGGTAACCAATTGGCTTTTGATGTTATCCGAATGGATACCTATGCGGTACTCGGTGATGATATCCAAGTAGGAAATATTACTGATGGCATGCTTACAACTGGTCAGGTCGATCTAGAGAATGCTCTGGATAGTAGTGCTGTTCCAGAAGGTGTCGCTCTTGCTTGTGTGATGGTTGAGGATGGTGGTCAGGCAAGTGCTGCGATCGCCGCTTTGGCTGATGAACCTACTGGTATCTTCGGTAACCTCTCTAGTGTTTCACACTTTGGAGTTGATCGTTCTGATGCTGGTGGTAACAATGAGGCTCTACAGTCTGTTGTTCACTGTGTACAGAGTGCTGATGGTGGTGGAGATCCACGGGCTGATATCAGCCTTGGTGAGCTACAGAGGCTTCTTGATGAGATTTCAATTGCCTCTGATGGTGTTCCTAATCTATTCTTGGTGCATCCTAGTTTCCGACAGGAGTATGCTCAGATTCTTATGGGTACTTCTGCTGGTAATCTTACTAAGGAAGTTAGCAATGTTGGTAAGGCAGATGGTGGTTTCGCTTCTCTGTCTTATAATAACATCGCTTTCAGAGTGTCTCGTCACGCTCCGAAGGGTGGTGTTATTGCACTAAAGACTGATACTTGGAAGCTCTGTCAACTAGAGGCTGGTGGCTTCGCTGATCTTGATGGTAACGTACTTAGTCGTCGTTCTGCTCAAGATGAGTGGGAAGGTTTCTATCGTTGGTATTATGACGTAACTTGTCTCCGACCAAATGCTAATGGGGCACTGATTGGACTCAACTACCCAGGTGCTGCATAAGCCTTAGGCTAGGCTAAACTAAGCTTATCAAGGGGCAGGATGGTTCACATCGGACTGTCCTGCCCCTTGTTTTTTAAGGAGTTGATATGGATAATCTATTACCAGTTTTTATCTTTCTTGGTATTTTGTTTGGAGTCCAAGTGAATATTCTCACTTGGCTTTTTATTAGAAGGACATATCGTACTCTTAAGATTGAAGAAGGCTTTGAAGATAAACAATCAATTGAAAGTGTATCAGATATAGGGAGCATAGAAGCATGGCACTAAAAGGATTTGGAGAAAGAGAATATGGCTTTCAAGGTTTGCCTAAAAGCAGATATGAAGAGGCTATTAAAGCTAGAAAAGCTGCTGCTGAACAAATGGTAGCGGAAGCAGAAAAGAGAGGTAAGGGTGCAGCAACCATGGCTGCTAAGTGGATTCCTAGAATTGCTGGTACTGCTATTGGTGCTTTTGGTGGTCAACCAATGGCAGGATATCAGGCAGGTGCTGCTGTTGGAGATATAGCTGCAGGTGTTATTCAAGAAGATGAAGCTGCAGTAATGCGTGGTTTAGAACAGGCACCACAAGCTATAGCAGGTGGAATGAAGGTAGCTAAAGGACTTGAAGGTGCTGAGACTGTAACTACAGGACTAACAGGTAAACCTAGTTTGGGAGATTACGCTAGTCAACTTGAGATTGATCCTGACCTAAGGGGAGGTATTCATGGTACAGATATTCTGCAAGGGATGACACCACAAATGCAAGAATTTTATGCGTCACTTTCTCCAGAGATGAAACAAGAATTCTTATTTAATCAATTGCAAAGCCAACAGCTTAAGCTACCTGGGTTTGGTGCTGAATAATGGCAGATAAGCTACCATCAGGATTTGCTAGTCAACTAGAACAATCAAAAAATGATAAGACTACAGAATCTCGTCTATGGGATCTATGTTTACTATATCTTGAAGGTCAACAGTATGTTTCATATGACAGAACCTTAAGACAGTATGTAACTTCGTCAGGACAACAAAGACCTACTAAATATGTAATCAATCTTCTTATAAACATTTATAGACATATTACTTCTAGACTGTCTGTTGAGTATCCATCAATTTCAGTTCTTCCTGCTTCTCCTTCAACAGAAGATATCCTTAAAGCTAAGTCATCAGAAGAAGCACTTAAATACTTTTGGCATCAGAATGATATGAAAACTGTAATCCATGATGCTATTAAATGGATGGTATCATGTGGCAATGTAGGCTTACATACAGTCTATGATCCTTCTACAGATAATGTAAGAGTTGAAGCAGTATCACCTTATAATGTATATTATGAGCCAGGAGTACGAACACCTGAAGAAAGTAGATGGGTTGCTGTACGAACTATTGTTCCTAGACAGGCTTTAGCAGAAGCATATCCTAAAAAGAAGAAAGATATCCTTAAAATGTCTGATAGTGATATAGGACAAGAAGGTCCAAGTAAATACAAAGATCAGCTAAAGGACAGAGTTAATGTATATGATGTATATTATGATGATGGTCGTTATGGTGTCTATGCTGGTAAACAATGGCTCTTCGAAGGAACCTATCCAGCTAATTCTAAACCAGTAATTCTAATGCAATATACTGATATCCCATTTAGACTATGGGGGATTGGATTGGTTGCTAACCTTATTGATCTTCAGTCTCTTTATAATCGTTCTAGGAATCAGATTGTTGAAAATATAGATCTTATGAGTCATCCTAAGTGGCTTATTCCTAAGTCTGCTGGTGTTGCACAAAGTGCTATTAAAGGTAAGCCAGGAGAAAAGATTTATTTTAATTCTGCAGGAGGCGCTCCAACACAGATAGCTGGTGCTGGATTACCTGCACATGTGTTAAGTAACGTACAAACATTACAGAATGAGATGTTAGATGTTGCAGGATTGCACTCAACATCAATGGGTAAAAGAGCAGTTGGTATTAATTCTGCTGCTTCTATCAATGCATTATCACAGAATGATGCTTCTCAACTTCAGATGACACAACAGGATGTGGAAGAATCTATTAGAAAGATGGCTGGAACAGTTCTTCAATATATGAAAGAGCACTATACTTCTGAAAAGATGATGAGGATGATGGATAGTACAGGTAGAGTTGTTTTCAGAGCAATCAAAGGTACCGATCTTGTTGATACACCTGAAGTCTTTTTAGAGGCTGGTTCATTGTTTAGGGATGAGACTAATGATAGATTCCAAAAGGTTGTACAGATGATGCAACTAGGTCTTATTAGTAAGGGTGATGCAATGCAAGAGTTGGCTTTCAAGACTTCTAATAAGTTCCTATTGGATAAGATTGCTGCCATGGCTCATGCTCAAGAGATGCTTAAGGGTGTCATTGCTGGTAAATCTGTACAGGTGTTCCCATCAGATGATACATCAACATTTATTGAAGTATGGGATGAATTCATGAAGACTGAAGAGTTCTATCAATTAGATCCTCAGACTCAAGATAATCTAGCTTCATATCTTGAAGAATTCCATATGATACAGGCTAATCAAGCACAGACTGTAAGAGAACAGGCACAAATAAAACAACCTTCAGCACAAGAACTAAAGAATATTGCTGCTCAAAAGACTGGTAAGCTTAGCAAACCACTATCACCATTTAATCCTCAAGATGTATTAGGTGCAATGCCTACACAACAGGGTCAAGCTGGTGGCACAGTAAGTAGAAGAGGACCACAAAGAGTTCAAGGTACACCTGAAGAAGCTGGTGCTAGAAGGGCTGAGGCTGCCTTAGCTACTAAGATGGGAGGTGGAGGCTAATGAATGTAGGACAAGTAAAAGCTTTATTCAAAGACTTTATTGATGAAGCAGATACAACTTTTATTTCAAGTGCTAACGTAGCACTCTATTGTGAGATTGGTTATAACCAGTTTAGGAATGTAGTCAATGAATGTGACCCATCATACTACATGGAAGATTATGAACTTTCCTTAGTTGATGGTGAAATGGATCTTTCAACAACTGCAGTATCAGGTGAAGCAGGTAAGTTCCTATTAGGAGATCCTGCAGATGCTCCAGCCAAAGGACAACTATCTAGATTAGTTAAAGTAGCTTCAATTGGTACCTCAGGTGATTTGACTCCAGCCTTTTATTATACTGCTGCACAAGGTAGAGACGAACTTCAAATAACAGCAGATTCATTTGTATTAGAAGGAACAGTTCTAAGATTTAGTGGCAAGATAACTGATACCATCAGACTATATTATCTTCCTAAAACTACAGTTGATTTTACTGAAGCAGATGCAACATTGATTGATGACCTTACAGAGTTTCATGATTTGATAGTTCTATTTGCTTATGGCAATTATGCTGTTAGGGATGGTGCTGGTAATCAACAAATTGCTTTACAAGGAAAGACTAGAGAAGAAGCATTTAGAGCATATCTTGAAAGAGGCAGAAACTTTGGTGCTGCTGACCATGTAGGGTATGTAGATTAATGGCTGTTAATGGTACCGAAAAAGAGCTTATTGCAAATGGTATTAATGCTGATAAGCAAAGTAAGGGTCCATATATTCAGAATATGGATCGACATATCAATTGGAAAGTTAGAAAAGGATTTGGACAATCTACACAGTTTGATTCTACTTTTGGCTTAGAAGCAATTGATTATCAAAAGCATCTTGGTTCACACTATATTAAAACCAACTTTGGTCATGAGCAAATTCTAACTGTTATTGCTGCTACAATTAATACAGGTAATCTTATAAGAACAACCAGTAGATCTGCACCAAATACAAGTACTTGGACACCACAAGAACCTAATGGTGCTTATATTACAGCTTATCTTGTAACAATTTATGATATTACTACAGATGAAGTTTATGAAGAAATGTTGTATCCTAAAACAGATTCTGATAATAGAACACTTAGGGAACAGAATTCTCTTTATGAAACTAATAGATCTAGATCATATGAAAAATATATACATGCAGAATACCAAAAGCAATTCTTCTTTCAAGAAATGGACGATGTAGTTTATTTTGGTGATAAGAGAGCAGGTATTTGGGCTTATATTCCAGCTACATTTAGAAAGACAAAGATCCAACAAGTATCAAATCATGATTCATGGGAATGGCATACCTTTCTAGGTGAGAGTTCTATAATTCGTAGAATGGTTCCTTCAGAGGGTGCCTTTTCAGATGCTTATTCATATCTTACTGCTGCAGAGTTTCCTAATCCTGATGATATCACTGCTGTATTGGGTAGATTAGTTTATGTTGCTAATAAGACTTTATGGTTTAGTGATGTAGGAAAGCCAGGAAGTATTGTAGCAGATAACTATATTCTAATTCCATCAGAGAATGATGTAACTGCTATTCAAGAATTGCAAGGTAATATATTAATCTTTACTGCAAATGAGTTATTCTTCTATCGTCCTTCTGCGGGATTCTTAGCTACTAATGGTACGATCCAAAAGGTTTCAAATACTATAGGTTGCTTAAATCCCAATGCAGTTGTTGTTGCTGAAGGTAGTGCATTATGGGTAGATGACACTGGTGTTTATAGTACTAGTAATGGTCTAAATATCAATAAGCTTTCAGAGGGTATTGAAACGCTTTGGACTAAGCATATTAGTAATCCTTTAACACAATATTATCAAGCATCTGGGGTGATTGACTCAACAGATTTAGCTAGAGATAATCCCTCAATAGTACTTCAATTCAATTCTGAAGATGTATCAGTTACGTTTGATCATCTTAGACAGAACCTTGTGTTTTCTATACCTCAAGAAGATTTTGCTATGGTTCTTAATAATAATGGTTGGGGTATATGGAACTTTGAATCAGTAGCTGCTGCATCAGGTACTATCAAAGCTACTAAAAATATTACTAGACCATTCTTTGTAATGGGTGAAACTAATTTATATCTAATTGGTTCTGCAGAAACACTAACAATGGATGATCAGGCACAATTTACACAAACTTCACCAGATGTTGAACTAAATGAAGATTGGGCAACTGAATCATTTTATATTCTAGAATATGGTAAGGGTGGTGGCTTAGATAGAAACATTGAATACTTTGCTGAAGATGATCGTAGGGTCAATGGCAAGTATTATAATATGACTTCAGTTGCAACAGGTAAGGTACCCACTTCTAGATTTAATGCAGTTTATATCGATCCGTGGATTAAAGTTGATAGAGGTTATAAACTAAGTGATTCTATATCAGCACCAACAGATACAGATACTTACTTACTTCCTTTTATAGCTGTACCTGATAGAGATTTTAATTGGGGCGGTACTATTGCTTATCCTCCTGACCAAATAACAATTCAATTCTTTTTTGATAATACACATTGGATACCAATTTTTACTTCAGGTACAGCTACCACCGTTAAAGCAATCTTTCCAGCAGAGAGACTGGCAACTGATGCTGGTGTAACAGTTACTTGCAGAAATGGTGCTGGAGGGGCTGGGGCTAGAAGTGGTAATTTTATTGATATTACCATGGATGCTGATGGGTTAGGGCACAAATATGATCCCTATTTTAATCTAAATAATCAATATAGAAATAGACTATTTTGGTTGCCATTCACATGGGCTGGTGATAACCCAGGAGCAATATCTGTTAATTCAATGGGTATAGAAGGATATGATATCAACTTCACGAATACAGAAGGTGGTACAGGCAACACATATGTAGATTATGCTTATTTTCTAGTATGGCAACAAGCATACATAAATGAAGATATTACTAGTTCTGGTAGGCATAAGGCAGGGCAAAATGATCCTGCACAACCTGTTGATTGGGTCTTTAAGACAGATCAAGTTGGTTTAGATGATGCTGCCCAATCTAAAGCTAGAAGTCTTTGGTTAAGAATAAAGAGTAGAGGTAAAGGAACTACAACAAACATTTCTAGTCCTACATTTGGATTACTAAATGGAATCTTAGCATCTGATTGGAAGGGTTGGACTAGTCAATTTATTGATTATCAAGGTGATGAAGGTGCATCTACTCCTGAACTTCTAAATAAAGATATTCAAAAGATTGAGGATAAGACTTCTATTAGAACTAGAATGTATGATTCTTCTACTGATGCACTTAAGAAAAGGACATTCAATAATGCAGCAACTTGGGGAGATGCATCAGATACATCTGATGGTAACTATCTAATTGATGATGAAGAGTATGATACAATCTGTATGTCAACATCAGTTAAGGGTGAGTTCTTTGCTTGGATGCTTTTTGGTCATATAAATAATGAAGCAGAACATTTGGAAGTTGATTCTATTAAAGCAACATTAAGACCTGCAGGTGGAAGAAGGAGGAAGGGACGTGGCTAATAGAGTACCAGAGATAATGGATAAGTTTGCACATAGACTTCCTCAGTATAATGAAACATTACGAGATGAAGTTAGTAGACAAGCAAATGCTACTGATGCTATATTAGAAGGTACTCCGATTGAAGAGTCTAGAAAGAAAGATAATATTATTACTCTTGGTAGTGGTAATCATGGAGGTGTTTCTTTAAGTAAGAATAATACGCAAGTTAAAAGTACAGGTAATGCTAAAGTTACTAGACAAGTAATTTGTGGTTCAGATCCAAATACTTCAGATTCTTTAGTTACTTTTATAGGAATTAATTTTATTTCAAGTACTGAAATTGCAACTAGAAACAATGCATCATGTTTAGTGCATGTAAAGAAAGGTCATGCTAGTTTTGTTGGTTGTACTTTTACCAAAGACTCTGGTGATCCAATGAATTCAAATGATACTGATTTTGCTAATTTTGTGATGATTGAAGAAGGTGCTAAAGCAGTATTCAATGGTTGCACATTTAGTGGTGTCATGACACAAACAGGTGATGTTGTCAGAAATCATTCTAATAATAATCCTGCTGATTGTCAAGTTGCATTTAGTATTAATACAACAGGACAGACAAATAGTAATTGTACTAATACTGGAGTTTTAACATGAGTACTAGAAAGATAACAAAGGAACAGTTCTCTGATGGTACTACTATTGATGGCAATAGAGTTGAAGAAGCCATGGATAATATTGAAGAACGATTCAATAATATTCCTAAAGGTGATGTTAGGTCTAGATATGTTCAGAATCAATACGTTCTAGGATTTGAGCCACAAGTACAAGTTAACTATGCACAATCTAATGCTCTACCATGGATGACATCATTAAATACTGGTTTAGTTGCTTTACTGCCTACTGAGGGTGCTGTTGCTGTTACTAGTGAAACAGATCAAGCACCTAGTGGATTTCCTTATAATGACGAAAGAGTTAAGGGTACAATGCCAGTTGGGGGTTGGGGTTCACTTGGTTTAACGACATATACCGAGGGAGGAATTGGTTGGGTTTGGTCTATATCACATATATTCAATAAGCCTGTTATTATACAAGATGTTATGTGGTTAATGCAAGGTATGGAAACTGTTGTTGCTGGTTATAAAGTATATCCAAATACTTTTAGATATGGTGCTACTGCCCCTGGACCAAAGACTGCAAACTATGGTGCTAATGATTGTAGTATGGTACTTCAAGTAGCTAGTCCTTATGCACCTGAAGAAAGACAATATGATCTTAAAGAGATAGCAGTACATAATAGACAAAATTGGGCTTATCTTTTTAACCGAGAGGATGCAAGATCTTTACCAGCATTTACACTAATGATTCCTCAAGTTGAAGTTAAAACAGTTGATTCACACCTAAGAGGTGTAATGTTTAGAGGTGAAGATCTTAATATACCAATTTCTAGAGATTCAAAGTGTACACTACATTTAGTAATTCCTAGATGGAAAGAATATAATCCATATGGTGATGGTGCTTCTGGTGGTTCGTATCCTCCTAATCAGCAATCTTACTCTGTTGTTATAACTGTGTTAGAGGAGATTGAAGAGTAATGGCAAAGATTACTAGAGATAAATTACCAAGGGGTGTTAAGCTAACAATAGATCATACTATTAAGGGACCATTAAATAGTTGTGATACACAACTTCAAGGTGAGATTGATAGTGCCAACATAAAGGATGATCAAGCTCCTTTTAGACTTAATTTTAATTTGCCTTTTCTTAAGTGTATTGCAATGGAGACTGGTAGTGATACAAACTATCGCTATAAAGGTGCAGCATTGATTCCTTTTGTTTTACCACCTGTACAGGAATTCTTTGATCAGGATATGGAATTAACTAAAAATACACCAATTCCTGTATTAGATGAATTCAGTTTTTCCTTTGATCAAAGAAGTGAAGCTGCAGCAATAATCGGACCTGATGCCTTTAATCCAGACGTCAATAAACCATTAGATAATTCAGGGATTGGTGATTTCCTTCTAACTGGTAATCAATGGGCTGGTACGCTGAACTTCGATCAAGTAGGCTCAAACTATGGTATACAATTTGTAATACTAGAAAAGATGCCAACAATTGATGATACAACAATCGAAACAGATATTGGTACTTGTCAAGAAATATTCAACTTAGTAT
>Ga0114905_1002009_pt1 | contig 10798 bp, 4 predicted proteins | sample MalvireepMed_b05_FD_83499 | JGI IMG/M metagenome (GOLD analysis project Ga0114905, IMG submission 83499) | Marine viral communities from the Global Malaspina Expedition - Malaspina viral metaG DeepMed_b05 | ecosystem: Environmental > Aquatic > Marine > Oceanic | place: Mediterranean Sea...
AGTATAAGTATATTTCGGATCATTAAGATTAATTTTATTAATACGTTGACGATGACATGCGGGACATCTAGCATTACATCTGAACGTAAGTTCAGTAGTAATTTGTTTTATTTTTTTCATTAATTAGCCAGAGCCAAATAGTGTTACAGTTTTAATAGTGGTTCCTATTGGAATAGTGGGTGCAGTAAATATAATAGAAGCATCGGTAGAAGTAGCATTTACAATAAAATCTTGTATAGTTCCATCTGAAAGATTTGCTGATTGATTAATGCCATCTAACGTTACAATTAAAACATTTGATACAGTATAATATGGTTTGCCTACAAAAAATGTATTAGCAGTAGAAGCAATGGTAACAACATTTTCAAATGGAAGTAATCCAGCTAAAGTAGTAGCAACGTTATCTTGAACTAAATTAATATTAGCAGTTAGATTTGTTTGTAAACTTTCTACATTATCTGATACTATATTAATATTATCTTGAACTACATTTAAGTTTGCATTTAACCGCGTGTACGTTACAAAGTCATTTGATGCAGAAACTGTTGTTGCTATTTTAGTATCTATCTGTGTCTGAATAGCAGATGAAACCCCAGAAACATGAGCTAGCTCCGCAGTCGTAACAGCTGATGATTGAAGTCCTTTACTACCATCAGTTTGTAAAGCTTTTGAAGCAGTAAGACCACTTATAGTAATACCTGTTGCAGTTATTGCCCCTGTAGTTGTCACACCTGTAGATAGCGTAGTTGATACAACATTACCAACAACTAAATTAGCATAACTAGTAGGACTAAGAACTAAATTAGTAACTGGATCTTTAGTCTCTACCATTACAAAAGCTATATTAGATTCATCATAACCTACAAAAGCATTCCCTTGACTTCCTCTATTAAGCAATAAGCCTACATCTAAAGTAGATGTTCCAGTCGTACCATTAGCTAACATTATCATGTTATCTTTAATTACTAAGCTATTTGCATTAGCAACAGTACTATCGCCATGAACTGTAAGATTTCCATCAACAATAAGGTCATCATTCATAACTACTTCGCCGGTGAATGTGGCACCGGCAAGAGCTGCTTTAGAATCTAATTGAGTTTGGATATCAGATGTAACATTATTACTATAAGCTAATTGAGTTTGTGTAGTAGTAGAGGTTTTTATATATCCTTGAACATTTGATCGTAAAGCGAATGAACCGGCAATACCACTTATATTAGCATTTTCTGCTTGAAAAAAACCAACGTTAGCTGATCCGCGTACATCTAATCTATAAGTAGTTACATCATCAACTCCACCAATAATAACATTACCACCTAACGTGCTATATTTTAAAATAATATTAGCAGGAGTACCCAAAGAAACAGTACCAGTTATAGGGGCTGTATTATTAATTCCTAAAGAAGTAAAACTCTTATCAAAAAAGTATCCAGAAGCCGCCGAGCCAATTGTTAAATCAGTAGTTGTATCTGTTATCGCCGCTACATTATCTTCTACAATATTAACATTATCTTGAACTAAATTAATTGCAGCAGACATTGGACTATCAGTAGCTGTATTAGCTGCCATTTTATCAGCAGTTACCGCTCCTGCTGCAATCATACCAGTATCTACAATTAAATTAGACATTTTAGTTGCTGTTATAGCATCATCTTCTATAACTGCAGTAGTAATACGGGTAAGGGCCATTTATTCTTCCTTTTTGGATTGAGTATCTTCTTCGACTTCCTCTTCTAATTCTTTAAAAAACTCAGCTAAAAAATCTTTTTGCTCTAAAGGCTCATCTTCTTCTTCAAAAAATTGTTTTATAAAATCTTCCACTTGTTCATCTACAGAAGGTGGTTTTAAAAGTTCATCCCATTCTTCTTCTAAACAAGCTTTTTTTACTGTGTTAACACAAAACTCTATTTCTTCAGAAGTTAAAACAATAATTTCATTATTAATATTTTTCTTTTCTGTTATAACACTTGTACCACGTTGTTCATAATAAATATTAGTAATTAAACCTTTTACCATCTTACCTATACGCGGTACTTCTTCTATAATTTTTTCTAAAGGAAAGGCACGAGTTTTAAGCTCTCCTTTATCTTCTTCTGTTACTTCTCTATATTGACAAAAAACTTGGTTATTTGTCAAATTATCAATTTCAAATTTAATATATTCCATTGTTCCCCTCTCTAGGTTTTTATAATATAACTTACAACTTGTATCGGTAACGTTGTAGCATGTGTATGCCCCCCAGCAGTGGCATTTGTTACGGCTGTAGCAGTTGATGAATCTTTTGCTGACTGAGCAAAAGAAGCGGTAGTAAGAGTAAGTGCAGCTGTACCAGATGCGGTTGTTACTACACCTGATGCTGCACACTGTGCCGTTTCTCCACCTATTGTATTATTAGATCCTGCTCCTAAAGGTAATCTATCTCGCAAATCTGGGACATTAAACGTAGTTGAACCATTACCCACTCCATAAGTTGTACCAATTTCAGCAAATAATCCGGCATAGGTAGTTCTTGCTATTGCTGAATCATTACATAAATGCCAGCCATCAGGTGCAGAAGAACTTCCCCAAGCAATAATAGCTCCAGGAGGAATAAGTGGGGCAACAGTTTGAGAAGCAGTAACAGTACTAGATGCCCCAGTTATAGATTGAAGAATTGTATTAGCGCCAATAGGTGCTAAATCTCTACCATTTGAAGTAGTAACAAAAAGACCGCTATTTGCCCCTACACTATGATTATCTCCCGATGCATATATTTTTAATCCTACATTACTTGTTGCATTTGCTGAATTAAAAGTAATACCAACATTTCCAAGATTCGTATCTGCATTACCAAAAAGAGCTAAAGTTGTATTACCTGCAGCCCCCACATCAATAAATGCATTAGCATCTGTAATATTTCCTCTAAAATATGTTTTAGCGGTGGAAACAGAAGCATCACCTAACATGGCTGTTGTAATTGATGCGTTCTCTGGAGGAATGCCTACATCTACAAATCCTTGAGTACCAGTAGAAGCATTAGATGCTCTTAAATAAAGTCTAGCATTAGCAGAAGAAGAGTTAGTAACTGTAGCTACAGATTCTCCTATTTCATATGTAGTTGCATTTGCTGCTAAATCACTAATACTTTCTTCTGCTCTAAAAGCTAAACCCCTTCGGGTAAAATTCGTTCCAGTAATTCCGCTTTTTTGTTGATTAGCATCACTCATATATAAAGCATGGGTAGCATCAGTAGCATTATGCCATAACATACCTGGTTTTTCTCCAGAAGCAGCACCAGATATTACAATATTTACACCTACCGGAGGACCTGCACTAGTAAAATTTTGTAAAAGTGATCTAAAATCGGAATTTTGTTGACCTCTAGCAGTAGACAGTGAAGTCCCTGCTGTTGGTTCTATATATGTGTTTGAATCAATTAAAGCCATTAATTACACTCCTGTGGCTGTTAGACTAACGGTTGAAGAACTATCTGCTGCTTTCGCTGATCCATCAGCATTAAATACTTTAACATTAGCTCCAGTATTACTAAAATCGGTTAATACAGCAAATACTGCATTTCCAGCATCAGTTACACCTAAAGTTATACTAGGTGCCTGTAAAAAGTTTGTAGAAGTATAGTCTACTGCTGTAGGACTAGTAGCATATACAAAAGATGTAGTAAATGTTTCAGTTCTTTTACGTATTATATAACGAATTTTATCTAATGTAAAGTCAGTTTGATCAGGGTTCGCATTGTTTATGATAAGTTTTAATTGCATATACTTAAAGGTTTTTTCACCTGCATCAAATATTTGAAAACCGTCATTTACAGTCGAACCTGAAAATTGAACAACATTAACATTTCCGTTACTAAGAGCAGCATTCATTAACCAAACATTAGACTCAGTTGATGTACGTAAAAAGGTTTGAGAAGTTATATCAAGAGTACCGCCCTCAAATGTTAATGATGTATCATCTCTATAATCTTGAAGATCAACAACAAGAAAAGTATTACCTGCATCAGCAGTTATATTAGCAAAAGTATTAGCACCTGTAGGATCTCCATTAGCAAAATATGCTGCTCCTAATTCAATAGAATCAGCATCAATTACACCAGCTACCAATGCATATGAATTTGCATTTGACGTATCATTTACAAATTGACCATCATTCCAAATTGCAAAAACATTTTCCGCAGATGTTCCTTCAGTAGCTCCAGCAGTACTATCATCAATTAATGTTTTATTATTAGAGTCATAAAAAGCTGACCAGGTAGTACCTAAAAGTGTACCAATTCCTGTAGCTTTAAGTACATTATCAAAAGGTGCAGAAGTTTCACTTACATCTGATATAATTGTTGCTCTTAAATCATTATAAGTAGTTTTTGGACTCTGAGAACCACTAAAATCTACAGTTGTTAAGTACGCTCTATTCATTCCCAAATCTCTAATTTGCGTATAATATACTGCTTCTGCTCCAGTTACAGATAAGTCATCAGCATCTCCAGTAGCTGAATATCCAGTACTGGTTCCATTTGCATTATCTACAAGACTACTTGGAGTAGAAGTACCAGGAACTATTTCATATACTAAACCTCCTGAATTTGAAGTATTAAAGGAAGGATAATTATCTTCACCTGCATTTGTATTAGTTATAGAAGTAAAATTCACACTTGGACTATCTTCATTATAAGCTGCTATAGGTGTTGCACCACTTGGTTCAGTGGTTGTAAAAGTAAATCCTTGTACGTCTTCACTAAAATTACCACTAGTATCTATTGTTCTAGCTAAATAAGTAAATTCACCATAATCGTCAATAGGAGTAGATTTACGAGAAGTAGGTGTAGACACTACAACTAGTGGTACAGCAGTATTAAAGTTAGCAATACTATTAGATACCTCACCAGGTTGTTTTCTAATAATAACTTCTTCTAAGTCAAGATCATCTAATATTTCATTAGTTTTAGGGTATTCCCAGAAAAGTGTTATTTGTTGATCACTTTGCCCTGCCGTAAAGTTAAAGATATTTGCGGGGGCAGCTGTTTTACCTACAATTATTTGAGATAGTTCTGTAGAAACTCCTCTTATGTCTCTATTTAAAGGAGTGACTTTAGCTACAATATTATTTATACCAGTTGTATCTCCACGATCTACTTGGTTTACTGTAAAACGAATTTTACCATCATCATCTACACCTGTCGCAGCTACTTTTACAGTATTAAAAGTAGTAAGATCAGTAGCACTCCCGCTTAATCTATATGATATTTCATAATCAGTTACTTCTTGTCTTAAAATAGCGTCAAAAGTAATAGTAGCTCGGACCGAAACACCAACTACAGTATCTATATAAAGACTTTCTACAATCTCTAAATTTTCAACTCTTTGAATAGGAACAGTAGTAACATTAACAGTTTTTGTAGTAAATTCACTTAATCTACCTGCGAAATTTCTATTTCTAGCTCTTATAGAAATTGCGCCAAGAGGAGCATTTGGAATTATTCTATCCGCACTCGGTAAAAGAATCGATTCATAACCACTTCCAAAGGCTAAATTATAAATACCATTATTAGCAAGTCTCAAATTACCTGGATAGACAGTCTTATTATAATCTAATGTAAATCTAGATACAGGAGTAGAAACATTAGCAAGAGTATCATAGTTTGTATTTGCTAAAGATGTTACTATATCAGAAGAAATATTTACAGCTTGAAGACCCCCTATATTGGCTTTAGGAGTTCCATCAGTGGTAATTGTAAAAATATTATTTTGTGTCATTGTTGCATTATACTGAAAAGTATTAGCAGCAGATGCATCACCTCCAGATGAATAAGCTAAAAAGATATTTCCATTGGCATTAGTAGTTAATCCAGAATCTGTAAATAACTCAAAAGTTTGAGATGTTAAAGAATTTACATAAAAGGATTGATTGTTAAGATTTGTCATACCTGATACATTTCTTATTGTAACCGAAGTACTATCTGCTAAATTATGAGGAGCAGGCGTTGTTATTACAACAGGGTATGTTTGAGCAGCATTTATGATAGAAATAGGACCACCATTTATAGGATCCACATCATAGCTACTAGCAATAACTGCAAAAGTATTTCCCGAAGTAAATTGTACATTATCTCCAACTTCAATAGCTGGAACTGTATAATTATCTATTATAACTTTTAATTCTGTATCAGTCGCAGTAAGATTTAAAATAGATAAAAGAGAAGGATAACTAGTAGTATCTAAAGTATACATAGCAGTTGATAGTTGAATTCCATCGACAAATACTGAAACAAATTCAATAGCACGAGGTTCAATTAATAATGGTTCTATATGAGTACTTCCTGAAAGTGTAATAGTATTACTTTGTATATGATTAAATTCTGATCCAGCAACATAAAAATTATTATTACTATAAAATCTAGCATCTAAAAGTTGAGCAAGTTCAACTAAAAATGGAGCTGATGGGATTGTTGAAAATAATTCAGTTGAACCATCATCTCCAACAGCATTTTTAATCTTAATTTGATTATTACTTAATATAAAACTTCCATCAGTTAATTCTTGTGCTGAATTGGAATTAAATAAAATAATATTTGAAGTGTATTGAGTTACTCTTGGATTAAATCCAACAAAATCAAAATTTACACCTCCTGTATTACTATATTCATTAACAGGAAAAGAAACATAATCTGAACCTTTTAAACCTAAAAATGTAGCAGAATCATTTACATTTAAAACATGTTTAGCAAAATTATAATCATACGCTACATTTAATCCTTCAACAGTAAATGCAATATTTCCAACGGTATCTCCAACTGTAGTATCTATTTTTGAAACCGTATTACATAATAATTTTATTGCACCAGTTCTTCCACGAAATCCATTTTTTCCTGTTACTATAATGGGAAATTTATCTCCACCCTGCTGAAATGTTGGATCTAACGAAGTACGAAGTACAGAAGCTGCTGATCCAAAAATACCTTTATCTATTGCTTCATTGGTAATAACATTAGCATTACCCAATCTAAAACTAGAGGGAGATAAAGTACCATTACTATTAGCAGTAATATTTGAAAGTAACTCAAGCGAATCAGGTTCTGCAATTTGATATTCTGTAGAAAACTTGAGAGGATAATTCAATCTTTCAGTAAAAGGATTAATAAGTAAATCTACAACAACACTACCATCTCCGGTTCTTCGTCTTAATTGTTTAATATCAAATTCTGGAATAGGTGGCTTAACAAAAGGACTTATAATGTCAGTATAACCTGTAGGAGTAAAGTCGATAAACTCATCAGAATCTATATATACATTAGGTACGTATTCCATAGCACTAATTAATACTTCTTGATCTTCATTTCTATTTAAACTAGTTATTTTAAAAAGTTTACCTGCTTTATTAGTATAAATATCGTCAGGAGTATTAATTTCTCCTAACATCCATAAATCTCCTTTTACTGGAGCAGAATTAGCAGCAAACCCACTAAAACTAGCAGCAAAATCTTTTGTTACAGTATTAAATTGAGATAATACAGTAATATTTGCTAAATCAATACCAAAATTAACATTAGCATTTGAAGTAATATAAGTATTAGACGTAGCTTGAACAGACTCTTTTGTAGTTATTAATTCGTAAGTAGTATTTGAAACAAGATATAAATCAACACGATCAGAAATTTGTCTAAAAATTCTTAATGCTAAAGGTTTTGAATTAGCAGTAAAAAAAGTAGAAGGTAAAGTAGGAGCTGTAAAATATTCTAAATAAACTTCCTTTCCTGCGGCATTAGAAGCTGCTATAAATGAATTAGCTGTTATTCTACCACCATACCCGAAAGCAATACCTATCTGTTGTTGAGAAACAGAAATTACATCTCCTGGCGTTAAATTAATTGCTTCAATACTAGTAGTAAATTCCACTTTTCTTCTCAAATATTGAGAAGCAGCGAGTTGATAATGTGCAAAACGAAGAGCTTGACTTCTCCTAGTTACCCCAATTAAATCAAGTGTTGCTAAATTTTCTAATTCACTTTTTTCTCTTCCATCATTTCTATCAATACTATCAATTCTTACAGTTTCTCGTATGTAATGATTGGTAGGTTCAATATAGCTAACATCAACAGCGGTTATAATTTCGCTTTCTTTAATACCACTAAGTTGAAATGATCCATCTTTTATATTTGCTTCATTAAACATTGCTACAGGTAATTCATCAGGTAAATCAACTGCCAAAGTTAATTGACCAGTACTATAAGTTAATACACCCCTAAATGTTGATGCAATTTGATTTAGAATATCAAGTGCCTGACCTTGATCAGATATAGTTATATCTAAAGTAAATCTACGTTCTGTTATTTGAATAGTGTTAGAAAGACCAAACTGATTTTCTCTTATAGTTGTAAACTGTCCTCTTGGTTTATGCCTAAATGATCCATCAGAAAGAGCAGTAAGACCATCAAATCTACCATCTAATTCATTACAAGCATCACAATATTGTGCTACCTGATAAAATTTAAATTTATCTATTACTTCTTCTTGAATTGCCAAACCATATGTCGTATTAGTTAATAAATCATAAAGAATCCATACTGGATTTTGTGTCCATGAATAAACAAAAGTTCCGTCCCAAGTACCAACATATATTTCTGGTCTATCTGAACTAGCTCCTGAAAGTTTAACATCTGGTCCGGTATTTTGTAAACTATAACCAGCATTTTGATAAGAACTTGTATCAGCCGCAGTTGCGTCATCCACAACTTCAAGTTCTCTCCAATCTATTTCTCCAGTTTGAAGTATCGGTTGATTATAATTACTAGGTACTTTTACTAATAATCCTTTTACTAAAGAAGTAAAATTAGGAATTCCCCCTACATGTTCAGAATGGGCTTTAATAGCATATCCAATATGAGCAGTTCTTGGATAAGCTTGTTTTTTAAATTCAATTTCAACCCATCCTTTAACAGTAATTTGATCAAGAATCTTGGAAGAATCACTATCATCAGAAGTTTTCAAAATAGTAAATTTATAACCTTCATCTGATCTTTCTTCTATTGGAATAAGAGCTGTTACATCAAATCTAAAAGGTGTATTTGTTTTGCCTGAAATTTCTCTAGTAATTATAGGAATAATTTCTTTAGTACCTGTACGATTAAATACTTGTATTGATATAGTTAGTGTATGACCTCTAATATTACCTTGATTATCTTGGTTAATTAAGGCTTGAAGTTCAAAAGCAAAACGTAAGGCATCAATACCACCTCCTCCTGCTTCTCCTGCTGATGGTGCACTCGTATTTTGTAATTCAACTTTAGATTCAGGAATACCACCAACATTACCCTTTTTCAGAGTAACGGGCTGAGTAAAATTTTGAGGTGTTGCAATCTCTTCTCCAAAAACATCAAGTGCACCCTGAGTTACAGTACCGGGATTTGAGATAGTTTTAAATAAATTTGTATCTTCAAGACCATCCCCATCAAGATTTATCAAATCATCAATATTACCATCTTGAATTTCAATATCTTGAGGACCATTAGGATTAATACGATAAATAGGTCCTTCACCAAAACCAGTAGTTACAAAAAGTGAATCTGTTGAAAATAAAGTATTAGGATCTTCAACAGCACCTCCACCGCCTCCACCACCTTTACCACCACCGCCCTTATTATGAACGCGAATATTATTTGCAATATAAGTATGCCGTTGAGAAACACTAAAATTATAACTTGTTCCAGGAGAAGCAGGTAAAATTTCATCAATAGGAGAAACTTTACCTTCATAAGTAACTAATTGATCTTCTTTTTCTTGAAATTTAGCTGCTTCCAGAAATAAACCATCTTCCATTAATAACCAATGATTAGGAGTTACTATGAGTTCTCCCTTCCAATGTTTTATTTTTATAAATTCATCATTTTCATGTTTAAATATATCAAAAACACTAGCAGGACCAAGATTACCTAATTTATCAAAAGTTGTAACTAAATCACCTTTTTGTATCTCCTCAATAGGTTTAAGAGATGCATCTGCCATGGTAATCATAGTTCCGGCAGCAAAACACCCTTTAGATCCTCTAATATAAGGAACATTTTCACCATCATAAAGTGTATATTGTTTGAATGCCGTCATTACGTATTAGTCCCAACATCACTGGCTAAAGGTGAAGAAGCCGGAGTGAAATAGCTTTCTATAGTAGGTGCATTATCTTTATCATGTTGTGCGCTTAAAACATAGCCACTTAAAAATTGACCACCAACTCGGAAAAGACCATAATTAATACCTACAGGTGTTCCTGACGTTGTACTATTTACAAGATTTCCAAACATATCATTTTGTGACCTAGTATCTGAATCTTTCGTTACTTCTTGAGTTTTCGATTTTGGCTTAGAAGTAAATAATGAAGTAACAAGACTAAGAGCTAAATTTCCTAGTATACCTTGTACAAAAGTAGGAAGCGCTGCAAGACCACCTAAAAGACCACCGCCGAGACCACCACCAGCAAAACCCAGTCCTGTTGCCCCACTAACAGCGCCAAGACCACCAGCACCAGCACCAGCAGCTGTGGATATAACACCACCCCCTGCACCAATTGAAAGTCCGGGGGTCAAAGTGGGCGCCAGATACGGCATACTTATTGCTAGAACAGCAAAAGCCGCTACAGCAAAAAAGCCTTTACTACCACCTCCACCTACTATAACTGGAACTAGATATATAACTTCGCCATCTTTTACTTTTTTTAAAACAAATGTATCTTTATCAATTACCTCTAAATTACTATTAACATATGTAAAACTTTCTTCAGCCTCTCCAATTTTTATTTGTTTTATATAATC
>Ga0114905_1002013_pt1 | contig 10794 bp, 17 predicted proteins | sample MalvireepMed_b05_FD_83499 | JGI IMG/M metagenome (GOLD analysis project Ga0114905, IMG submission 83499) | Marine viral communities from the Global Malaspina Expedition - Malaspina viral metaG DeepMed_b05 | ecosystem: Environmental > Aquatic > Marine > Oceanic | place: Mediterranean Sea...
GTGCTATGTTTGGCCTTACACTGGAGTCTCGCATTCCGCAAACCTGCGAAAGTTGTAGTAGCCATTATTCAAATAGTTCCTTAATGAACGCTCTTGACCGATCTTCGTCTCCGGTTAGACACTCGCCAGTTTCGCTGTTCGCTGACGCGCATGTGACCAGATCAAGCCAAACCCCGGTATGAAACTCACCAACGGTCAGTTTCTGCTTACGGGCTTCCTTGATAATAGCATCACGGTATTTTCGGTATCGAACTGGATCATCCTGCACCTTAGAGGTTTCGACATTTATGGCAGATTGAGTTTTTTTCGTTAAGTCGATTCCTGATTTACTTTCGACGCGAGTGCCGGGGCGCGGGAGTCGGTCTCTTCCTTTCTCCGCTTCCTCCGACATATGCCATATCATCCACTTGTCTGGCACGGGAACCTCACAGCCCTGCAATAGCATCGCCATGTCCATGCCCTTCATTTTTAGACCATAAATGCTATCGCATGGGCCTTCCATGTTGATTGTGGCGTTGCAGGGATAGTCTGGGATCGGTTCCATCTTCCCAGTCTCGTCATTCCTTCTCCTTTTTTCCCGTTTTTGCTGACCATCGGCGGCACAACATGGCGATAGCATACTTCCTTCGTCCCCAGGGGCGGGGCAGTTTGTTATAGCCTTCTCTACCTGCTCCCACTGGGCCGCTCCCCGAAGAACAGCCTCCAAGACGGTGGCCTTGTTCCTGGTGTTTCGCAACCATTTCTTGGTTATATAGTCAGAGGATTCGTTTTTGGCCGCCAACTCTAACTTTTTGAACAGCTTTTCGTCCTCTCCAGCCTCCTCCTTCGCCGCCGCCACTCCTGAATCCCGCAGATTCTTGGCGTAGGCAAGGTCTTCCCTCACCTCATCAGCCTGATCGATGGCCGACTGGGGCGTCGGAAAGGCGTCCTTTAAGTCTTCGAGAACATTCGCCTCATCATTTTTGGCGTTCATTTCATGGACAGCGGCAAGGCCATGATGGAAGTTAAGCCAAGTGCTTCTCTTTTTTGCCCCGTCCAAATAAGCGCGACCAACTATTTTGGTCTTCTTAAAGTCTCGTGACCATGATCGGTCTGTCAAAGCCATTATCGGGACTCCCGGTTAGTATTTTCGTTCAGTGTCTGTCAGAAGTCGTTGCTCATCCGGTGACCATTCCCAGCAGAGGGCTGTGCCATCCGTATGAACGGTGCAGGAAACGTGTTCGTTGTTGCCCATGAGGCCAAAAGTATTGAGTGTGTTGGCCCTCATTACCAGGACGCCGTCCATAAAGACTTCGACCATAGGGTCGCCCATGGTTTCGATCACGACATCTCCGATATCAAATTCGGCCTGCGCCCGATCAGCCAGTTGCTTATTGTGCATAATTATCTCCTGCAAGTTTTATAGGGCTAATCAGTCTATTAACCTCTTGAAGAAGTCGCTCTCTATCATGTCTCGACTCACCGGGGGCCGCTCTGTCCTCCCAGGTGTGGGGAGGAACGTAGTTTTAGTGTCCGACTCCTCCTGCATCATAATCGTCTCCTGGCCCAGAATCTCTCCAGAGCGGTCTGCTAGCTGGTGCATGAAGAATCGTTGCCTAAGTGTCTCATCTACATCTGGTTCACTAGAGGACGCCTCGATCATCATGTTCTCTTCGCACTGGAGGCTACCATCGTCACCGATGAAGCATCCAAGTATGGTAGGAGTGACCGTCACGCCGCCAAACTCTTGGGCGACCTCTTTGGAGAAGTCCCGTAGTACGTCGGTGTCGATACGGTGACCTTCATTGTCATACTTTGGGAGGATTATCCTATATTGCATTGATGGCATAGGTCACCTACCCAACCTTGTCGCATCCGCAGTGGCGAGTCAGAGTTCCTTTAATTTCCACAGCCATATCGGCAATAACATCCCAGGCCTGGTCGTAAAAGTCGTCATCTTTAAATGGCTTTGGAATGTCCTTTCTCGCTTCGAGAGATGCTCGGTCAGCCGCATTTGTCAGACGGATAGCTGAGTCCGACAATGCTGTCATGGCTGTAACTATGTCACAGCTAGTCATAAGTCTGTCATTCATGAATGACAGACTATTCATTTCCTCGGCTTTTTGCGCGTCGAAAGATTCTGCGGCTGTTGGGATGCTAGCAGTTCTTCCACCACCTATTTGAACTCGTTTAGGCATAGTCTTACTCCTTTTCCAGTATCTTGCCAGATAGATTGGACAGGGCCATGATCGCGCCGACTCCTGCCGCCGAAATGATTCCCTCATTCAACATTCTATAGCCTAGATAGCTGATTGAGATACCCAAGGCGCCAATCAGAACCATAGCTAAAAGGATATTTGGCCGTATTTTTGAAAGTATTGCGCTCATTACTGCTCCAAAATATTACCTTATGAATACTGGCTCCTCAAGCACTCCATCGTTAACGGTATTGACGTTTACACTACTATTAATAATGAAGTCCGCTGAATTTATGTCGCCATCATCACCGATCCTCACATTTTCGAGTGTTAAACGACCAATTTCAAAGTAATCTGCGTTAAAAGCACCCGCAAATGCCTTAACTCCGTCCAACGTCATGGTGTCTATCAGCACATCTCCACCAGTGTTGGATTGGGTGATAAGAATCCTGTCAACTACCATGTCTTCCGCTATGTAGCTTACGGCTCCACGCCCAGAACCAATCACCACATCATTCGTTGTGCTAGCCATGGTCATGCTGAACGTGTGACCAGCGGCAACCACATCAGTGGTAGCAGTTAGTGTGTAAATATCTCCGTTTGCCCAATCCATTGTTGGAAATTCTGAGTTTTTGATGACAAGTGTATCGATTGTGATGACATCCGAGGTGGAAGTGCCTGCAATCTGGAAAGAGTCAGTAAGGCCAATTTTCCCCAGTGATATATTTTTGAAGCTAACTTCGTCCAATCTTATGCCTGATGGCATATTAATTTGCAGTGTTTGTGACCTATCTGAGGGAAACTCTCTATCCACTACAGGACTGCCTATCATGCTTGGCGCCTCGTATTTTGCGCCCACCATGGGGAACGTGATTTCTTGATCTCCACTTGAGATCAACACAAACATCGACGCTAAGAACCCAAGTCCTACAGTGGCTAACGAACCGACAATTAGTTTTCCCCCGCCCATGTAAATTCCCCCAGGCAGAGGAATATTGAATTTCCAGAACTGGGGGAATTTAAAGGCGCCTAGTCTGCCCAGCTTGATGCTGAGAGAAGGAACCTTCAGAGAAATTTTCTTGGGCAGAAAAGGTTTTTTGTTATCGCCATCATTCGACATTAGGAATCATCCTTGTTCTTGGATTTCATATCATCCTGCATAATAGCCACTATTACCGCCGCCGCCGCTGTAACTGGATTAGCGAAGATCGCAAAAGCGACCAATATTATGTCCAAATGTGGCGCGATCTCCGCAGGTTTGCTAGTGGTTTTCCACACAATCAAGACTCCTAGAATCACAAAAGCCAAGAACAATGGGCCAATTAATACGATTGTTAGGAATTGAGACCCCGTCAGTGTGGTTTTTGTTCGAGCCTCAAGTTCGATGATTCGCTGACGCGCTTCATCAAGGTTCTGACGCGCCTCATCGAGGCTTTGTGGATACTCATTATCAGTCGTCATCACCTATAGCCCCTGAGCCTGTAATAAGGCGGTTTTCCAACCTGGTTAAACGAGCAATTAGCCCGTCGAACCGCTCCTTACTCTGCTGGAGATATTCGTCGTGTCGTCGCGTTGCATCACGACGCAATTGTCCAACCTGGGCGGTCAGTTTTCCGAATCGATAGATGATATTCGCCAGCGCAAGAGTGACTACGGCGCCCGTGGTAATTAGCGCGGCAATGATCGCTGGGTCATTCATCCAGTCTGGTGCCTCCGTCTGCAAACCACGCCGAGTTTCCAAGTTTTCTGTGCGATGGGGACGAGGCTTTGTGCCGCCGCACGGGCCTCATCAGGCGTATGAACATCTTTAAGAGTCTCCGCAAAGTCTGACAACTCCTTAGCGGTCTCCTCATCTCCCATAGCCGACGCGCCTATCACGGCTTTGTCCAGTCGTTCTTTGGAGGTCTTGAGGACACCGAAACCTTCCCAGCCTGCGGCCAAACCCTGGAGATGACCAAGCACGGTTAGTGACTCATCTGCCGCCATGCATCCAGGTCGGATTATAGTGGGTTCTTGCTCGCTGTCCTCTGGGAGGTCTTGTTCCGAATGCGAGACAACCCTACTAGACGCTGGCTCAAAGTGGTTAGGAGAACCCACCCTCAAGGAAGGGGGGCCAGCGGGGCCACGGGACAAGGCCTCCCAGGGGACAGCGGACACCATATTCGCAAAAATAATGGCTCCGGTTGCCTGGGGAGTCATCGGGCATATGGTCGCAGTTTCAATTTGATATGTAGTCATAGACGTATTGTAAAGAGACTGCCCTGCCTTGTCCAACCACGTCCTATGGTTTAAACTTCCCTAGAATCCTGTCCTGACCTAGTGTATCCAAGACGCCCACAGGGAACACTAGGAGTCCCCAGGATTTGAGTTTAAACTAAAAGGAGCGCCCTCCCATGCCTGGACAAGTGGAACTCGCAAAGAAACTCAAAGCACACCTAGATGAAGTAGGCGCACTCTCGTCCGCAGAGGTAAAACAGTTCTTAGTGGACGAAGGTTCCGAGCCTTCCAAAGTCGGTCTTGTGATGGGATACGGGAAGGCTAATCAGAGGAAATGGTGGAAGATCGAGGACGATACCTATTGGCCCGACAGCGGATCGCCCGACCTGCCACCTGGATCGAGCGTACCTGGATCAAACGACACATCAGACCCCGATGCCATAGAAACGCCCCAGGATCGCTTCGCCGGGTTACTTCTAGGTCTCGGAATACCCCAAAAGAGCATCGGCCCTATTTCTCTATACCTGGGCCAGAACTTCGACCTGGACGACCCTTCTCAGGTTTGGCAGGGGCTGAAAGAATGTCAGGAACTGACGCCATCCAATAGAAAGCGCGTCTGGCGCACATGGCTTTCGTTCACTGGCACCGAACCGCCGCAGGAGTTGGTCAACACAGTGGAAAAGCAGACCCCCGCTGGTATTGCAACTCTAATCCCCGATGGCCCTAAGTCGCGCACTTTTATCGCTGTCGGAGGCGAGGTTATACCAACTGATGAGACCGATGAGACGGGCATGACTTTCGCTCAAGCCCTACAGATCGCTAATACTCAGGGGCGCAACGGAGTGGAAGGTAAGGACGATGGAGTCATGGTAGCCATGGTTCAGGCTCAGGCCCAGACCACTGCCGCCATGCTAACTGCCGTCGCCTCTGGAAACAAAGATGATGGCTCCAGCATGGCTGTCATGATCCAGATGATGGAGAACCAACGGGAGTCAGACCGTGTTCGGGCAGAGTCTGAACGCGAACGCCACAAACAAGAAATGGAGATGGAACGTCTCCGTCTGGAGGGCGAGCGTAAACTAGAGGGTCTCCGCATGGAGCAACAGATGGAGCGAATGACCGAGATGGTTCAGTCGATCCAGGCTCCGACAAACCCTTTGGGCCAACTCGACCAGATCGTTCCTGGCCTTGGAAGCAAGCTAATGGATAGATTGTTTGCCCCTGCCGCTCCACCAGCGCAGATTTCCATGCCTGGAGTCACTGGGCCAGACGGGAATCCTGTTCCGGTTGACATAGAGACTTGGAAGTCGATGAAGTCGATTGAACAAAAAGATGAAATGATCAAACAGCTACGACAGAATTTCCCTGCTTTTGTGGACGCGGCCATGAAGATTGCCAAGGCCAGTGGCGTCGGAGGTTCAAACCAACAGGCGCCTGTAACGCCTGAGAATGAAGGCATTCCACAACCTGATGAAGGAATGGTCGGCTTCCAATGCGTTAACTGTGAAACTATCCTCCAAGCGCCCAAGGATTTCCAGCAGGTTCAGTGTCCTCTCTGTAACGCCACCATGGATCGGACAGGCCAGTGGCTAAATGTCAGCGACTTCTTCCCAGAGCAGGAGGAAGAAGCCCCGATTATCGCGCCTATAGACCCGAACACAGAGTTCATTGATTCGGCGCCTGATCAGTCTAATATAGAGGCGCCTGAACCCGAACAGGAGGTAATTCCTCCAGAGCCTGTGGTCATGACTCAGCCTGATCCAGAGATTATTGAAGGCACCGCCACTGATATGACAGAGCCTGAGATAGACCCAGAGTTGGCCCTAGAGCCTGACTCTGAAACCGAGAAGGAGTCTGTCCAGGTATGATGAACTTTCTAGGGAAGGCAGGTAATCGGTATATCGAATCCAAGGCCGAGGAACGGTTCCAGCAGGCCGCTATCGTACTCACTTCTCTAGTGACCGTAGAGCAGTGGGAAGCTATTGCTAGCAATGGAACAGATATCAAGCCTCTCCTATCAAATATCCCGTCCCCGGAAATCAATGAGTCTGACTATATGATCCAGATAGGGATTAACTACCTTAATTCTCTGACTATTGAGCAATTTATCGCGCTAATAGAAGAGGTCGCTCCAGAGCATGGAACCTTCCTAGAAAACCACCCAGAGTTTGCTAGGTCGCTATGTTCAGAGATTAAAGGGATGATTCCAGGCTAAAATTAGGTGGTTGACACCCTGTCAGCAGATGTTTAAACTCATGTAAATGGCTTAATACCGATTGAGCCTTTAAGCCGAGGGCAACAACGGACGCGCAGTTCCGTGCCCTCGGCTTTCTGCGTTTTTGTTGTTGCCCTCGTCAATATCTCAGGAGGCAATAATGGCAAGGTTGGATATGGCAGAGATTCTAATGAATCATGGCGGCGCCGCTGTTGGTGGCGCTGTTCAGCGATGGGCCTGGGATCAAGACCAGAATATGGGCTTCATTGCAACGGGCGTGGCATGGGCAGGCGGTCTCTTTCTAGAGAGCCAGATGACAGGTCAGATGGCTTCACTCGGACGAGGTCTTGGCTACTCCGGTGCCGCCATCGGCGGCTGGTTAGTGGCTGAACAGATGATGGAAGTAACTAACAACCGAAGCGTTACCGGAAACAACGCTTCATCTAGATACATCCCAGGCGCCAATGTGGGGGGTGGTCTCCCACGAGGCAATGGCTTTCGTCAGCCAAACGCCTCCAATCGCCGCACAACCAGGGCAGGCGACCAACTCCTCTTCGTCGTTAATTAATAAACCAGCGGCGAAAACACCTCCATCGGCATCGCCAGGGCCATCTTCTCAGCAACAACAGAGTTCTGCTGATCCGAGAGCCTTTTCGCCGCCGCCTGGGGTGATCTTCAACCAACCTGAATAGTCAGGCTACCTTTTTAGCCATAGCGAGAGAGAGAAAAAAATGGCAAATGTGTCAACGCGCTCGGTAATTATACCGTCTGATAGAATGCCCGCCGGGGCCATACATTCTCTTAGAATGTCGGCCATCGAACAGGTCGAGGAAGTAGCCGCAAGGGCTATGGGTCAAGGCACAACTTTGACAACTCGCGACCTCCAACCCGAAGACATTGGGTATACCAACCAGGAGTTCACCGAAACTTCGGGCACTGATAATAGTTGGACAGACACAGACATCTCGTCCAAGTCCATAGCGGACGAGACCTTCCTGGTGATCTGGGGCGTCCAGATGCTTATCCCTGGCACCGTCCAACTCCCGATCTCGGCCATTCGTTTTGTGATCGGCGGCGGGCGTGTGGCTCAATTGAGCCTCTATGGGATGCAACAACCCCATTCACCCGACGCCGCCGAAGCTGGTATTTTTAGGCCCATTACGGGTATGTTCCTCTCACCGATTGTCATCACCCAGAACTCGGTGCTTACCATCCAAGAGTACAATGTCATCGCTTCGACTGCGTACCAGATGGTGTTTGAGGGCGTCGCTGTCGAACGCGAGGGCCGATTGATCAGCCCGTAAGGAGGCATAGATGACACTTCAATCCATGGCCGTCAGGCAGAACTCTGTCCTTGTTCCAGCGGAGTTTCTAGGCGAAGACCAAAAGTCTGCGATGATCTATGCCGCAGAGGAACAGGTCGCACTAGCGGCTAAGAAACATCTGTCGGAGTTCGCTCTGACACTACGAGACCTCATTCCCACAGACCTGGGTATGTCAAACGACGCCTGGAATGAAACCCATACGGCGACAGACAATGCCTATCAGGACTCGGCTATATCATCGAAATCTGTCGGTGACGAGAAGTTTATCGTGGTCTATGGGGTGCAGGACTTCAGCACTCATAACGTCATATCCAAAGTTCGCTTCGATGTTGGCGGGTCAAAGGTTGCACAAATTGACCTGTCAAAACTCTGGGCGCCTGGATCATCGAGGACAGGCTTTTTGCTTGGCCCGTTGATTTTCACCCAGAACGCTGTCGTGACCATGGAGGTCTATCCTCGACAGGGCGCAAGCGCGGACGGGGGCGTATTCTCTTCGCAGATACAGCTTCTCGGAATACTATGCGAACGTGATGGCACCAGCCTGAAGGCGTAGCCATGATGAGAATAACGTCCACTAGAGGTGGGCTCCCAGGTTGTAAATGTTCCGGTTGTGGGCAGGAGACATTGGCTCGACTGCCCGAACCGGACATGGCCCTATGTATGCGTTGCGGAAAACAACAAGAACCAGACCTGACCGGACTGATCAAGAAGCCGAAGGTCGTATTCAATCCGTCTCTCTGAAAAAAAGACAAAGGAGACTAGTCGATGAGAATCCCTGTCACTGGTAGGAATGACGAAGCCCTGACTGTCCCAGGAACAGATCAGCGGGAAGTAATCTCAGGCCTGGATATCGATGGCGTAGGCATGACATTCTGTCTCAGGTGGCTTTTGATAGCCAACGAGGGAACCACAGCCGCTGTTGTCGAGATCACAGATCAAGACGAGGCCGTTATTACAGCCGCAAATCAGAGGTTCACTGTCCATGTGGCCCCAGGCGACACGGCTATGGTGGAGTTCCCTGATCCAGGGTTCAAGTTCGTGACTAATGTCACGGCAGGAACCACAGGTGGCACTATCGCAACAAATGGCGGTATCTCAGGTGGCGGCTACCTGGAGTAACCCCCGGCCTATAAGGAGGTTCCATTTTGGGCATACAAAGCACACTACACGCAGGCGCTGTCAGAAATGATAATAAGATCATGAATGTTCTGTCGCTCACTGCCGATACGACGCTGACACAAGCCAATAGCGGCTCGATCATCAATAATCAGGCCGACGACAACGCAATAAATATAACCCTGCCTGCTCAGGCCAAGGGTCTCAACTTCATCTTCTCCTGTGTTGAAGATGAGAGTATGACGATCACGGCTGACACCGCTGACACTATGGTAGTTTTCAACGATCTCGCCGCTGACGCACTGGCTCTCAGCACCAGCGGTGAGAAGACTGGAGGCGCGTTTTTTGTCTATTCGGATGGCACCAACTGGATTGCCCACGAAATGGTGTCAGAGGGCCAGACATCGGTCACCACAACTTAATGGCCTAAAAGCCAGGGCGAAATTTAACAAACTAAGGTATTCTTGTCTGCCCGTCGCACCGCAACATATCCGTTGCGACAGCGGCGGGCAGTTGAGTTTGACTTTAAACTCAACTATTGGAGTTTAGTCATCAACCACCGGATACCCTAATAGACTCCGACATCAAAAACAAAAGGAGACTACATGCCAGAACTATATCAGGGTAAAGCATCGGATTTCGAGAAGGCTCTCCTGCCTGGGTGGACAGCGCGTCTGCTAAGGTCGGACGGGTACAAAGACGTTGAGGTATTAGCAGTGCTTTCACTGCCTATGTATCGACACGATATCGGGGCGCTCACCGGAAATTCACTCGCCAATTCCATCAGCGAACTTAAAATGCCTGACGGGGAGTTTGCTCAGTATCGATTCAAAGTCATGGATGCCTTCGAGGTGGAAATGACCCATCCCGCAGGCTCCCAGAGGCTATGGAGATCACAGACACAGACTCACCGCCTCCAGCCATGGGACTCAACCGCTCCAGAGATTGAGCAACGGTTTGCCTGGGCGGCGAGCGAGTTCTTTGTGTATCAGCAGGATATTCCTGAGTTCGACCTGTACCCGTTCCAGTCGTCCCTTATCCCATCTACCCAGGGATACCTCGCCTTCCAGGGTTATCGGTACATATTCAAGAGCATTGAAACCGAAGGCATGGTCAAAATCTGGGTCAACGGCATACCGTCAGGAGAGGCAGTAGGATAATGAAAGCAATCGCCCTGGAAATCACCCAGGGTCGGTCTGCTTCAGTCATGCCTACTATCCGACCCTACCTGAGCCACGCCGCCATGTTGCCCCATTATTCATGGCTACTTGGCACAGATGTATGGGTTGCGTGGGTGGACGACGAGACTGACTCATCCGCATTTGTTGGCGGCGATATATTGAACGTGGAAGGCACGGTCAATCATATCTTCTACGCCATGCCGCCTTTTGCCGAGGCTACGCGCCCTGGACTAGGCGACCTACCCCCCGAAGATATCGCAGAACTGCTCAAACCATTCGCTGAGAACGTGGATGTGGCGAGTCTTCTGCCCTTCGGGTCTGAAACACTGTCCCTGGGGCCGGGAGCCTCTTTGGATGATCTAGCAATGGACGGGAAGTGGAACCAGACCCTCAATATGATCCAGGCTCCCCAAGCGTGGGAGAAGTCCCAAGGCGGCAACTCGATCATTGCTGTGCTGGACTCTGGTATCGACGGCAGTAGGTTTGATGAACGCCAGCTTGCAGGCGCCTGGTCGGACAACATGGTCGTAGAGAACCCGCTGGACGATACCGTTGGTCATGGA
>Ga0114905_1002014_pt1 | contig 10794 bp, 11 predicted proteins | sample MalvireepMed_b05_FD_83499 | JGI IMG/M metagenome (GOLD analysis project Ga0114905, IMG submission 83499) | Marine viral communities from the Global Malaspina Expedition - Malaspina viral metaG DeepMed_b05 | ecosystem: Environmental > Aquatic > Marine > Oceanic | place: Mediterranean Sea...
ATGGAGCGCCGTCCCTTCGTGGCGCAGTCGGACAGCGGCACGGTCTACACCGCCGATGCGGTGATCCTGGCGACAGGCGCGCGGGCCAAGTGGCTTGGCCTGCCCAGCGAGGAAAAGTTCAAGGGGTTCGGCGTGTCGGCCTGCGCCACCTGCGACGGGTTCTTCTACCGCGGGCAAGAAATCGTGGTGATCGGTGGCGGCAACACCGCCGTGGAAGAGGCGCTGTTCCTGACCAACTTCGCCTCCAAGGTGACGCTGATCCACCGCCGCGACGAGCTGCGCGCGGAAAAGATCCTGCAGGACCGGCTTTTCAAGAACCCCAAGATCGAAACCCTGTGGTTCCACGAACTGGCCGAGGTGACGGGCACCGAGATGCCGCAAAGCGTCGAAGGCGTGAAGGTGCGCAACGTCAAGACCGGCGAAATCACCGAAATCCCCTGCAAGGGTGTCTTTGTCGCCATCGGCCACGCGCCGTCCAACGAACTGGTCAAGGACAAGCTCGAAACCCACATGGGCGGCTATGTCGTGACCAAGCCCGACAGCACCGCGACATCCATTCCCGGCATCTTCGCCGCCGGCGACCTGACCGACCACAAGTACCGGCAGGCGGTCACCAGCGCCGGGATGGGCTGCATGGCGGCACTGGAAGCCGAGCGCTGGCTGGCCGAACAGGGCGAAGCCGCCGAACCCGACCCCGAGGCGGCGAACGAACCCGAAAGCGCCTGATTCCCGCGCCCCGCCCCCGGCCCTTACAGGCCGGGCCCCTTCCCCGTGGCCTGAAGGCTGACCCATGACGCATGATTTTGCCGCGCAGAAGGCAGAGACCTTTGCCACCTTTGCCGAGATCACCGACGGCGCCGACCTGCCCGACACGGCGGATATCGACTTCTTCTTCCTCCCGGACAGCGAAGAGTCCGACTGGCGGCCGCTCGCCGACGCGCTGAGCCGCGACGGCTATGTCTGCGAATGGGCCGACCCGGAAGAGGACGACGGGCCCTATCTCGTCGCCACCCTGCCCGACCAGCCGCTGTCCGCCGGCAGCCTCTGGGCCGCCGAAGAGGTGGCGACTCGCGCCGCGCTCGATCATGGTTTCAGCCCGGATGGCTGGGGGTTCGAAAGCTGACGTCCGTCCCGGGCCGATAGCGCGCCAGCCTTCCCAATCCGCCATGCACGCCACGCAAAGCGGCTTTTCGGCAACAATGCACCGATCCGCGATTTTCGGGGTTTCGCGACAGCATTCGCCTGTGCGATGCGTTCATCCGTGAACACACTTTGAGTCGCCGCTATGAACGCGCATCCGACAACACCCGCCCTGCCCGAGGAAGACCAGCTCTTCCGGCTTCTGCGCCAGCTCGACCTGGCGCCGAACGCATCTCAGCGGGTGACGGCAGAAGCGCTCGGCATCTCGCTCGGGCGCCTCAACGCCTGGCTGCGTGCCGCCGCCGACGCAGGGCTCGTGCGCATCACCGACCGCACCGGACCGGATCGCCGCCAGCGATTCAGCTACGCACTGACCATGCGCGGCGGCGCTGAAAAGCTGCGACTCACCGACCGTTTCCTTGCCCGCAAATTCGCCGAATTCGACGCCCTTCACGCAGAGCTGACCGGCTCTGCCAGCGGGCTCGTCCCCCTCAAGTACAGGAGCACCCAAATGCAGAACAACCTCGCCCCCATCCCCGAGCTCTACGTGAGCTACGAGAGTGCGCAGAAACTCAAGGTCGAAGCCGCCGACCTGACCTCGCACGACCTCAGCCCGCGCCAGATCTGCGATCTTGAACTGCTGATGAACGGCGGCTTCAACCCGCTCAAGGGCTTTCTGAGCGAAGAGGATTACAACAGCGTTGTCGAAAACATGCGTCTGGCCAACGGCGCGCTCTGGCCGATGCCGATCACGCTCGATGTCAGCGAAAAATTCGCCGAGACGATCGAGGAAGGCCAGGATATCGCCCTGCGCGACCAGGAGGGCGTGATCCTCGCCACCATGACCGTCACCGACAAATGGGTGCCCAACAAGGCGCGCGAGGCCGAAATGGTCTTTGGCGCCGACGACGTCGCGCATCCGGCGGTCAACTACCTGCACAACACCGCGGGCAAGGTCTACCTCGGCGGCCCCGTCACCGGCATCCAGCAGCCGGTGCATTACGATTTCCGCGCCCGCCGCGACACGCCCAACGAGCTGCGGTCGTATTTCCGCAAGGTCGGCTGGCGCAAGGTCGTGGCCTTCCAGACCCGCAACCCGCTGCATCGCGCGCACCAGGAACTGACCTTCCGCGCCGCCAAGGAAGCACAGGCCAACCTGCTGATTCACCCGGTCGTGGGCATGACCAAGCCCGGCGACGTCGACCACTTCACCCGTGTCCGCTGCTACGAGGCGGTTCTGGACAAGTACCCGCAGTCGACCACCTCCATGTCGCTTCTGAACCTCGCCATGCGCATGGCCGGCCCACGCGAGGCGGTCTGGCACGGGCTGATCCGCGCCAACCACGGATGCACGCATTTCATCGTCGGCCGCGATCACGCCGGCCCCGGCAAGAACAGCAAGGGTGAGGATTTCTACGGCCCCTACGACGCGCAGGAACTGTTCACCAAGTACAAGGACGAGATCGGCATCGAGATGGTCGATTTCAAACACATGGTCTATGTGCAGGAAAAGGCACAGTACTACCCCGTCTCCGAAGTGCCCGAAGGCTCCACCGTGCTTGACATCTCGGGCACCGAACTGCGGCGCCGCCTGGCCGAGGGCATCGACATCCCCGACTGGTTCTCCTTCCCCGAAGTGGTGCGCGAACTGCGCCGCACCCGTCCGCCGCGGTCCAAGCAGGGCTTTACCGTCTTCTTCACCGGCTTCTCGGGGTCCGGCAAGTCGACCATCGCCAACGCGCTGATGGTCAAGCTGATGGAGATGGGCGGCCGTCCGGTCACGCTGCTGGACGGTGACATCGTGCGCAAGAACCTCAGCTCCGAACTGGGCTTCTCGAAGGAACACCGCGACCTCAACATCCGCCGGATCGGTTATGTCGCCTCCGAGATCACCAAGAACGGCGGCATCGCCATCTGCGCCCCCATCGCGCCCTACGCCGCCACCCGCCGCGCGGTGCGCGAAGACATCGAAAGCTTCGGCGCCTTCATCGAAGTGCACGTGGCGACCTCGATCGAGGAATGCGAACGGCGCGACCGCAAGGGGCTCTACAAGCTGGCGCGCGAAGGCAAGATCAAGGAATTCACCGGTATTTCCGACCCCTACGACGTGCCCGAGCACCCGGAACTGCGTGTGGAGACCGAGAATGTCGACGTCGACAACTGCGCGCACCAGGTGATCCTGAAGCTCGAATCGATGGGCCTGATCGCGGGCTGACCTCCGCTATCGCAACCGGCGACCCGATCTTCGGCGCGTCGGTTGCGAACGATCCTAGAAAAACAAAGGCCGCCCGAAAAGGCGGCCTTTGGCATTTCGAAGCGGGTCGATCCGCCTCAGTGCACGGTCACCGGCGCCAGGTTGTTTTCTCGGGCCAAATGAAAGGCCATGTTCCGCTCGGTCACCAGCGCCAGGCGCTCGCCATCGGCGCGGTGCACGGCGTAGAGCGTGTCGATATCCTCGACCTCGCGCTGCACGTCCTCGGGCAGGTCCGCCACAAGCACCGGGCGCACGTAGACCAGGTTCTCCTCGTTCTGACCGTCGAATTCATACTTGGTGTTCATTGGCTTACCCTTTCCTGATCTGAATCGTCTGCACCACCGTTTCGGGCTTGTGCAGGGTGAGATCGACGTGCAGCAGCCCGTTTTCCATGACCGCCTCGCCCACCTCGACGCCTTCGGCCAGCACGAAGGAGCGCTGGAACTGGCGCGCGGCGATGCCGCGGTGCAGGAAGACGCGCTCGTGGCTGTCGTCCCGCGCCCGGCCGCGGATCACCAGCTGGCGGTCCTCCACGGTAATCGACAGCGTGTCCTCGGAAAATCCGGCCACGGCCAGCGTGATCCGGTAGGACGCATCCGACGTCTGTTCGATATTGAAAGGCGGGTAGCCTTCGTTGCCGGACTTGGCGGTCCGCTCAAGAAGCTGTTCCAGCTGCTCAAAGCCCAGCATATGGGGATAGGACCCCAGCGTCATCTTGGTCATCGACACGTCCTTTTTCACAAGCGACCGTCCGCGAAAGCCCCGTTATGGCGGCTTTGCCTCTTGAATATGGGAAGTGGCGCGCCGGGGTGCAAGGGCTTTGCGCAGCGGCCGAGAATCGCTATTCTGCGGGCCTGCACGCCAACCGGAAAGCCTGCCGAATGAATGCGCCAAGCGATATCTCCATGAAAACCGACGAGGTCCTGCGGATCGAACTGGAGGTGTTCCGGCACGAGCACCGCGACCTCGACGATGCCATCCGCGCGCTGCAGGAGCGCGGCACGGCGGACCAGCTGACGCTGCAACGGCTGAAGAAGAAAAAGCTGCACCTCAAGGACAAGATCGCCCTGATCGAGGACCGCCTGACCCCGGATATCATCGCCTGACCTGGCAGCCGGACCGCGGGCTGCGGCGCCGGAGCCTCCGGCGGGAGGTTTATCGGCAAGATGAAGCCGGGAGCGCGGCGCCCCTGCTTCATCTTGCCGATAAACTCCGGGGGTTTGGGGGCTGGCCCCCAATCCTGTCTGCGTTTGGGGGCTGGCCCCCAATCCTGTCCGCGTTTGGGGGCCGGTTCGCGGTTTCACGTTCGAGCGCCGATTGCCGCCGCGCGCCGAATGGCTATAGTCGCGGTTTCAGTTCTTCCGGAGGTCCGCATGTCCGCAAATCCCGTTCCCGTCGGCATCATCATGGGCAGCCAGTCCGACTGGCCCACCATGAAGGAGGCCGCCGACCTGCTCGAGACGCTCGGGGTGGCCCATGAGGTGCGCATCGTCTCGGCGCATCGCACGCCCGACCGGCTTTGGGACTATGGCAAGACCGCCGTGGACCGCGGGTTGCAGGTGATCATCGCGGGCGCGGGCGGGGCGGCGCATCTGCCCGGGATGATGGCGTCGAAAACCCGTGTGCCGGTGATCGGCGTGCCGGTGCAGACGCGGGCGTTGTCGGGGGTCGACAGCCTCTATTCCATCGTCCAGATGCCGCGCGGCTTCCCGGTGGCCACCATGGCCATCGGCGCCGCGGGTGCCGCCAATGCGGCGCTGATGGCGACGGGTATTCTTGCCCTGCAGGACCCGGAGCTTGCCGCGCGGCTCGACGCCTGGCGCGCCGAACTCTCGGCCTCGATCCCCGATGCGCCCGAGCGCGATTGACACCGCCGCATCTTTGCCGTTGCACCGGCCCCCGGCCCGCGCCTAAACACGCGGAAAACGTCCCAGACCGGAGCCTCGCATGACCAGCCCCCTGCCCCCCGGATCGACCATAGGCATCATCGGCGGCGGCCAGCTCGGCCGGATGCTGTCGGTTGCCGCAGCACGGCTGGGCTATCGCAGCCACATCTTCGAACCCGGCGCCAACCCGCCCGCGGGTGACGTGGCCCATGCGGTGACCACCGCCGCCTATGAGGATACGGAGGCTCTGCGCGCCTTTGCCGAGGCGGTCGACGTCATCACCTACGAATTCGAAAACATCCCCACCGAAGCGCTCGACCTTTTGCAAAAGGTGAAACCGATCCGCCCGGGCCGCGAGGCGCTGCGCATCAGCCAGGACCGGCTGACGGAAAAGGACTTTCTGCGCGACCTGGGCCTTGCCACGGCCCCCTATGCGGACGTGCCCGACGCCGCGGCCCTCACCGCCGCGATGGACGAGATCGGCGCGCCTGCGATCCTCAAGACCCGGCGCTTCGGCTATGACGGCAAGGGCCAGGCGCGGATCGGCTCCGTGTCCGAGGCGGCGGCCGCCTTCGAAGAGCTTGCGGGCAGTGCGCTGATTCTCGAAGGCTTTGTCGATTTCAGCGCCGAGGTGTCGGTGATCGCCGCCCGCGGCCTCGACGGGTCGGTGGCCTGCTTCGATCCGGGCGAGAACGTGCATCGCGACGGCATTCTGCGCACCACCACCGTGCCCGCGCGGCTGTCGGCAGCACAGCGCACCGACGCGGTGCTGCTGGCGGCGCGCATCCTCAACGCGCTCGACTACGTCGGTGTCCTGGGGGTGGAGCTTTTCGTGACGCCGCAAGGCCTCGTTGTCAACGAGATCGCGCCGCGGGTGCACAATTCCGGCCACTGGACCCAGAACGGCTGCGCAATCGACCAGTTCGAACAACACATCCGCGCCGTTGCGGGCTGGCCGTTGGGCGACGGGCAGCGCCAGTCCGATGTCCGGATGGAGAACCTGATCGGCGACGACCTGGACCGCGTGCCCGAACTGGCGGCAACCCCCCACGCGGCGCTGCACCTCTACGGCAAGGCCGAGGTCAAGGCGGGCCGCAAGATGGGCCACGTGAACCACGTCCTTCCGGCGACCAAAGCCTGAAGCGTTTCACGTCGAATCCGACTCGCTCAGCGCTGCCTGAAATTAAGGATTTCAGCGGGTTAAGTGATGCATCCTGGTTAAAGTGGACCTCAGAACGCTCTAGGCGATGAAGCGCGCCGCGGCCATGCCGGTCATGTAGGTGACCGCGCCGTTCGCCAGCGTCGCGCCGACCTGGCCCGTGGCGCGGTCGAGCACCAGGAGGTCGGCGCGCATCCCCGGCACCAGCGTGCCGCGGTCAGACAGACCGAGGACGCGTGCAGGCCCCCCGGACACCAGCTCCCAGGCGGCGGGCATGTCGCAGACGCCCAGCTCGACCAGCCGCAACGCCGCGCGCAGAGGCGCCGGGTAGTGGTAGTCCGACGCCAGCGCCGTCACCAGCCCGGCCTCGACGATCTCCAGCGCCGAAACCTTGCCGGCATGGCTGGCACCGCGCACCACGTTGGGCGCGCCCATGACCACCGGCTCGCCCTCGGCCCGCGCCGCCTCTGCCGCAGCATGGGTTTCCGGGAACTCCGAAATCCGCACGTCGCGCGCGCGCCAGACGGCGCGGGTGGCGGCATCGGGATCGTCGTGGCTGCCCAGCCGGACGCCGCGCGCCAAAAGCCGCTCGCAGAGCGCGTCGAGCGCGCCGGGCACTTCGCCTGCGCGGGCGTGCAGGTCTTGCATCAGCGCCAGATGCGCCTCGGGGTTGCGGCCGCTTTTCAGCGCCTGCCCGGTCAGACGCGGCGGGCGGCGGCCTGCGGCCAGACGGTCATGCGGCAAGTGGTCGTTGAAGACGACGTACCCGATGCCGAAGCGGTCGATGGCCGCCTCTGCGCGGGCGTAGTCGTCGAGCAGGAAGGTTTCCAGCCGCAGTTGCGGGCGCAGGTCCGTGGCGACGGTCGGGGCAACCTCGGCAATGCTGGCAAAGACATGCTGGGCGAAATCCGGGCCGCGCATCCCGCCTTCCCAGCTGAAGAACTGCGCGAGGACGGCGGTGGTGATGCCGTTGGCCGCAATCTCCGCCGCGCAGGCGGCGACGCCGTGAGAGGCCTCGCGCAGCGCCCCCCGGCGCGGGGCCAAGTGCCGCTCGAACCCGTCGCCATGCACGTCCACGATGCCGGGCAGCAGGTCGAAGCCCGAAAGGTCCACGCTCTTGCCGCCCGGCCCGTCCGCGATGACGCCGCCCGACAGGGTCAGCGCGCCGCTGTCCCAGCCGCCGGGGCGCAGCACGCGCGCGCCGGTCAGCGTTAGGTCAATCGGCATCTGCGCAAAGCCCGAAAAGACAGGTGATTTCCTCGGCCGAGACCATCGTGGTCCAGTCGAGGTCGGCGTCGAACCGGCCTTCGCGCAGGAACAGCAGCGTCTGCGCCATCACCGCGGGCGCCTGCATGATGAAGGTATGCGTCACCGGCAGGATAAGCTGCGAGGTCATGCCCTCGACACGGGTCGAGGCGACCGAGACCTTGCCGTCATCCGCGCCCGGGATCAGCGCCGAATAGACCGGGTTCAGCGAACGGGTGCCGGCGATCACGCCCAGTTCGAAATCCACCGGCGGCAGGCGCGCGGGCAGGTCCTCGGGCCCGGTGCCCAGCTGCTGCCCGGCGGGACCGTTCACCCAGTCGAAGACCTCCCAGCTGCCCAGCTCGTCCACGAGTTCGCTGCCGTGGTTGGGCGGGGCGAGCATCACCACGCGGCCCAGGTTCGCGGGCCGATTGTCCTGCAGCCAGACCCGCAGCAGGATGCCCCCCATGGAATGGGTGACGAAATGCGTGGTCTCGTCGCCGCATTGCGCCACCGCTTGGGGCAGTGTCTCGTCCACCAATGTCTGAATGCGGGCGGAGGTCGACGGGTAGCCCGGCACCACGGTACGGTAGCCGCGAACCTCGAGCACGCGCGCCATCAGCGAAAAGGAATATTCGCTGCGCGCCAGACCGTGCAGCAGCACGACGCAGTCCGCCCGCGCCATGGGCGCGGCGAGCATCAGGGCAAGAGAGATCAACAGGGCACGCATGGCGCTTGAGATAGGCCCCTTTGCGCGCCTATGAAAGAGACAGTTTGGGAGATTTCGAACCATGACGCCCCGTCTTGCCGTGCGCGCGGTGCTGGTGCACGCGGACCGCCTGCTGCTGGTCAATGCCTACCCTCCGGAGGCGGGCAGCGACCTCTGGTGCGCGCCGGGTGGCGGCGTCGAACGTGGCGCTTCGCTGCCCGACAACCTGCGCCGCGAGATGTTCGAAGAGACGGGGTTGCGGATCGATGTGGGCGCGCTTTGCCTGGTCAACGAATTCCACGCGCCAGAGCGCGGATTCCACCAGGTGGAGGTGTTCTTTCGCTGCACTCTGTCGGGGGGCACACTCGATCCCGCATGGCGCGATCCCGAAGGCGTGGTGACAAAGCGGCGCTGGTTCACGCGGGACGCGCTGGCGGCGATCCGGCTGAAACCCGACCGGCTGCGCGCTCTGCCCTGGGAGGACGGAGTGTTCTACGACCCGCTGGAGCGGATCGTGCGCTAGCGCCGTTGCGGCAGGATCGAGAAGGCCACGCCGCCCAGAACCACGGCAGCGGCCAGCACGACGCCCAGACTCGGCACTTCGGCCAGCAGCAGCAATCCACCGGCCATGGCGATGACCGGCACCGTCAGCTGCGCCACCGCCGCGACACTCGCCTCGAGCCGCGGCAGCACCGTGTACCACAGCGCGTAGCCCAGCCCCGAGGTCACGGCGCCCGACAGCACCGCGAGCACAAGGCCCAGCGGCGCCGCCTGGATCTGCGTGCCCAGCGATGCAAGGCTCAGCACCAGCCCGACCGGGACGGCAAGCATGAAGTTCGCCGCCGTCGCCATAAGCGGATCCGCCTCGCCGCGACCAGCCAGCGAATAGATCCCCCAGCCCAGGCCCGCCGCCGCCATCATGGCGCCGTGAAAGACGCTGATCTGCGGACCGGTACCGGGCCAGAGCAGCCAGACCAGCCCGGCAAAGGCGAGCGCCGCGCCGATCACCCGGCGGGGCGGCAGGCGGGCACCGCCGCGCAGGGCGCCCGCAAACATCGTGACCTGCACGGTGCCGAACAGGATCAGCGCGCCCACACCCGCACCGAGCGATACGTAGGCCAGCGAAAATCCGTAGATATAAAGGATCAGGGACAGGACGCCTGTGACCCGTCCGCGGCCGCCGCCCAGTTGCAGCCTGCCGCGCGCCGCGACGGCCAACAGCGCCAGCATGGCCGCGCCGGAGGTCAGCCTTACGATGGCAAAGGTCCCGGCATCGATGCCGCCGTCCACCAGCGCCCAGCGGTTGAGGATGGAATTGGCGGCAAAGGCCACCATTGTGAGGGCGGTGAGGACAAAGAGGCGCATGGCGCGCAAGCTGGCCGAGCGTGCCCCGGTTGGCAAGAGCTGGTGCCGTTAACGCCCGGCACCGAAACGAAAAGGGGCCGCCCGAAGGCGACCCCCTGAAGATGCGAGCGAGGTTGGCTCTCATCGCTTTTCCGATGGAAAAGCGACTGTCGCCTGCCGTCGCATTCCTGCGGAATGCGACTTACATCATGCCGCCCATGCCGCCCATGTCGGGCATGCCGCCGCCGGCGCCTGCGCCTTCTTTCTGCGGCTTGTCGGCGACCATGGCTTCGGTGGTGATCAGCAGGCCGGCGATCGAGGAGGCATCCTCGAGGGCGGTGCGGACAACCTTGGCCGGGTCGATGACGCCGAACTTGAACATGTCGCCATATTCATCGGTCTGGGCGTTGTAGCCGAACTTGAGATCTTCGCTTTCGCGGATTTTGCCCGCAACGACCGATCCGTCGACACCGGCGTTTTCCGCGATCTGACGCAGCGGCGATTCCAGCGCCTTGCGGACGATGGTGATGCCGGCGTTCTGGTCGCTGTTGGCACCTTCCAGTCCGTGCAGCACCTTGGCCGCCTGGACCAGAGCCACGCCACCGCCGACAACGATGCCTTCCTGCACCGCCGCGCGGGTCGCGTTCAGCGCGTCATCGACGCGGTCCTTGCGCTCCTTCACCTCGGTTTCGGTCATGCCGCCGACGCGGATGACGGCGACGCCACCTGCCAGCTTGGCCACACGCTCCTGCAGCTTCTCGCGGTCGTAGTCCGAGGTGGTTTCCTCGATCTGCGTGCGGATCTGGCTGACGCGCGCCTCGATTTCCGACTTCTCACCGTGGCCGTCGACGATGGTGGTCTCGTCCTTGGTGATGTTGACGGTTTTCGCGGTGCCGAGCATGTCCATGGTGACATTCTCGAGTTTCATGCCGAGGTCTTCGGAGATGACCTGGCCGCCGGTCAGGATCGCGATGTCCTGCAGCATGGCCTTGCGGCGGTCGCCGAAGCCCGGTGCCTTGACGGCAGCGATCTTGAGGCCGCCGCGCAGCTTGTTGAC
>Ga0114905_1002019_pt1 | contig 10772 bp, 7 predicted proteins | sample MalvireepMed_b05_FD_83499 | JGI IMG/M metagenome (GOLD analysis project Ga0114905, IMG submission 83499) | Marine viral communities from the Global Malaspina Expedition - Malaspina viral metaG DeepMed_b05 | ecosystem: Environmental > Aquatic > Marine > Oceanic | place: Mediterranean Sea...
AGAAACGGCGCTCGGATCGGGCGGGACGGAAGAAGTTATCATCACCCGGAAGACCGCCGGTTGCGACCCGCGAGGATCTGGCGGTGTTCTGGATCGCGATTGCTGCAGGGCGATCGAGCGAGGCCGTCGCCGCAGATGTCACCTGCGCGACCGGCGTTCCCGTCCGCTTCGTCGAGGCCGACCTCGCGCAGGTTGCGGACTGCCGATCCGTGATCGCCGCGGCCGAGGAGGAGTTCGGCGGCGTCGATATCCTGGTGAACGCAGCCGGGGTGACCGCCCGGGGATCGCTGGTCGATACGGATGAGGAGCTGTTCGACCGGATGTTTGCGATCAACACCCGAGCCCCCTTTTTCCTGATGCAGGATACGGTAAAGCTCATGATCCGCGATGGCGTCGAGGGCAGCATCGTGAACATCGGGTCGGCTTCGGCGCTTGCGGGCCAGCCCTTCATCGCGCCCTACTGCGCTTCCAAAGGCGCGCTGGCGACGCTGACGCGCAATTCCGGTTACGCCCTGATGCGCAACCGGATTCGCGTGAACCAGCTCAATATCGGCTGGATGGCCTCCGACGGCGAGGACCGGATCCAGCGCGACACGGTGCGACAGAGGACTGGCAAGCTGAAGCGGGAGCCGCACAGCCTTTCGGACGGCTGATCGACCCCGAAGAGGTGGCGCGTGCACTGGTGTTCCTCGCGTCGTCCGACAGCGGGCTGATGACGGGCTCTGTCATTCACTACGACCAGTCTGTCTGGGGCGGTTATTCCTTCGCGCCGTCGACGCCGGAAAGAGCCATGTCGCTTGACGGGGCGTTACCCGGCTAGAACGACTGGGTCACAATCGGGATCGGCGGCGCCTTGTCGCCGGACCCGGAAAGGTGCGCCGCCAATGCCAGAACGATGGCCTGCGCCAGGCAGATCGGCGCCGCCAGAGAGCGTGTGAAGGCAGCCTCCTGTTCCGGCACGGTGAAGAGCACGCTGGCGTTTCGTGTCAGTGGCGAAAGATCGCTGTCGGTGATCGCGATGACCGGCACGCGGCGCCCGATGGCTTCTTCGGTGACGTTGACCACCTCTGTCGCATAATATCGAAAGGAGACCGCCACGAGAACGTCGCCGGGTCCGATCAGCCGCGCCATATGCGTCGATAGACCGCCTGCGGGGTCCAGGAGTATGACGCGACGTCGGACCATGGTGAGCATGTATCGCATCAGCTCGACGATCGGGGCCGAACGCAGCTGGCCCAGCAGATAGATCGTCTCGGCCCTGGCCAGCAGTTGCACGGCCTGGTCCAGCTGCCGGTCGGTCACATCGCCCAGCAGACGGTCCAGCGCGGCGGCGTCCTGCGACACAAGTTCGGCCAGCAGTTTGCGCGCGTCGGTGCCGGTCTCCGAGATTTCGGTCTGCAACTGGCGCGCACGCGTCTCGAACCCCGGGGCGCGCTTGGTCAGGCGCTCTCGGAACAGGCGCTGAAGATCCTTGAAACCGGTGAAACCCAGAGACTGCGCGAAACGCACGAGACTCGAGGCATGTAGCTTGCATCGCCGCGCAAGCTCGTGCGTCGAATGGATTGCAACATCGTTGGGACTTTGCGTCAGCAGCTGCGCGACAAGCTGGTTTGATCTGCTCATCCTGTCGTGCTCGGCATGGATCAGCGCGATCAGCGCCTCGTAATCTTTCGGCGGCCGTTCAACCACGTTATATGCGCCACTCTCGCAACGGATGTTGCGAGCATACAACGTTGGCGATATCGGGGCCAGCGACAGATGATCTATTTTCCCCTATAGCGTGTCAAACGCCGATGCCGGAAAGGCGCGTTGAGCACTGTCGCTTCGGGTCTGATGCTTGGAGATCGCTGCGCGGCGTCCGGTCCGGAACTTGTCCGATCACTTCGGTTCACAACACGTAACGGCTGAGATCCGTCGACCGGCTGAGATCGCCAAGATGTTTTTCGACGAAGGCATCGTCGACGGTGATCGCCTCCCCGGCCTTGTCCGGCGCGGTAAAGCTCAGCTCTTCGAAGACCCGTTCCATCACCGTGTAGAGCCGCCGGGCGCCGATGTTCTCGACGCTTGTGTTGACCTCGGCGGCGATGCGGGCGAGCGCCTCGATACCGTCATCGGTGAAGGTGACGGTGACCTCCTCCGTCGCCATGAGCGCGGTATACTGCCGGGTCAGGGCATTGTCGGTCTCGGTCAGGATGCGGACGAAATCCGCCTCTGTCAGCGCTCGCAGGTTGACTCGGATCGGCAGGCGGCCCTGAAGTTCCGGCAGCAGGTCCGAGGGCTTGGCGATATGGAAGGCACCCGAGGCGATGAACAGGATGTGGTCGGTCTTGACCGGCCCGTGCTTGGTGCTGACGGTCGTGCCCTCGATCAGCGGCAGCAGGTCGCGCTGCACACCCTCGCGGCTGACATCGCCGCCACGGGCGTCGGATCGGGCGCAGACCTTGTCGATCTCGTCGAGGAACACGATGCCGTTCTGCTCGACCGATTCGAGCGCGGCAGTCTTCACCGTCTCGTCGTCCAAAAGCTTGTCGGCCTCTTCGCCGATCAGGATGTCGTAGCTTTGGGCCACGGTCAGGCGCTTGCGGGTGGTGCGCTGACCGAAGGCTTTGCCGAACATCTCTCCCAGGTTCATCATGCCCATGCCGGGCTGGCCGGGGATGTCCATCTGCCCCAGCGGATTGCCGGTTTCGGCCACGTCGAGCTCGATCAACGTGTCGTCCAGCTCGCCGGCCTTGAGCTTGCGGCGGAACATCTCGCGCGTGCCTTCACGGGCATCCTCGCCGGCGATGGCGGTGATGACGCGCTCTTCGGCGGCGGTGTGCGCGGCGGATTTCACATCTTCGCGCATCTGGTCACGGGTCATCGCCATCGAGGCATCGACGAGGTCGCGCACGATCTGTTCGACGTCGCGGCCGACATAGCCTACCTCGGTGAATTTCGTCGCCTCGACCTTGATGAAGGGCGCGCGCGCAAGCTTGGCAAGGCGGCGGCTGATCTCGGTCTTGCCGACGCCGGTGGGGCCGATCATCAGGATGTTCTTGGGGTAGACTTCATCGCGCAGGTCGTCGGACAGTTGCTTGCGGCGCCAGCGGTTGCGCAGGGCGACGGCGACGGCGCGTTTGGCGTCCTTCTGACCGATGATGAACCGGTCGAGTTCCGAGACGATTTCGCGGGGGGTGAGGTCTGTCATGAGAGGCTCCGGTTCCAAAAGTCTTCAAAGACTTTTGGTAAGAATTTCTGGAAATTCTTACCCGCCGATGGTTTCGACGGTCAGGTTTCCGTTGGTATAGACGCAGATATCGGCGGCGATGGCCATGGCGCGGCGGGCGACCTCTTCGGCGTCGTGATCGGTCTCCATCAACCCGCGCGCGGCGGCGAGCGCGAAGTTTCCGCCGGAACCGATGGCGGCGATATCATGCTCGGGCTCAAGCACGTCGCCGGCGCCGGTGATGATGAGCAAATCGGTCCCGTCGGTCACGATCAGCATCGCCTCGAGCTTTTGCAGATATTTGTCGGTGCGCCAGTCCTTGGCCAGTTCGACGCTTGCGCGCTGCAACTGCCCCGGGGTCGCCTCGAGCTTTGCCTCGAGCCGTTCAAGCAGAGTGAAGGCATCCGCCGTGGACCCGGCGAACCCGCAGACCACGTCGTAGCCGCCGGGGCTGAGCCGACGTACCTTGCGGGCCGTGCCCTTGATCACCGTCTGGCCCAGGCTCACCTGCCCGTCGCCCGCGACGACCACCTTGCCGCCCTTGCGGACGCCGATGATCGTGGTGCCGTGCCAGCCGGGGAAATCGCTTTGTTCCATGATCGATACCTTCCTTTCGGCTCTATATCTGTGCAATGTTTTGGCATTGCAACCATCGCCGCCCAAGGGACTGATCCGCATGGAGAAATTATCCGACCGCGCGGTCTGGGAGCGGATCGCACGGGCGGCGGGGTTCGATCCGGCGACGTTCCGCATGACCCGCGACTGGCGCAAGCAAACCGCGACTCACCATCACATCGTGCAGCGTTGGGACGGCGCCGACACCGCGCTGATCTTCAAGCGGCTCTATCGGCCCATGGACCCTAAGGTGTTCCAGACCCTGATCGCGGCGCAGATGCGCGCGGCCGAGGCGATGGCGAACCAGTCCGAAGCGGTGCCCGACATTCTCGAGTTCGACACAGAGGCACGGGCCGTCCTCATGCGGGCCGCTCCCGGAGAGACGGTTTACGACTTGATCGACGCGGGCGGCTCAACGGCGGACCTGCTGCGCCGCGCGGGGCGCTGGATGGCCGCCTTTCACCGCAGCGGCCCGGTCGAGACGCGCAGGTACCAGCCGAAATTCATGCGCAACCACGTGGCGCATTTGCTGAGCCAGCACGAAAGCGGCGAGATCGTCCTGCCCGATCCCGCGGCGTTCCGCCGGCACGCGGAGAGGGTGATCGCGCTCGGTGCAGAATTCGAGGGCCGGCAGACCGTGTCGTCCGCCACCCATGGCGACATGCACCTGCGCAACATCCTGCTGGACGGGCCGCGCAGCTGGGGCATCGACTTTTCCGCCAAGCACAGCGCGCCCGTGGGCTTCGATATCGCCCGGTTCCTGCTGCACTACGTCGGCGTTTTCGGCGATCTCGATGCCGTGCCGGATGGCGCGGTGATCGACCCGGGGCTGCTGGCGGCCTTCTTCGACGGCTACGATCTGGTCGGGGCCGACGATCCCTCGGTCGGCTACCTGCTGCGCGTGCGCATCCTGATGGACTGGGCGGCGATCCCGGCGCGGATGCTCGACCGGTCCAAAGGGCAGGGGCGGCGGTTGAAGCGATTGCAGCAGCTGGCGGAGCGGGCGCTGGCCTGAAATCAAAAAAGGCCCCGCCGAAGCGGAGCCTTTCGCGACGTTTTGCTTGGCGATCAGATCGATTCGTCGATCCAGCCCTTGAGCGCGGCCTTGGGCGCGGCGCCGGTGCGGTTCGACACGACCTGTCCGTCCTTGAAGATGAACAGAGACGGAATCCCGCGCACACCCATCTGGGCGGCGGTGTTCGGGTTGGTGTCGACATCGACCTTGGCGACCTTGATCTTGTCGCCGTATTCGGCGGACAGTTCTTCAAGCGCCGGGCCGATCTGCTTGCATGGGCCGCACCATTCGGCCCAGAAATCCACCACGACCGGGACGGAGGAATTCTTGACTTCGTCGTCGAAGGTGGCGTCGGTGACAGCGACTGTGGACATGGGATGTCTCCTGAAATCGGGTTGGGTGTCTGGATGCTTACCGTGAAGGTATGGACCGCCGGTGTCAGCGTCAAGGTGGTGGGATGCGTGCCAAGGAGTGTGTGATCAGGCCGTGAGGCAACGGCATGTAGTGCGGACCGACGGTCCAGAGGATGCCGACCTCGATCTCGTGTCCGGGGTAGATCGTCTTCAGCATGGCCTCGTACGCCCCCATCTGCCGCAAAAGTCCGTCGGGGCAGTCCTCGGCGCGTCCGGGGATCGTGCGGTTGGTCTTGAAATCCACCGCCGTGACCCTGTCAGGCGAGACGATCAGGCGGTCGATCACGCCGTAAATCCGCCCCAGGCCGGGCAGGTCCGCGGTCAGCGGCACTTCGGCCAGTGCGTCGGGGCCGAAGAAGCGGGCAAGCGCGGGGGTCGACAGGACCGCCAACGCCTCGTCCTCCATCGTGTCGAAAAGCCTTGCATGTACGGACGCGCCCGGCGCCATGTCCAGCAGGCGGCGCGCCATCTCGGCGCGTCCCGGTTCCGCGACGGCGGGCAGGTGCTCCAACAGCCGGTGGATCAGCGTGCCGCGCGCCTTGGCGAGCTCTTCCGTGTCGCCTTCGGCGCCCGGCAGAGCCTTGGCGCCGCCCAGGTCCGACGGCAGGCGCGTCGCGGGCGGGATGCGCGGGACCGGCGCGGGCCTGGTGAAGATCTCGGGCAGGTCCGGCGGCGGTTCCGGCGGCCTGTTGCTATCCCGGAGAGAGAGGTGCGTCCAGTCGGTCTGGCCAAGGCTCAGCCCTTCGCCGCTGCCGAGGCCGCCGAAATCGTAACTGTGCGGTGCGGCGCCTGCCGCCGTCATCCCCTCGCGGACCTGATCGTACCAGGCCTCGCCCTTCTTCCCCAGATCGCCAGCGGCCGCCACGATCAGCCATTTTTCCGCGCGGGTCAGAGCCACATAGAGCAAGCGGTCCCGCTCCCGTGCATCTGCGGCCTTGGCCGCGTCCTGAAGGCTTTCATGCAGCGGCGGCATCTGGTCGGAGCGGGCTTTCCAGACCGCACCGTCCTCGGACGTCTTCAGCAGCTCGCCCCGCAACGCCGTGTTCGGCTGGGCACAGTCGGGCAGGATCACGAACGGCGCCTCGAGCCCCTTGGCGCCGTGTACCGTCATTACCCGGACCCGGCCGCCCGCGCTGTCCGCGGCGCGCTTGATCTCGAGGTCGTCGGTCTGCATCCACTGCAAAAAGCCGGTAAGCGACGGCACTTGCGTCTGTTCGAAGGCCAGTGCCTGCTGCAGCAATGCGTTGATGCCGTCCTCAGCCTCGTCTCCGAGCCGTCCCAACAGCCGCTTGCGCCCTTCGTGGCGCGTCAGGATCCGTTCGATCAGATCGAAGGGCCGCAGGAAATCCGTCTGCCCGCGCAGGTCGTCGATCATCGCCATCACACCGGGAAAATCGTCTCTGCAACAGCGCAACTCGGTCCAGAGGTAGGGGCCGTCGCGTCGGTGGGCGAGGTCGAAAAGCTGCGCCTCTTCCAGACCGAAAAGCGGGGATCGCAACGCCGTGGCCAGAGACAGCGAATCCTCCGGCGTTGCGAGAAACGCCAGCAGCGCGCCCAGGTCGCGCACCGCAAGCTCCGCCATGACCTTGAGCCGGTCGGCCCCGGCGATGGGCAGCCCTTCCTGCTTGCAGGCGCGGATGATCTCGGCAAAAAGCCGCGACCGCCCGCGGACCAGGATCAGGAAGTCCCCTGCATGCACCGGGCGAGCCGCATACTGGCCGCTGTGACCCTGTTCCACCGGAAGCGGCGTCTTTTGCTCAATCGTCTCGCGCATGAACCGGGCGATGCGCTGGGCAAGGATCACCGTGTGATGCGTCTCGCTCACCCGGTCCACGGGGTCGTACCATTCGCCGTCCTTCTCGTCCTTGGTGGCGGGCACGTGCGGCCAGAGGTCGACCCGCCCCGGCATCGCGGACTTGAAGGCGCGGTGGACCTGATCGGCAGAGAAACCGGCCTCTTCGCGACCCGGAAAGGTGTGGTCCACAAGGCTCAGGATCGGCGCGGCAGAGCGAAAACTGTATTCCAGCGTCAGCGATGACAGGGGCGATCCGGTGGGTTCGAGCCGGTCCGCGAAATCGTCCCGCATCCGGTCGAATTCCCGCGGATCGGCACCCTGGAAGGAATAGATCGACTGCTTCTTGTCGCCCACGACGAAGATCGTGCGCCGCACGTTCGCCCGCGCGCCCTCGCCCGAGGTGAACTCCTGCGCCAGCCGTTCGATCACCTGCCATTGCGCGGGTGACGTATCCTGCGCCTCATCCACAAGGATGTGGTCGATGCCGCCATCGAGCCGGAACAGCACCCATTGCGCCACCGCCGTGTCCGAGAGCAGCGTGCGGGCCTTGTCGATGAGGTCGTCGAAATCGAGCCAGCCGCGCCGCACCTTCGCGTCCTCGTAGGCGGGCAGAAAGGCCTGGGCAAAACGATGCAGAGCCACATCTCGCTCCGCTGCCTCCCAGGACAGGCGCAGGGCGCGGGAGTCCTCGACCCGTTGCATGAGCTGCGACAGCGGGTTGCCCAAGGGTCCGTTCAGAATGGCCTTGGTCACGGCGCGGCTGCTGACCTTGCCGATGTTGTCACCCGATTTCACGAGGAACACGTCTTCGAGCACCCGAAGCGACGCCATGTCAGGGCCGATGACCGCGGAGAGCTTTGCGCCCGCCTTCTGATCCATGGTGCCGCTGGCGTTCAGAAGCGGCACCAATTCGGCCAAAAGCTGCGTTTCGCTTCCAAGGAAGACGCGCGCCAGCAGCGCGGTCTCGTCCAGCCCGTCGGGCAGATTGTAAAGCGCCCGGATCTCCGCATCGCTGCGCGGCGGAAGGAAGGCGGCCTTGTGCCCGACCAGTTCGCGCAACAGCTTTTCCGGCATGTCGGCTCCCAGATAGGCGGCCAGCGCGGCGACGCGATCCGCCTGCGGTCCGTCGGACATGCGATCAAGCACCTCTGCCCGCAGCAGCTCTGCCGCGCGGTCCTCGATTTCGGTAAATTGCGGGCTGACCTGCGCCTCCAGCGGAAATCTTCGTAGCAGGGCGGCGCAAAAGGAATGGATGGTCTGAATCCGCAGCCCGCCCGGCGTCTCGATGGCGCGGGCAAAGAGCGTGCGGGCGCGGCGTAGAAACTCCGGGTCGGGCGTCGCCTCGGCACCCAGATCGCGCAACTGGTTGGTGAGCGCGGCATCGTCCAGCATCGCCCAGGCTCCCAGACGCCGGAACAGCCGGTTCTGCATCTCGGACGCGGCGGCCTTGGTGTAGGTGAGGCAGAGCACGTGCTCGGGCAGCACGCCGTCCAGCAGCAGTCGCGCGACGCGGTCGGTCAGGACCCGCGTCTTGCCCGAACCGGCATTGGCCGAGAGCCACGTAGACCGGTCAGGCCGCGCCGCTTCGACCTGGCGGAGGGTGGCGTCGTCGGTCATTTCAGCACCTCGCGGTGCGGCGGTTCGGACGTGTCCCATTCGCCGTAACGGGCGAGGTGGTCGTAATCCGATACGTCCGTTTCCTTGAGCATGGCGCGGCGGGCGGTATACCCCTTTTCAGGCTCTGAATAGGCCCGAATGAGGTCATGGAACTGTTGCCAGACCTGTGTTGGGGTGACCTGGTCGAGCGGCGCCGCAAGCTCGACCGGCGACGGAGCGAGACCGATATAGGCGGCATAGGCGACGCGGCAGGGGCCAAGCAGGTCGAAACCGCCCGCCTCGACCATGGCGGCTTCGAGCAGCAGCTGCTTGTCGAAGTAGCGTTGCGCATCGGCAGAGGGCGGCGCGCCGGTCTTGTAGTCATAAATCACCGCGCGTCCGGCTTCGTCGAGGTCGATCCGGTCGGCGGTTGCGGTGAGGGTGAAATCCAGGTCGTTCAGCGCCGATGCGCCCTTGATCTCCAGCCGCTCGGCATGCGGCGTCGCACGGGCCTGGCGGCCGGCTTCTGTGGCGACGAACCAGTCCGCCGCACGCGCGACGCGGGCCTGCCAGAGATGGCGCATCGTGGGAAACGGCACCTCGGCCATCAGTCGCTGCCGCGTCAGGGCCAGAAGGTGTCCGGATGTGAGCGTTTCAGGCTGTGTCAGAGACTGTTTGAGGAAACTCTCCATTACCTCGTGCACGACCACGCCCCGCATCAGGGCATCGGGCGCCCGTTGCAGCGGGTTGAGAGGTTTGAGCCCCAAGACGTACTGTGCGTAAATTGCGTAAGGGTCGCGGATCAGGTGCTTGATACGGGTGACGGACAGTTTGCGTGGCCGCACGTCAACGGGCGGGGCCGGGGAAGGACGCGGGGCACGCGGCGCGGGAATCGGCGTTTCCAGCGTGCGGCCGAGCGCCAGCCAATGCGCGCCGCGGGTCCGCATCGCCCGCAAGGCCTGCGGCCCGTCGCGGTCCGGCAGGCCCGCCATGAGGTTGGTCAGCCGGTTGAGCCAGCGCGACGGCACGGTTTCGGCGTCGTCGGATTTCGCCGACCGGGTGAGCCAGACCTCGGCGGCGCCGAAAGCCTGCTGAAAATCATGCGCCGACAGGCCGATGCGCCGTTCGGGCAACAATAGACCCGCATCGTGCCGCATCCGACGGTTGAGCCAGGGGTCGGCGCCCGGCATTTCCGGCCAGTTGCCTTCGTTCAGCCCGCCCAGGATCAGCAGGTCGGCGCCCATCACACGCGCCTCGAGCGTGCCCCAGATCTTGATATGCGGGTGCGGCGCGTCGCGGTCGCGGACCTCGCCACGCGACAGGACGGCGCCGAAAAGATCGGCATAGTCGCGGGCGTCGAGCGGGCCGCCATGGGGCGCCTCGCGCTCCAGTTCGTCGACGATCTTGCGGACCTCGCGCCCGGCGGTTTCGTTCCAGAGTTCGGCGGGATCGTCGGAGGCCGATCCGGCGGCGATGGCCTCGGCGCGCGCCCTATGGCGAGACATCCAGTCGGCCAGCGGCAGGTCCCCGTCAACCGCGGGCTGGCAGAAACACCCGGTCACCCAGGCACCCCATTGCGTCCGATCGTCCTTTTTGGCCCAGGCGGTGATCTGCGCGACGTCGGGAAAGGGGATACCCTTGTCGCGCAGATGCAGTTCAAGGTCGCGGGTGTGGCGCAGGTGATCGCCGCGTTCCGCCCCGGTATGGGTGAGCGGGTGTTTGAGAAGCGTCAGCAGCGCCTCTGATGTCAGATCCTGCTGGAACAGAGCCGCAACGTGGCGCAGAAATCGCCCCGGCGGCGTCAGTTGCGGCGGTGTCCCGGCGCTGTCGTCGGGCAGGATGTTCCATCGGTCGAGCGCCGCCGTCACTTGCCGCGACAGCATCCGGTCGGGCGTGATCAGGGCGGCGGTCTGGCCGTCCTCGGCGGCCTGGCGCAGGCGCAGGGCGATGGCCAGCGCCTCTTCCCGGGTCGATTGGGATTCCAGCAGCGTCACCCGGTCGGTGGCCGGGATCAGCGGCGCGAGGCCCGGGCCTTCGGCCAGCCATTGGTCCGTGACCGGCGCGGGGCGCAGGGCGAGCGACAGCAGGCGGTTGCGGTCGGGCGCGGGCGGTGTCGCATCGGTCCAGGGG
>Ga0114905_1002020_pt1 | contig 10770 bp, 16 predicted proteins | sample MalvireepMed_b05_FD_83499 | JGI IMG/M metagenome (GOLD analysis project Ga0114905, IMG submission 83499) | Marine viral communities from the Global Malaspina Expedition - Malaspina viral metaG DeepMed_b05 | ecosystem: Environmental > Aquatic > Marine > Oceanic | place: Mediterranean Sea...
ATTATGACCACATCAATAGCGTGTTCATCGATTAGATCTATGACAAAATCCAGCTCCTCGTTTAAGGGAGATCCCATCTCCTGATAGACAACGTGCGACTCTGGTTCCCTGCCGAATCCCCGGAGGATGGAATTGATCCGCTTGGCAATTTCCGCTCCGGGGTTATCGGGATTCTTGGTTTCCCAGTCCAGATAAAGAACGCGCCCGGGTTCGCAAACGAGATTGTGGTCCGTACTCATGTAGCCTGAGTCCATCATCGATGCCAGCAGGCAGGCCATCATGCTCTTGCCGGATCCCCCGTCACCAAAGATGAGGGTTATGTCCTCGACCATGATATTATCCACCCTCCACTGGATCCCCTCTTCCTCCCTTACATCCTTTATCAGTACGGTAGGGGTATGCTTTCGCTGCCTGTCAATTACCACCCCTGCCATCTCCTCCACGCAAGCCTCCCAGTCCACGCCGTAGTCCTTGATGGGCTTGCGCCTGTTCAGCTTTTTCCAGAAGATATCGAGTCCCGAGTTTGAATCCAGTACGGGATAGGACCTGATGAAGGGACTTTCCTGAAAGAAGGTTTTCACTTCAGCTTTTAAACTTGGTTTGATCCTGCCAACTTCCATCCTGACTTGCTGGCTGGGCCAGTCCAGTATGTATCTCGATCCCTTCTCTGTAACTATTGGCTCCATGAATATCCTATCTCCCTTTTTGCTGATTGGTAGCCTAGCCTATCAGAATATCCGGGAGTCTCCGATAGTTTTTCCTCGATGGTTTCCAGACGTTCACTTACCAGTCTGAATTGTTCTCGTTGGTGGTGCAGGAAGTTTGCCAGATCACGGGTCAGTAGGGTTACATGAACGGTATCGTCAAGCAGATCTTCAAAGAGGTTCTTGTGATTGATGTAGACAGTTTTCCAGCCGCACTCCGGGTGGCAGTTTTTCTCTGCCTCTTCCGGGGTCATGTTGGATCGTCCTTCTTATAATACTGTTTTATAATAACGTCCCCAGTTGAAGGATCAATGGTCAGAGTATCGTCTTCATATCTGGGAGGCTCTTTTCTTCTTTCTTCAGCTTCTTTCTTGCTGTATTTAGAAAGAAACTGTGAGTGTAACTTCATAGCAATTTTCTTGTCGTGTGTTACGGTCACGCTGTAATTACGGTCATAATCGTACCTAGATGTATCAGGGTACAATCTCAAGGCTATTGTGATAATTCTCAGCTCTTCTGCTGTTGGATTTGATGCGGTCATCTTATCCTCTCCTTCTTGAACTTTTCCTTGTTGCCTACACGGACGCTGTTGATGTTCAGGAAGTGCTGGCTCCAGTGGGGTACATCTACCCATGCGTACTCGACCTTGGGCTCAAACTGTTTCTCGCTGCCGGGCACACGGACCTTGGCCTTGTAGGCATTGCCCTTCTTGCTGATCCTCTCCTCCATGATAAAGTGGCCTGACTCGTCCTTCATGTAGGGATAGTCCTTGACCAGCCGCACCACCATGGCCCTGATCCCGTGGCCGTGGTAGTTCTGGCGGTCCTGTTCAAGGGCATAGGCATAGGCCCCGAGCTGGGTCATTGCAGATTCATAGATTCCTGCACTGGTTTTCCAGTCGCAGACTATCAGGTCACCCGTCAGGGGATCGCTGAAGAGCGCGTCTACCGTCCCGGCGTAGCCAACCTCCTCGTTATAGATTCCGCATTCCGATGCCAGCCATGTCCAGCTACCAAAGAGTGCGCGCCACTTGAGCCAGCCTTCAATGGCTGGCTCGTAGTACTCGGAAATTTCTGGTGACTCCCCACGGAGGAGAGCGTCTATCTGGGCGTGAACCTCTGTTCCTATGTCCCCGGCCTCGGTCATAATTCTGTCGGGCTCTCCGAGGATCAGGTCCAGCTGTTTTCTTGAGAGCGTCTTGCCAATTCTCTTCTCCAGCTGGGCCGCTACGGTATTGGACCTGACTTTTTCCAGTGTCCTGTTACGGACGGTGCCGTCAACGATGGTGGTGACGGAGTCCAGCTCCTTCTCCACCCCGGGAACTATGTAGAACCGCTGGCCTGACTCCGAGGGCGTACACTGGTACATCACCCGGGACCCCCCGGAGAGGGGGATCTCGTTAACGGTGTAGCCTTCTCCTCGCAGCTCATCTATCCGGGCCTGCTGTTTTTTGGCCTGCTGCTCTTGAAATAACCGTGCCCGTTCAAGGTATCTACCCATTAGATAACCTCCTGCAGAAAGGTACTTATGGAGTCGGGATCCTCGCCAGTAATGACGTACTGCAGCAGGGCCCGGGCAACTGCGACAGTTCGGTCTATCATCTCATCGGGAGTGGCGTACTGTAGCACCATGGGAGCTGTCAGTATGGCAGCGTAGTTCAGTGTTGACTGTCTCATTATCCTTAACTGGTTTTCATCAATAACGGGAGCTGGTGCTGGTGCCTGTACAGGAGCTGGTGCTGGTGCCTGTACAGGAGCTGGTACTGGAGCTGGAGCCTGTAAGGGAGGTTGTACTGGATCTGCAGCTGGAGCTGGAGCCTGTACTTGCTGGCCGTAGATGTTGGCCTCCTGAATGGTGTCAACTGTCGGGCTGCCACTAGGAGCGGTCCAGCGTGTGTACTGGCAGTCCCATGTTGATCCCGGCTGGGCCAGCATGATCCTGTTTACCTTGGGGTAGGCAGAGAACCATCTTGTGCCGGATCCGTCCAGTGCGATCATTCCAAAACGCTTGTACGGTCCACCGTTACGGTCCACCTTGTCTTCTTCTCGTTCAATAGTTCCGATGAACTGGTATCTTTCCTGCGGTTGTCTGTATTGCTGTACCATCCTAGTTTTCCTCCACGATTAATTCGACTATATCTCCGAGCGGCACATAGGTCTGCCGTGTAATGTCCACGGTGTACCCTAATCTGACTAGATCCTGTTCAGTGAAGAACACGTTCCTGCCTATCCGCTTTCCTATCTTGGTATCCCTGTAGGTGCGCCTGAGTGTTTCCGAGTCGATCCCGTCAACGGGTACACCCCACTTGTTTCTGGTGACGAGAGCGGCACTTTCCGAGAGGCTGTACCACCTTTTTTCACCACCCTTCCATTTAACTGCTATCAAATTTTTTCCCTCCTAATTTTGTTGTGTAATAGCACAGCAATCATACCTGTTTTCGGCTCTCGTCAACAAGTTTTCTCTCGTTCCAGTACTTCTTCATAAAGTACCTGCTCCGGCACCTTGCATTGCAAAACTGTAGCTCGGGATGCTTGAGGGTTCCCAGCTCTATTTTCCTGCGGCGCGGCCCTCTGCGTTGCGCTGCATTGCTACCCAGAAAGGTATTGAACTTGCCGCACATGGTGCAGGTGAACTCGTAGGCGTTACTGAGCCTTTTACATTGCAAGCACCAGCCGCTCTTGTTGCTGTCATACCGCACCCTCTTGCCGCAACCCCCGTAGCAGGGACGGCTGCTCTTATCCCAAGGGTTGGTCTTCATGTCCCTCATGTTGTATTGCTTGACGATGGCAAACACCCGTTGCTTTGTAATGCCACATGTGTCTGCCATTTGCTGGTATGTGAGATCCGGGTTGAATGCCAGCAGTCTCTGGATCTTCTTCACGTTTGGGCCGGGTTTGTTGGTCATATGGTTCTCCTCTTGTTGTGCTGCAATAGCGGATATGTTGTGCTGCAGTGCCGGATTAGCGGACTTGCGGCCGGAGTTGTGCTGAAGGGTAGAAGGGGACTCCGGGAATAAAAAAAAGAAGTGGACCCGGCCCGGGTGGGCCGGGTCTGGTTGCGGTTACTCTACGCCTTCCTCATCGAGGGCATTTATCTGGGCGTTTATCTCGAGCTCACCCCCAGCTAGCTCGTCTGCGAGTGCTATGAAATCTTTGAAGGGCTGGAGGAGTGATTCCAGTTCAGATTTCGCAGTCTCGATAGACTCGATCTTGGACTGGGCACTGCTGGCCTTGGCCTCGCCATTTTCTATTAACTCTTTAACCTCTTCTATTTCCATTAGTTTTCCTCCTTCAGGATCTTGTTTATATGCTCTGGTAGCTGGCGGTGGTACTTGCGGATTATCTTGCGGCCGTACCATGCCTGCTTCACTGTCAGGGAATCGTTCTCGGCGAGGGAATGACCGAACTGGCTATCGATCTTGCTGAACCCCATATTATTGTGGTAGCTCGCCCCGTCCGGGTCGAACCCGGCTAGGGTCTTGAGGCCCTCATGTATCAGCGCAATTTCCTCAAGGGGTATGGTGATATCCACCGGGGCCCTTTGAGTGGCTTTCCGGGGCTCTGGGAGGGCCGGAGCGGCGTTTATCTGGCCTTCTATATCAAGGGCCCTATCCAGCACGGCCTGTTTCTGTACGAGGGTATGCGCCATCCTCGCATCTAGGCTCCCGTCTATGACGAGGTGGTGTACCAGCACGGAGTCAGTCTGGCCGATGCGGTGGCACCGATCCTCGGCCTGAGATACCTCGGCCGGGGTCCACCCCAGCTCGGCAAAGACGACGGTACTGGCGGCCGTGAGGGTGAGCCCCACCCCGGCGGCCTGAACGGATCCGATGAACACCCGGCACCCGGGGTCCTGTTGAAAAGTATCAACGGCATCTTGACGGGTCCTCTGGTTATCCCGGCCAGTTAGGCTCACGGGGTTGTAAGATTCAAGCCCGTCAAACAGCCCGTCTATTACATCGTGGTGGTGGGCCATGAGAACCACCTTATCGGTGGCCTCAAGGATTTCTTCCACATGGGCTATGACCGCCGGGATCTTGAGAACGGCGGTATCGTGCCGTACACGGGACATGTTGTTGAACTGGGTGTTCGCAAGCTCTTGGAGCTTGTTTGCGGCCTCCCTGTAAGCTTCCTCGTTATCATCGGCATCGGCCCGGTCCCGTGCCGTCCGTAGTTCTGCAAACGATTCATCGTACCGGGTTTCCATATCCTTTTCGGCGCGGACCTGCTTGGCATAGCCGTTAGCCGGGACGGGGATGATCTGGCGCACCTTGGGAGGAAGGTCTTTCAGTACGTCTTTTTTCAGTCTCCGCACCATGACGGTGCGCCGGAGAATATCCTGTAATTCGGCGAGGTTGCTATGGCCGTCAAAGTCCCAGCCCCACCGCGTTTTCTTTGCGTTGCAATACCTTGTTGCATAGCCAAAAAACTTGGGCCACCTGTTAGGATCCAGCACCTGAATCAGGTTGAATAATTCCTTGGGGCGGTTGACTATCGGAGTGCCCGTAAGCAGTACGCGCCGCTCGGCCAGTGCCAGTAGCCCAACGGCCACCTTGGACCGCTGGGCTTTCGGGTTCTTGACGTAGTGGGCCTCATCGGCCACCGCCAGAGCTATGGGCCGGGTGTTGCACCGCTTGATCAGTGCGGCGGCGTTCTTGGTGAGGATATCGTAGTTAATGATCACGATATCGGTATCGGGAAGATCGTCACTGCTTGCTATGCCGATGGTGTACTCGGGGACTAACCACCGTTCCAGCTCCCGTTGCCAGTTTATCTTGAGGGATGCCGGGCAAATTACCAGAACATTATCTGGCCGGGTAGCATTGATCAGGCCGCATATCTGGATCGTTTTGCCCAGTCCCATTTCATCCCCTATCAGGGTACCCGGCCGGGACATGGCGTAGGCTATCCCGGCGCGCTGGAAGGGAAGGTAGTTCAACCCTTTCGGGGAGGGTATGTCCACCTCCGTATCGGTGGCCCGGGATGCCTGTAGGGAATCTTCCTCGGCCCGTAGCGCGTTTTGTATGGCCCCCCGGGCGGTTAGTTCCACCTCGCAGTGTTCGCTCCCGGCTAGGACGCTGGCCTTCTGGGGATCATCGGTCCACCAGCATTGCATGGCCGGGTCCCATCGGAACCCGGCCGCCTTGATAGTGTCCTTTTCATGGTAATCGCTTTCGGTAAAGTATCTTGTACCGTCCCATGCCAGTTTCATGCTACCTTCCCCCTACAGCCGCACTGACAGTCATTACCCAGACAGTTATGGTCCTCAAGGTGAACGCCTATCAGGGTCATTTCCTCGGGGTAGAGGCCATGATCGCCACCAACGGTGACACACTCGTCACATACCTTGACCTTCTGGTTTTCCATGGGTTCAAAGTAGTCGCAGTTGCACGGCCATTCGCCCAGCTCGTCTTTATCTACACCCTGACAGAAGTGAGCTGGCGGCCGCATGTGGACCGTTCTCGGGTGTTCGCACAAATTACATAGTGCCATCAGTTCGCCTCACATGCGCCGCACTTAACATCGGGGTATGTCTCATGCAACTGGTTGTAGCGTTTGATCACCTCCCGTGCCTTGTCACTGGTGATAAGACCACCACTCAGATAGGCAACCATGTTGGTATCCCACATGTTGGTTGCCCCCCCGTTTCGGACCTCTTCATAGGCCCTGAATTCTTCTCGCGTGATTTCCATTTGAAATCTCCTACCCTGTAAATTTTTCCGGGCCTTGCCACCCGGATTGAGGGTTACGGCCCCGGAAGATCCGGGGCTGGCTCACCTAGGGTGTTGCGGCAACTGTCTTGGTACGCATCAGGGTCCTATGGGCCTCCTCTCGGGCTATACGGGAGATCTTCCCGTTGAACTTTCGCTTGGATAGGGGAGAGGCGTTTGTACGCATCCCGATATGATCGGAGATCTCTTGATAGGTGAGGCTCCGATTTTCGCCCTTATCTAAGAGCATCCCACCGCCGTTAGCGCGATCATTCATAAGCACCCGGGTGTAGAACTCGTCTACGTTTTCCTCGGTAATGGCATTGATACCAACGATCATGCAAGCGAACACGATTACTTCCGTTACGGGGTTCCAGACCTCACGTTCATCATGTTCTAGGGTTTCCACGATCTCGGTGCGGTCCTTATTCCATATCTCGGTGGGTGGTTCCTTGTACATGATCGCCGGATATTTTTCCTCGTAGTTTTCAACTGCGGTTACGTCCCATGTAAGTGGCATTAGATAAATTCTCCGTTGTGCTTGATGGCGGTACATCCCCAGTTGGGGGTACCGAAATTGTCTAGGGGACTGAAGTCCACTTCCTCCGGGGAGTGGACCTCATAGGCATCATCAGCCATGTACAGCATCCCCTCGGCCATACATTCCTGATCATCAGTCCAGAGACTGAATCGCACCGGGTTGTCTTTCATGCTGGAATCGCATCCACCGGGCCCCTCGACTCCAACCGCATTCCCGTCCCCGTCACCGTCAAAGTGGTCCTTGGTTATGATCCATCGATAGCTCATGCGGCCACCTCCGGGTATCGGAATGCGGTGAGGTACATGTAGCCGCCGCCATGGGCGTAGACGGCGATACGAATGCCGTCCTGATCCACCAGCAGTTGCCAGTCGTTCTTATCGGTCTGGAAGAGGTTCTTGTGGGAGGTTATTTTGTCAACGATGGGGATCAGCCTGTTAACCTCCCTGACAAATTCCTTCTGGCCTTCCTTGGGGCCCTTGAAAGAATGGTGATCTGACATGAGGCCGAACAATCGGTCATAGGTATTCCATATCAGTCTGGTATTGAACAGGTGAGACTCCCCGGAAACGTAGCTCTCGGGGAAAAACTCGAAACGGTCCGGGGCCTCGGGGCCCACGGAGGAAGTGGGGTATTTTGCATACCAAGTGGCGGCCCATCCTTCCTTCCGTTTCACCCTCCCGGACTTGGTAATGTGGATGTATTCCTGTTTTATCTGAATATCTCCGAGCGAGTCCTCTTCAAGCCATACCTTGCCATCAGCCCCGTATGCCAGCATCTCGGAGATTGCCTCGGGGTCCTTGTTGATACAGGTTTGCGGTAGCGTTACGGATAACATTTCCTTCCCTCCATTGGGTAGATTATTGTGTGGCCGCACAACATTGCAGCTCGTTAGATCATAACAAATAAGGTAGTCAACATAAAGATAAATTGCGGCCCGTTGCGTTGCACCTCACCCGTTGTGCTGTATTGCAACGGCACCCGTAGGTGTTGCACTGCAATTTCGGGTACGGGATCCGGGGTGTTGTATTGCACTGGCACCCGTATGGATCCGGGCCAGCTCGGGCCCAGCTCGGGGCCGAAATAGGGTTGACAAGTACCAGGGCGATTTACTAGAACGGGGCCGGGTTGGGTTGGTCCTAAATTAGAACGGGCCCGGCCGGGTTGGCCGGGCCCAGTTGGGCCGGGTTACAGATAGAATCTCCGGGCCCGGCCGGAGAGAATGAAACGAATTAAACGGGCTGAACGTAGCGCAACCCGGGCCCTTTCCCGGGCCGCATGAAAACAGGGAACACAATCATTTATTAAGTGACAATGGGCCGCACAACCTAACCCGAGATTGTGCGGCTGGCACTGCTGGCCGCGCATTAAATGCCCCGGCGGCCGGGAATAGGATCAATAAGAATGCCAGTCAAGGCCCGGGGCCGGGCCGTTCTCGGATCCGGGGCCGCGCCATCACATAATCCACAATTGGCACAATCCGTTAACCCGTAGGATTCGGGGCACACAATTTCATCCGGCCGAGGAAGCTCACCGGGTTTACCCACTCGATACCATCTAAACCCGGCCGCTTTGGCCGCTTCAATTGCGGCCCCAATATCGGGCCATGTTTGGCCGTCTATACTGGCCATAGATAACCCGGAAAATTCCGGGGCCGTTTCCCACTGGTGAATATAACAAGTGTGTTTCCGGCCGGAGATCAAGAAATTTTCCCATAATGAAACATCAACGGCGGCCGGGTCACCATAGGATCCGATACGCTGGCCCAGTGGAACAATTCGGCCAGTGCCGCCGATACCATGAACACGGGGCCCACACTGGGCCCGAGTATGTTTCTTGAAGTGGCGGCCCAGTTCGGGGAACCCGTGGTCCAGCTGGCACGATTTGCGGCATGGGATAGCGTGGCACGTTATCAGTGGCCGGATCCGGGCCGCACATTCTGAAAGTGAAACATATTCAACCCGGCCAGCGGCCCAACTTTCCCAGCTGGCCGCCGGGCCGCGTATTTGGTCCACATAACACGGTATATTCTCGGCCCCGTTTAAGTTGGCAATTTTCACCAGTACGGGCCGCAAGGCACAATGGCCGCAAATAGAATAATCACGGCCGGATCCATCGTTAGCCGCAACGGCCGGGTTAACGTCGGCCCGTAATATAAATGTTTGGATCATATCGCCTGTTTTCCCGTTGATACTCGGAGTATCCAACCCAACAACTAAGACAATAATCCGTTCTCCGTCTAGCTCACTCGGCCCGTCATAAATACAAACTGTGTTTTTATTCCAGCCGTTTAACCCGTAACCCGGAATAGTTCCCGGCCCCGTGGCCAGCTGGCCAACATGGGCCCGGCCATAGCAATTGCAGCTCATACCCTGAGGATGGCCACAATTAACGTATCGGCCGCCCCGGATCCACACTTGATTCTTATAGTCATATTGTGGATCCAGCCCGGGCCGGATCCGTTCCCGTTGCGTTGCGTTGCCTTGCATTACTTACTCCTATTGGCCAGTTGTTAAACGGGCCCCGACTGGCCGAGTCGGGCCCCAACTGATGGTACTAAGAACGGGTTAGCTAAACAAGTAAATGGGCTGGTAATGATTAGAGTAATAAATGCCGCCCCAGTTTTACGAAAATTTGTGAAAACTTTTCGAACTAATTCCCGTTTTAGTTGTGCTGCTTTTCTATGTACTGCTTCCAGATCCGGCCAGCTGGGCCCCGGATCCAGTGCCCCGGCTGCTAGTTGTAGCACCAGGGAAATGTCAACGGAGCTCCGTTCCGGGCTGGGTACGGATCAGGCACGGCGGCGGCTGGTACTGAAATGAACCCGAAACGCAACGAATGGCTCGGAGCATTGCGGCGAGGGGGGCATGGCTTACTAATTGATATCTTAAGAGGCTTATACCCTTGCCAGAATTTTGCCGTTAAAGGGGGCCTTGTTACATGTAATTCATGTAATTTACATGTACTCAGGCACGATATTACATGTAATCCGTGTAATTTACATGTAACCGGGTGGTGTGACCCGGTACTGGTACATGTTTGTTTTTTAACAGTCTTTTACACACCCCCTCCCCCTTTAGGGGGATGGGGGGGTGTGTAACCAGTAACTGGTACAGGTTCTGGTATACTGGGGCAAAAATGGGAATCAGGTCACGCAGTTATCCATCCGAGGTAATCAATTCTGCCCTTCTCGGTTACAAGGGAGGGTATTCCCAGCGTCAGGTGGGGGAGGTTTTAAAGGTGCCCCGTACCACGGTAAAGGAGTGGATCCATGATTACAGGGACGGGTTGATAGTTAGTCCCGTGGTGCCGGACCATGCACATCACTGGGTGTTGCAGGAGGGTGCAGGTGCCATAGTTCCGGGGGTATGCAGGATATGTTTCAGCGAAAGGGAGTTCCCCACTCTGTTTTACGGTATATGGACGAGGAGCGAGGAAAAATGGAGCGGTTTGTCGGTAAGTTAAGGCCCCAGATATTTCTTTCTATCGTGTTGCTTGGGATAATTGCCATTGTGGGAATGAGTCTTGGAATGACCGAGGTGACTGTTGGCTGTGTTGCAGGTATCATTGCGTTATCCAAGGATGTTTTGCAGAGTGACAGCTAGATGACCAAGAATAAACCAAGGAACTGGCTAAAAGATGCTGTATGGGAAGCTGACACGCATCCTCAGCCACGGCATATAGATGCTTACTTTGGATTTTCGGAACCTGATGGTATTCAAACCTCTCTGGTCTGTTTGTACATGGGTCACGGGGATTGTGCCCTGAAGGGCTGTGGATGCAAATGTCACTGCTTGCTCAAGGGAGATTGATATGAC
>Ga0114905_1002026_pt1 | contig 10746 bp, 10 predicted proteins | sample MalvireepMed_b05_FD_83499 | JGI IMG/M metagenome (GOLD analysis project Ga0114905, IMG submission 83499) | Marine viral communities from the Global Malaspina Expedition - Malaspina viral metaG DeepMed_b05 | ecosystem: Environmental > Aquatic > Marine > Oceanic | place: Mediterranean Sea...
GGCGGCGGGAGCAGCTTCCATGCGTGGCGCCGAGAGCGGCGGCTCCGGCGGACGGCCCTGCGCGGCGGCATGGGCGGCGGTGAGCGGCGGCTCGGCACGGGCGGCGCCCGGCGTGCGGTAGATCAGCGGCTCGGGGCGACGGCCACGGCCCTTGGTCAGCGGCTTGTCCGGGTCGGGCACGAAGGCGGGCTCTTCGGGTTCGGGGCCGCGGCGACGGGCGCGGATCACGTCGGCGATCTTGGCGCGGATGCGCTCTTCGCCGGGCTCTTCCTCGATGACGTAGCCGTCTTCGTCGACCTCGATCATCTCGGCCGCCGGCAGCACCTCGTGGCGCTTGATCAGCGAGGGCACACGGGCCAGCAGGCCGGGCTTCTTGGGCTCGGGGCGCGGCTCGGGGGCCGGCATCGCCTGCGGCTCGGGCCACGAGGCTTCGGCCTCCTGCGGCAGGGGCTGCGGTGCCTCGTAGGCCGGCTCGGCATAGGTCACCGGTTCGGGCGCCGCGGCAGCGGCCGGGCGGCGCACCAGCGGCGCGGCAGGCGCCCGCGGCGCCACGGGGGCCTCGGGGGCCTCGGGCCGGTGGCCCTGTTCCGCGGCCCAGGCGGCCTCCTGCTCGGCGGCCCAGGCGGCCGCCTCGGCGTCTTCCTGGCGGCGCCGCTCGCGGCGCTCGGACTGCGACGCCTGCATGCGCTGCGCCGCCGACATGGTCGAACTCGCGCCGCGGCCCAGCAGGCGCAGCAGCGTGTCATAGGCCATCACCGTTCCAACCAGCAGGAAGCGCCCGATGGCGCCAAGCTCGGGCTTGGTGAAGCCCAGGACGAAAGCGCCCATGGCGACGATCCCGACGCCCAGCACCAGCATCACGAGCTTCAGGCCCAGCCCGGCACCGACCGGCAGGATGCCCAGCACGGTGCCCATCATCATGTCGCCGAAGAGGCCGCCGAGCCCGAAGCTGTGGGTCCATTCCGGCCCCACGGTCTGGCCGGCAGCGTAGACGGCGGAAAGCGCGATCCAGATCGGGGCAAAGACGATGCGCGACAGCGCGCGCTCTTCGCCCTGGTGAAGGGCGAGGCGCGCCCCCCAGACCATGAGCACGAGCGCGAGCCCCCAGCTGCCCCAGCCGACGATCATGAACAGCGGCGCCGCGATCGAGGCGCCGATCCGGCCCAGCCAGTTCTGCACCGGCGCATCCGTGGCCGACAGCCAAGACGGATCATCCGGCGTGTAGGAGCCGATCATCATCGCGGCCATCACGCCAAGCGCGATCAGGGCCAGACCGGCAAGCTCCTTGCCGCGCTTCTCGATCGCCGCCTGCACATTGCTGTCGAAGAGGGGGTCGCGCCCCCGTGCCTGATACGCCATCGCTCGCCTCGTCTTTTTCTTATTGCCCATAGAGACAGTCACGGATCCGCGTGAGTCCCTGTTCGGTCTGCTCCCGGTCCGCCACGAGGGCGACCCTGATATATCCCTTGCCCGGATTGCCGGCCTCGGTGTCGCGCGAGAGGTAGGCGCCCGGCAGCACCCGCACCCCGGTCTCCTGCCAGAGCTTCAGCGCCGCCGCCTCGCCATCCTCGACCGGCAGCCAGAGGAAGAACCCGGCCTGCGGCGGCGCATAGCCCGCCACGTTGCCGAAGATGCGGTCGGCCATGTCGAACTTCTCGGCATAGAGCCTGCGGTTCTCGACCACGTGATCCTCGTCGGCCCAGACCCGCTCGCTCACGCGTTGGACCGGCAGCGGCAGCGGGGCGCCGGAATAGGCGCGCAGCTGCTTGATCCGCGCCATGCATTCGGGGCCGCCGGCCACGAAGCCCGAGCGCAGCCCGGGCAGGTTCGAACGCTTCGACAGCGAGTGGAAGATCACCACGCGCTCGGGATCGGCGCCCATCTCGCGGGCGACCTGAAGCGCGCCGGCGGGCGCCTCGCCGCGGTAGATCTCGGAATAGCACTCGTCCGCGAGGATGCGGAAATCATGCGCCTCGGCCAATGCGATCAGCCGCTCCCAGTAGCCGCGATCGGCCACCGCGCCCTGCGGGTTCGCGGGCGAGCAGATATAGGCCAGCGCGGTGCGCTCGAGCACCTCTTCGGGCAGCGCATGGTAGTCCGGCAGGTGGCCGGTCTCCTGCGTGGCGTTCACGAAAACCGGCTCGGCCGCCACCGAGACACTGGCCACGGCGTAGACCTGGTAGAACGGGTTCGGAATCAGCACCACGGGCCGCTTGCCGCCCTTCTGCTCGGGACAGAGCGCCATGGCGGCGTTGTAGAGCCCCTCTCGGGTGCCGTTGAGCGGCATCACCTGGCTCGCGGGATCGACGCTCACGCCGTAACGGCGCGCGATCCAGTCCGAGATTGCCTGCTGCAATTCCGGTGTGCCGTCATTGGGCGGGTACTTGGCGAACTCCGAGACATGCTCGGCCAGCACCGTTCCGACCCAGTCGGGGAACGGATGCCTCGGCTCACCGATGGACATATGTGTGACATCGCCGCCCGGCGCATGCGCATCGAGCAGCGCCCGCAGACGCGGAAACGCATAGGGCGGCAGGTTCGAAAACCGCTCGGGAAACATGGCGAATATGCCTTTGACTGCCTGCAATACTGCTTTTTATCCGGGATCGTTTTCGCCCCGCTTTGGTCTCACGATACGGGAAAACCCGGGCTTGCGTCCAGCACTGTGACCACGCCGACCCGGGTTGTGGCGGGAATGCCGCAACCGGCCGGAAACGCCGCAACGCCCCTTCCGCGTTGCATTTCTGCCCGCTTCGCATGGCGCGCATCGTAGCGTATCGCGGCGGCTGTGGCGGGGAGCTGCGTGGGGGCCGGATCGGCGCGGTTCCAATGTGGCGCGCAGCCGGATGGTGCCGGCATTCGGGGGGCTCTGCCCCCGCCGCGGCAGAGCCGCGACTCCCCCGGAGTATTTTTGACGAAGAGAAGACGGGGGATCCGTGGGAAGCGCGGTGACCGGTGGCCCTGCGTGGCGCAGGCGGCGGGCCGGCTCAGGGGGCGCGGAAGGGCAGCGGGGCGCCGAGGCTGATGCCCTCGGGGGTGATGGCACAGTCGAAGGCCAGCACCTCGACGCCGCGGGCGGTCGCCTCGAGGAAGGCCGCCGCATAGGCGGGGTCGAGATCCGCGGCGAGGGTGACCGCGCTGCAATCGGTGCGCTGCACGAGGTAGAGCATCACCGCACGGTGGCCGGCCTCGGCCATGTTGGCGAGCTCGGCGAGGTGCTTGGCGCCCCGGGCGGTGACGCTGTCGGGGAACTCGGCCAGACCGGGGGTGCGCGACAGCGTGACGGACTTGACCTCGACATAGGTGTCCGGGCGCCCCTCGGAGGTGAGCAGGAAATCGATGCGGCTGTTCTCGCCGTATTTCACCTCGGGGCGGACCGTGTCGTAGCCGTCGAGCCCGGGGACGCGACCCGCGGTGAGGGCCGTGCGCAGCATGCGGTTGGGCACGCCGGTGTCGACGCCGGTGAAGGCGCCGCTGGCGTGCTCGACCAGCCGCCAGGCATATTTCAGCTTGCGTTTGGGGTCGTCGTTGGGCTCGAGCCAGATCGTCAGGCCCTCGTCCTTCAGCCCCATCATGCTGCCGGGGTTGGCCACGTGGGCGGTGATCTCGCGCCCGTCCTCGAGCCTTGCATCGGCAAGGAAGCGTTTGTAGCGGCGCAGCAAAACGGCGCGGACGAGAGGGGTTTGAAAGCGCATGGCGCGGGCCTATACCATTGCAAAAGGCGCGCCAAGAAGGACAGTTCGATGACCAATCCCACCGCAGCGATGATCGTGATCGGGGACGAGATCCTCTCGGGCCGCACGCGCGACAGCAACATGAACCACCTCGCCAAGGAGCTGACCAAGGTGGGCATCGACCTGTGCGAGGCGCGCGTAGTCTCAGATGACCGCGACGCCATCATCGGCGCCGTCAGCGAGCTGCGCGGCAAGGTCGATCACGTCTTCACCTCGGGGGGCATCGGGCCGACCCATGACGACATCACAGCCGATTGCGTCGCCGCCGCCTTCGGGGTGTCCATCGACATCCGCGAGGACGCCTACGCGCTCCTGGCGGCGCATTACGAGCGCCAGGGCTCGGAGTTCAACGCCGCGCGCCAGCGCATGGCGCGCATTCCCGACGGCGCCGTGCTGATCGAGAACCCGGTCTCGATCGCGCCGGGCTTTGCCATGGACAACGTCTATGTCATGGCCGGCGTCCCGGCGGTGTTCGAGACCATGGTGGCCAGCGTGCTGCCGACCCTCACCGGCGGCGCGCCGCTGCTGTCGCAGAACCTGCGGGTGGAGCGCGGCGAGGGCGACATCGCCGGGCCGCTCGCGGAGCTGGCCTCGGAGTTCGGCGACCTGTCGATCGGCTCATACCCGTTCCAGAAGAACGGCATTTACGGCGCCAATATCGTCATCCGGGGCGCCGACGGCGCGCGGGTCGATGCCGCCATGACCCGGCTCTGCGAGATGTTCCCGGCATGAGCGAGCCCGGACTTGCGCGGCTCTACGATGCCATCGACGGCACCTGGCCCGCGGCCAACGTGATCGAGGCCGGGCCGTGGCGCCTGCGCGACGGCGGGGGCGGCGGCAAGCGGGTGTCCTGCGCCACTGCCTCCGGCGAGTGGGACCGCGACGACCTTGCCGCCGCCGAGCAGGCGATGCGGCTGATGGGGCAGGACGCGCTGTTCATGACCCGCGCCGGCGAGGACACGCTCGACGCCGCGCTCGCCGCCGAGGGCTACGCGGTGATCGACCCGGTGACGCTGTGGTGTGCGCCGGTGAACAGCCTCACCGATCTCGAGATCCCGAAGGTCACGGCCTTCGCAGTCTGGGAGCCGCTGGCCATCATGCACGAGATCTGGGCCGAGGGCGGCATCGGCCCGGCCCGCTACCGGGTGATGGAGCGCGTGCACGGCCCCAGGGCGGCGATCTTCGGGCGCACCGACGACAAGCCCGCCGGGGCCGGGTTCTGCGCCATACATGACGGCATCGCCATGGTGCACGCGCTCGAGATCCGCGAGGCCCATCGCGGCAGGGGGCTTGGCAAGTGGATGATGCGCCGCGCCGCGATCTGGGCGCAGGAGAACGGGGCAGACTGGATCGCGGCGCTCTGCGTTCAGGAGAACGCCCCGGCAAACGGTCTCTATGCTTCCCTCGGCTTCGAGGCCGTGGGAGAGTATCACTATCGCATCAAGCCAGAGACCTGAGACATGACCAAGGACCTGCCCACCGCCCTCAACCTGCCGATGGTCGATCCGTTGCCACCGGAGACGCGCAAGTATTTCGATATCTGCGACGAGAAGCTGGGCATGGTGCCGAACGTGCTCAAGGCGCACGCCTTCGACATCGCCAAGCTCAACACCTTCACCGCGATGTACAACGAGCTGATGCTGGCGGAGTCGGGCCTCAGCAAGCTCGAGCGCGAGATGATCGCGGTGGTAGTCTCGTCGATCAACAAGTGCTTCTACTGCCTGACCGCGCACGGTGCCGCGGTGCGCCAGCTCTCCGGCGACCCCAAGCTCGGCGAGATGCTGGTGATGAACTGGCGCGTGGCCGACCTGCCCTACCGCCAGCGCGCCATGCTCAGCTTTGTCGAGAAGATGACCAAGGCCAGTGCCGAGATCGCCGAGTACGACCGCGAGGCGCTGCGCGACGCGGGCTTCTCAGAGCGCGACATCTGGGACATCGCCAACGTGGCGGGCTTCTTCAACATGACCAACAGGGTGGCCTCGGCCACAGACATGCGGCCGAATGACGACTATCACGCGCAGGCTCGCTGAGGCGGCGCTGCTGGCGATGCTCTGCTCGCCGGCGGCGGCGCTCGAACTGGCGCTGCCGGATGGCGCGCGACTGATGGCCGAGCGGGTCTCGGACCCGGGCAGCTACGCGGTGCCCACCGGCCCGTGGCAGGACGAGACCGGCATCCCGGTGATCCGCTCCGAGGGCCGGGTCACCCGGCAGGCCTGGCGCATCCCCTCGCCCGACCTGACAACCCTGCAGGTGCTGGCGCCGTTGCGCACGCAACTCGAGAGCCAGAACTACGAGATCCTCTTCGATTGTGCGGCGGCGCGCTGCGGCGGCTTCGATTTCCGCTTCGGCACCGAGGTGATCCCGGCGCCCGAGATGTATGTCGACCTCACCGCGTTCCGCTTTCTCAGCGCCCGCGGCCCCGAAGGCGACCACGTGACCTTGCTGGTCAGCCGCTCGAACGCGGCGAGCTACGCGCAGGTGATCCAGAGCGGCGGCGGCGCGCAGACGGACGCGCCCTCGACACCCGAGAACGCGCCGGCACCGGTTCAGGTGAGCGAAGCGGCAGAGTTCGAGCTTGAAGCGAAGGGTCACATGATCCTGCGCGACCTGCGCTTCGAGAGCGGATCATCGTCGCTGGGCGACGGCGCGGTGGCGTCGCTCGACGCGATCGCCGCCTATCTCTCCGAGACCCCGGACCGGCGGGTGCTGTTCGTCGGCCATACCGATGCGACCGGTTCGCTCGAGGCCAATGTCGCGGTCTCCCGCGAGCGGGCGAACGCGGCGCTGGACTACCTGCGCGACAAGGGGGTCGCGGCGGCACAGCTTGGCTCGGAAGGCGCGGGCTATCTTGCCCCGGTGGCCAGCAATCTGACCGAGGCGGGCCGACAGCAGAACCGCCGCGTCGAGGCGATCCTGCTGCCGACCGAATGACGGTTCGGGACCCCGGTCAGCGTCCAACGCAGCCGGGGTCCCCAGGCGATCCCGTAGGGGGTGAGTCGAATCGCCTGTACCGGACGGGTCGGACGTCAGCCGTCGTGCATCAGCGTCTGACCCAGAAACTCCTCGAAAAGAACCGCCGTGCGGTTCGGCGTGCCGGCGTCGGGATGGCGCGCCGAGATCACCTGCCGGCCGCTCGACAGCCCCGGCATGACCGGCACCAGCCGGCCTTTGTTCAGGTCGTCGCGCACCATGTAGTCGGGCAGCAGCGCGATGCCGAGCCCGGACTGACAGGCGGCGAGCTGCGACCGCCGGTCTTTGAACAGGAGCTGCCGCCCGGAGGTGATCGGGATCTCGGCCCCATCCTCGTCGATCAGGCGCCACGCCCGCTCGGGAGTGCCGCCCTGCCGCAGCAGCCGATGCAGGCTGAGGGTGCTCGGGTCGCGCGGAACGCCCTCATGGTCGAGATAGTCGCGTGACGCGACAAGCATCCTGCGGGTGGTGCCGATGATGCGCGCCGCAAGCGGCCGCCGCTCGGCCGGGGTCACCGCCAAGGCGATGTCCCAGCCCTCGCCCTCGTTCGGCTCGGCATCGTCGTCATCGGAGCGGAAATCGAGCCGCACCGTCGACATCGAATTCAGGAAACTGCCGATGCGCGGCATCACGACGTGATCGACAAGCTCGGGCTCGGCTTGCACCCGCAGCGTTTCGCCATCGGTTGTCGCACGTTTCATCGCGCGCGCGATCAGGTCGGCGCGCGCGGTCTCGTCGAGAATCTGCCGCGCACGGTCGTAATACACGCGGCCCTCGTCGGTCGGGGTCACCTGGCGGGTCGTGCGTTCGAACAGCGACAGTCCGAGGCGCCGTTCGAGCGAGGCCACCTGTTTCGAGACAGAACCTTTCGACAGGCCAAGCGTTTCCGCCGCGCTGCTGAAGCAGCGCTGTTCCATGACCTGGGCGAAGGCCCTCATCTCACTGAATCTATCCATCGCGCGCTTTCCCTGGCCGCACGTTCGAGCCGCTATGCGTATAGAGAGCGAAGTAAACAGCGTCAACTTTTCAGTGACATTTTTATTTACATTGTTTGCGTTGGTGGTATCGATGAGGCAGTACAACTTATTCTTGCGTAGATACAGGCACGTTACATGCCAAACAGTCAGCACCCGCGCCGGCGCAGCCGCCTCACCCAGAAGGACAGGCAAAGCGCCGCGACCAAGGCGCGCCTCATAGAGGCCGCCCGCAGGCTGTTTCGGGAATACGGCTATCACGACGTCTCGGTGACCGAGATCGCCCGCGAGGCGGGCGTCACCCATGCGATGATCAACGCCCATTTTCACTGCAAGGCCGGGCTGCTCTACGAGCTGATAAACGAGAACAACGACGCCCAGATCGCCGCGCTCGAGGCCGGGATGCCGCAAGAGGGCAGCACGATGGAACGGCTGCGCTGGGTCATCGAGATCTATGCCAGGCACGATCTCCAGGACGTCCAGCTGTTGGCGGTGATGCAGGCCTATTACTGGCAATGGCCGCGCGAGACCGAGGACCGAAACCGCACCCAGCTTTGGCAGACCCTGGCTCCGATCGCCCGGATCCTGCGCGATGACGCGGATTTGCAAAGGCTGGACGACGCCGAAATCGAAACGCTGATCGAGGCGATGTTCGCGATCTACACGCTGGGTTTGCGCCCGGCGGTTTACCGCGACGAGCCATGGGAGAGCTGTGTCGATGTCATCCTGCACCGCATCGGAGTGCTGCTTGACGGTGCGCGGCTGCGGGCGCGGCGCGGCAGAGCCTAGCCGCGCAGATCCTCGAGATAGATGCGCACCGCCTCCTGCACGTGGCGGAAGCGGTCGCCACCCAGATGCTTGCCACCATACCAGCGGGTCACCACCACGAGGTGGTCCCGCAGATCCTCGCGCTCGAGCATCCGCAGGATCACCATGCCGGCACCGCTCTCGCCATCGTCGTTCTTGACCGGCGCATCGGTTGTCAGCAGGCCCCACGTGTTGTGGGTCGCCTTGGCGAACTTCTTCTTGCGGCAGAGCTCCTTGATCAGGGCCTTGGCCTCGTCCTCGGACTGGCAGGGCGCGCCGGAGACGGCGTATTTCGAGCCACGGTCGCTGATGATGTTCTCGATGATCCGCATGGCAGCGGTCTAGCCGCACCCTCTGGCCGAGGCAACCGCGGGGGCGCGTTCAGTCGTCGTAGAGCGAGTCCGCCGGAGCACCGTCAAGCGTGGTGTAGCCCCGCTCGACCACCGCGGTGCTCTCGGGGTCGCGATGCAGGCGCAACACCCGCTCGCTCGAAGGACAGGGCACCACGTCATGGGCCGCCCGGGTGCCGATGACGCGCCTGGCGCCGGGCGCGGCGCCCGTCAGCGCCTTTCGTCGAGCCGTGCCTCGATGGCGGCCAGCCGCTGGATGACCTGCTCGCGGTAGTCCTCGGTGGCGGCGACCTCTTCCACGGCGTGGGCCTCCTGCATCGAGTTGACGATCAGGCCGACCACGAGGTTCACCACCGCGAAGGTGGTGATCAGGATGAACGGCACGAAGAACAGCCAGGCCTCCGGGTGGACCTCCATCACCGGGCGCACGATGCCCATCGACCAGCTTTCCAGCGTCATGATCTGGAACAGCGAATAGGCCGAGGCGCCGAGCGTGCCGAACCATTCCGGAAAGGTCGCCGAGTAGAGCTTGGTGGCGATCACCGAGCCGATGTAGAAGATGATCCCCATCAGCAGAAAGACCGAGCCCATGCCGGGCAGCGCCGACACGAAGCCCTCGACCACCCGGCGCAGGGTCGGCGCCACCGAGACCACGCGCAGCAGTCGCAGGATGCGCAACGCCCGCAGCACGGCAAGCCCCTGCCCCGCCGGGACCAGCGCGATGCCCACGATGACGAAATCGAACACGTTCCAGCCGGAGCGGAAGAAGGAGAGGCCTCTCGCGTAGAGCTTGGCGGCGAGCTCGGCCACAAAGATCGACAGGCAGATGATGTCGAGCGCGACGATCAGCCAGCCGATCTCGGCCATGACGGTGGCAGAGGTCTCGAGCCCGAGGATCACGGCGTTGAACAGGATGACGCCCATGATCGCGTAGCGTGTCGCGGGGCGGTCAAGGAACTCGGCAAGCTTCTGGCGCATCTGGAAAAGGGCTCCGGTCTGGGGTCCGTAGCGATCTAGGGATCGCGGGCGCGACAATCCAGTCCCGATGCTGCAATTGCACAAGGGGATCCCGGCGGGCACGCCGGCCCACTTCCGGGCGCCATGCGGCGGGAAGCCGGAAAGGGAAGCGCCCCGGCGGGAACCGGGGCGGGACATTGCGCGACGAACCAGACGAGGGCAAACCGGTGGATCACCAGTCCTGCGGGTCGCGATCGGCGAAAGCGTGGACGAGGAAGTCGATGAAGGCGCGCACCTTGGGCTGGGTGAAGCGGCCCGGCGGGTAAACCGCGTAGATGCCCTGTGTCTCGACCGGCAGATCCGGAATCGCATCCTCGACCAGCCCCTGCTTCATCGCATCGGCATAGAGGTAGGACGGCAGGTAGGCGATGCCGAGTCCCGCGATGCAGGCGTTGAGCAGCGACTGCCCGTCATTGACAGAGAGCCAGCCGGCGGTGCGCACCTGGCGCTTTTCGCCCGACGGCGCGGTGACCTTCCAGACATTGCCGCTCGACTGGTTGGAGTAGTGCAGCAGCTTGTGCTCGTTGAGATCGTCGATCCGCGACGGGCGGCCGAACTTCTCGAAATAGGCCGGCGAGGCGATCATGCGCTTGGTGGTCTCGGTAAGCTTGCGGGCGCGCAGCGTGCTGTCTTCCAGCTCACCGATCCGCACGGCCATGTCGAAGCCTTCCGAGATCAGCTCCACGTAGCGGTTGTTGAGCACCATGTTCACGGTGATCTCGGGAAACTCGGCAAGGAAATCGCCCAGAACCGGGCTCAGGTGATTGACCCCGAAATCGGTCGCCACCGAGATCCGCAGCAGGCCCGAGGGCGCCGATTGCATCGAGGTCACCAGCGCATCCGCCTCACCTGCATCGTTCAGCACCCGCCGGGCGCGATCATAATAGGCCAGAC
>Ga0114905_1002029_pt1 | contig 10735 bp, 8 predicted proteins | sample MalvireepMed_b05_FD_83499 | JGI IMG/M metagenome (GOLD analysis project Ga0114905, IMG submission 83499) | Marine viral communities from the Global Malaspina Expedition - Malaspina viral metaG DeepMed_b05 | ecosystem: Environmental > Aquatic > Marine > Oceanic | place: Mediterranean Sea...
GCCCGGACCGTAGCCGCGACCTGCGACGCGTGGTGGATTTGGTTCAAAGCCATCAGCCCCAAATCATTGCGCTGCAGGAAATTGATTCGCGTCGCGGAACATCGTCCACACCCGATGCGTTTGATTTTCTAAACAAAGAACTTGGCGGCAACAGCCATGCAACCCGTCTGATCCGCGCCCCGGACGGCGACTATGGCCATGCGGTAATAAGTTGCTGGCCGATGGCAGCGGCGCGCTATCATGACATTTCCTACAAGCGGCGCGAGCCGCGCGCGGCGATCGAAACAGTGGTGGATACACCCCATGGCTCTCTGCACGTTGTGGCAGCACATCTTGGTTTGAGTTTTCGTGAAAGACGCCAACAAGCCGAAAAGCTTGTGCAGATCGTTCGGAAGAGTGATAAATGTTCGGTGCTCATGGGCGATCTGAACGATTGGATTGCCGGAGGTGCAGTGCGGCGGATATTGGACAGACAATTCCCGGGACACAGCCACATGAAGACGTTCCCTGCATGTCGGCCCATTTTCCCGCTGGACCGCATATATTGCCGCCCGAAGTCGATACTGCAGCGCAGTCAGACAGATCATACGGCTCGGCTCGCTTCCGACCATCTTCCAGTTATCGCTGATCTCATCTTGGGAAACTGCCCGTAGCGCAACGAAATTATGGCCAAGGCGCCTGACACCATTGGCAGCCACCATGTCACTTCCGTCATCCATCTAGAGACTTCTTTCGACTGCAGCGTGGAGGCGCGACACATTTTGGAATACTCACTTTGTTGGAATAATCTGGTCTGCCCTACCGAACAACTTGGCAATGCTGCTTCATGAATCCTCTGGTCAGTGAACAACCTTACCGAAAAGGAACGATTCACGCTATTATCAAGTTTAACTCATGCGCGACACGCTTTCGACCCGCTAGTTTTCGCCAAAGTTTTTGAGCACGCTTTTAACCTGAAATGCCGAGAGAGTGACGGAACTTGATCCAGCCTCATCTCGTTTGTCTGTAGTAACAATGCAGGTCAGCCTGTGGCATCAATGCATTGCGCCTCCACTGGCAAGAGCTTCTCAGTCGGGTTCTCAGCCTGCGACAACTGCAATGCGGCAAAGGAGTAATGACATGACATGGAAGAATTCAACGATTTTGACGGTTACAGCATTAGTTCTGGCAGAGCCGCTCTTGGCTCAGCAGAACGTTCTTGAGAACGCGCAGGTCGTTGCGCTTGACGACTGGCGTTACGATGACCTCTATACAAACGGTGTAAGTGCCCGAGACCTAATCGACAGGGAAGTGTACGGACAAACCGGTGACGAGATCGGCGACGTAGAAGATATACTTATCGGTTCTGATGGGCAGGTTCGTTCTATCGTTGCGGAAGTCGGTGGCTTTTGGGATATCGGTGATACCCATGTCAGCATTCCCCTCAACAGAGTGGACATGTCGAATGGCCAGATCGTGGTTCCGATTACGGAAGATACCGTTGGAGATTACGGCTTCTGGAACGACGAACCCATTCAGAACGGTGCAGTCGACTCCGACATCGTCGAAGGTGTAGATGATGAGCCTATCCCACGCGCGTGGCGAGCCTCTGAATTGATTGGGGACTATGCTCGGCTTCAGAATGATGATGGCTATAACGATTACGGATATGTCAGCGACCTGATTCTGCGCGACAATCAGGTCGCTGCCGTGGTCATTCAACCTCGGACCGAATATGGACCTGGCTACCGGGCTTACCCCTACTATGGTTACGGTTCCGGCTGGGATGCTGGCAGCCCCAACTACGACATGCCCTATACCGAAGATGATGTCCGCGACACCGAGCGTTTCGATTATAATCGCTTCGACAACTCAGTTGAGCGATAGTCCATTAGCCCGCTCGTTTCTAACGAGCGGGCTATTTCAGTCATAGGCCGAAAAGTAGGCTTCCATGCCTATACATCGTCGCCGCTGCAGCGCTTATCGCAGCCCTCGCCGGCGCTCAGAATGCGGCATCGATTAAAGTCGTCGAAAGCGATAAACCGGGTGAATTTCTCGCGACTGATGGCGGGAGTCTAGTCTATCGTCTCACTGCCAGGCCGCGGATGGCAAAGCGGCAGAAATTTCCTGCACAACCCCAGAATGCCTGAATGCGTGGCCGTTAGTGGGGGCAGCGGACATGCCCCAGGCCGGGGACGGTGTCGGGGAAGAAATGCTTGGAACAGTGGACTACGAGGGGCAGAAAGTTGTGACTTATCACGGGTGGCCCCTCTATTACTTTACCCGCGATGAAGATGCAGATGCGCCGCAGGGGCAGGATGTCGAATCCTTCGGCGGTGAATGGTATCTAATTACGCCTGACGGAGAAAAAGTTCACGCCGGATAACAGGCATCTTCCAGTTGAACTGATCAAGCCGCGCGCTGTTGTGCCGCCGCAGTCCTTTGTCCACCTCTGCTCTTCCATATTTATCTCCTCCCAGCTTTTCTCAACGGTCATGGGTGATACTGCGGATCAAGGAACTTAACGCCGCACCCTTGGCGTTTGCGTAATTAAATTCCTTTGCTGGATCATATCGTTTTGTGAGGAGTTGATAGAATACACAACAGGGGGAGCTCAGAAGCATGACAGGGAACAAACCAGTTGTAGTTGTTACCGGCGCAGCGGGCAACATCGGCAGCAAGCTTAGCAAGGTTCTCGCGCACAAGCATCGAGTGATCGGCCTCGACCTTCCAGCGAACTGTGAAGGGCGGGAAGGATTGATTGGCTGCGACATTACTGACCCTGAATCGACTGCGCGGGCCATAGAGAAATTGCACGAGGCAACAGCCAACGAACCTATTGCATCAGTCATCCATCTGGCTGCCTATTTCGACTTTAGCGGCGAAGATCGCCCGCAATACGAAGCGGTGAACGAGGAAGGGACGCGCAACCTGCTGCGTGCCCTGCAAGATATCGAGGTCGAACAATTCGTCTATTCGGGAACCATGCTTGTACATCAGGCGGGACGCCCGGGTGAACGTATTACCGAGGATACACCGTTGGCCCCCGGCTGGGCCTATCCGCGGTCGAAGGCCCGCACCGAAGAGATTATCCGAGAAGAAGCTGGCGATATACCCACTGTTTTCCTGCATCTGGCCGGGCTCTATGACGACGAGACTGCGGTGCCCACGCTGAGCCACCAGATCGCCCGCATCTATGAGCGCAGCTTCAAGGCGAATGTTTATTCAGGTAATACCGATGCCGGGCAGGCATTTATTCATCTCGATGACATGTTGGAGCTTTTCGTTTGCGTGGTAAACCGCCGCACGGTGTTGCAAGACGGGGAGGTAATTCTCGCGGGTGAGCCAGATACTGTGAGCTATGACGCGCTACAAGACCGCATCGGGGCGTTGATCCATGGCGAGGAGAGTTGGAGAACGTTTGTCCTGCCTTCCTCGATGGCCAAGTTGGGCGCCAGACTCGAAACAGAATCCGAGCCGGTGGTGCCCGATACTCTTGATCAAGGGGAAAAGCCCTTTATCCGACCTTTCATGATCGACATGGCAAGCGATCAATACGCGCTCGACATCTCGAAGGCGCGCCACCTGCTGGACTGGGAGCCGGAGCGACGCATCATGGACCGGCTGCCGATGCTGATCAAGGCACTGAAGGATAATCCTTTGGGTTGGTACCGCGCCAACGGCATCACGCCGCCGCCCTGGCTTGAAGCGGCAGACAAACGGGTAGATGATCCTGAAGCGTTGCGCGTGCAACACGAGACGGAATATCGCGAACAGCACCGTGCCAACCTATGGAGCGGCTGGGCCAACGCGGGCCTTGGCCTGTGGTTGCTGACCTCCCCGCCTCTGTTGGGCGTACAGGATCCCGGTATGATCATTAGCGACGTAATCTCTGGGCTGCTCCTGTTTGTCTTTGGTATGCTATCACTGTCTTGGCGGATGCCTTGGGCACGGTTTGGCGCCGCAGTTCTGGGCTGTTGGATCATGTTCGCGCCGCTAGTCTTCTGGACAGACAATGGCGCGGCTTACCTGAATGACACCCTCGTCGGCATGCTCGCCGTGGCCTTCGCGCTATGCTTGTTGCCGGCGCCGGGGGTTTCGCCGGTGGCCGCACAAACCGGGCCGACAATTCCCAAGGGCTGGAATTACTCTCCATCTGATTGGTTCCAACGCCTTCCGGTCATCATGTTGGCGGTCGTGGGTCTTCTCGTCTCCCGTTATCTCACGGCCTATCAACTCGAAACCATTGGCGGCGTTTGGGAACCGTTTTTTAGCGGCACCTTGGAAGGGAAGAACGGAACCGAACAGATCATCACCTCATCCGTTTCCGAAGCTTGGCCAGTGCCAGACGCCGGTATAGGTGCGCTGACCTATGCATTGGAGATCATCGTTGGTGCCATAGGCTCAGCGAGGCGGTGGCGCACGATGCCATGGCTCGTAGTACTTTTCGGGATCATGATCGTGCCGCTCGGCGCAGTGTCGATCTTTTTCATCGTGATCCAGCCTATTGTAATCGGTACCTACTCAACACTGGCTATGATTGCTGCCGCCGCAATGGTCTGGCAGATCCCCTATTCGCTTGACGAACTGGTCGCGACCTACCAGTTCCTGCGACGGCGTCACCGGGCAGGTCAGCCTTGGTTGCTCGTGTTTTTTACAGGCGACACCGACGAAGGTCCCGATGACCATCCGCTGGACGATTTCGAACGCAGCCCCCAAGTGATCATAAAGGACATGGTTTCAGGCGGAATGACCTTTCCTTGGACGCTTATGGCATCACTCGCGCTCGGCCTCGTGCTAATGCTGTCGCCACTGGTTTACGGATGGGACAGCGGGACTGCCGCTACGAACCACGTCGTGGGCGCGCTGGTCATCACCGTGACCGTCGCCGCACTCGCCCCAGTGGCTCGACTGGGACGTTTTCTGAACGCGCTGATGGGAATAGTCCTGCTTTTTGCACCTTTGGTCGTCGGCGCCAGCTGGGGTGCCCTGTTGTTTTCGGCCTTCATCGGATTCGCGCTGATCGCTCTCAGCATTCCTCGTGGCCCAATCAGAAGCACCTATGGCACTTGGGATCGGTTCATTAGATAACGCTATGGTCCCATTTGATGCTCTGTCCGTCGTTATTCTAATCGCGGTTTTCTGTGTCGCGGCTGGTTCCGTCTGGCTCGCCGGGGTGCGCCTGTCACGCTATGCCGATGGGATCGCACGTGAATTCGGGGTTGGACAGGCAGTGCTGGGGGTAGTCCTGCTGGGCGGGATCACCTCGCTACCCGAAATTGCCGTGACGGGCACCGCAGCGATTGGCGGCAATGCTGCGTTGGCGGTCAATAACTTGTTGGGCGGTTTCACAATGCAAGTCACCGTGCTCGCTCTGGCCGACATGGCAATCCGTCGCAACGCACTAACTGGCACCGTGCCCGATCCCATCGTACTCCTGCAGGGTGTGCTGGGCATCATTCTGATTGCTGTGACGATCACCGGCATCGGCGTGGGCGATATCCCCTTCGCTGGGGCAGGCCTTTGGACCTGGGGCATTGCTGCGCTCTTCGTCTATGCCGTACGTATGGTCGCCCGTGCACAAGACAAACCCGGTTGGGAAGTTATAGGCGAACCGCTTTCGCCGGACATCGACGTGGATGACCCGACTGAGAATCTCACACGCCCGCAACTGCTGGGTGCGACAGCGGCAGTAGCTCTGGTAATTCTTGTCATGGGATATTTTCTCTCCACCAGCGGCGAGGCACTGGCAGAGCGCACAGGGCTAGGCGACAGCTTTTTCGGTGCGGTATTTATCGCGATCTCGACATCTCTACCCGAAATCAGCACCGTTCTCACAGCGGTCAAGCTGGGACGTCACGTCATGGCAGTTTCGGACATTTTCGGCACCAATTTGTTCGACGTTGGCGTGATATTTTTGGTTGATCTACTCTATGCGGGCGGGGCAGTTCTAAACGAGGTTGGAATGTTCTCTATCGTCGCAGGAGTGACAGGCATTGTGGTGACTGCGGTCTATGTGATTGGCCTGATCGAGCGGCGCGATCCGGCTCTGTTCGGCGTCGGACTCGATTCCTACGCCGTTATGACTATCTACATTGGAGGGATCGCGTTACTGTTCACGCTGCGGTGACGTTTCAGAAAATAGGAGGCTGAGATGACCGACCCCGAAAAGCCAGCGCCCGGTGAAGTGCTTCTGCCCGAAATCGGAAAAAATTTGACCCGCAATGAAATTATGGACGTACTGGCGGATGAAGGCTATTCGGCTAGCGGACGGAAAGGCTGGCTGAAGCAGGTTCTGACCCGGCTTGAAACGGAACAGCACGAAAGCCCGAACAGCACCCGCGCCGAACTGGTGGCCGAGATTTCGGATATCCTAAAAGAAAACGTCCAAGGTGACCCCAAAGCGGACGATAGCTTGTAAATCTGGCGCGAGGTTTCTCCTTACTGCCAGGTTCACGCCATTTCCGAGAGTCAATGTCGGAATCTACATTCCATACGACGGGTGCCACAGCGAGACATATACCCATCACAACATAAACAAGGAGACACCAATGGAACCGAACCAATTTGAAGAGAAAGCTCATGAGCTGGAAGAAGCAATGACGGAGCGGTCAGGTGAAATCGCGCGAAGCAGAGCTTCAGAAGCTGAACATCAGAAATTATTGGTGCTTCAAAGGAAATCTGAAACGCTCCTTAGAGAGACCCAACACCTAAAAGACGATAAAGAAAAACACGATTTCATCCGACAAGCCAATGAACTGCTTCTTGAACTACGTCAGCGTCCACTTTTGTAAATGGAAATTAGCGTGACCTGCGGAAAATGGTGGCAAATCGCTTTGGCAGGTTCATGAAAAGACACGATAAAATTGTTAGTAGTCCCACGCGATCATGAAGGTTGTGTTCGACGGCGCTTCCCAACCTTGCTCAGGACTGAGACGATCTCATCATGTATCCAGTTTGGACGAGCAATATGGTATCACGACGAGAGAGCGCAAGTCGCGCAAGCACTTGGAGGACCGCTCGCTCAAGCACATCGTCGCCTTGATCGAAAACAACCGCGGCATCAGGGCTCGCCATCAATCCGGAGCGAGTTTTTGTGGCATCTGGATCGGCGGCGAGTTCCCAGGCGATCCGCAGGATCCACGAGCCAAAGATCGCTGCCGCCGACCTTCGGAATCTTCGCCAACGCGGCGGCGAGGCGAATGCCAGCGCGAAATTTCTTGACGAGCCGATAGCGGACGGAAATTGGACGCTGCAAGGCGAGGCACCGCTTCGGTCGACCATATGACGTTAGCTGAGGATTCCCGGTCTGGACGAATCGCCTATCAAAGACAAAGGTAATAGAGTATGAACCCATGTGCTCTGACCTCTTCCCGCCTTTGCAGTTCGGCAGTCTTTCCGACCGACTGACATACTTCCGCTGCTTTTTTATCGGCAGGACTGAAATCTGGAGCTTCATCAGGCGTCGATAAGCTTATAGTCAGATAGAACCCATTAAATTCGGCGACATATACAGGATGCTGTTGGGCCATAGCCTGCAAGGGCAAGACAGCTAGCGCCAAAATCGCTGCTAATTTCAATTTAAAACCTCCCAATCTGACCGCTTCCTAACCTCGGCAAACGGCGTTTCGAATTTGAGCGCCTTTTACCAGAGCCTCTGCAACTTGGCTGTTAAAGCCCAGCATACTCGACGTTGTATTGAGGCTTCACGCAATGCATTTTTCTCCAATCCACGAAGAGGGGCGTGCGCGCGCAATGCTTTGCCAAGAAGGTTTGGCCATTGACACCCTTGAGAAAAACAAGCCAAGCGTCAAACCTAAAGTAGATAACCCTTAATGTTCCTCATTAAGATATTCGCGCATCTCGGCCACGGCCTCAGCCGAAACCGACCCGCTCCGACGGTCCCCGGTATTCCGCAAATAAGTTAGCAAGTCAGCGATCTGCGCGTCGGTAAGTTTCCACGCAAAGGGCGGCATCGCGAGCATACTGGGGACCGTTTCAGTCGGCTGCGCCCGGGCACCGCCGAGGATGATGCGGATCGCGGTCGCGGGGTCTTTAGCGTGCAGCTTGTTCGAAGTGCTTAGCGGGGCGAAGAAATAGGGCACGCCCGACGCATCGGCGGCATGGCAGGCCGCACAATTGTCGAAGTAGAGACCTTTGCCGGCCTCCATCCGCGCTGTTTCAGGCGTCTCTTCCGGTTCGTGTAGATCATCATCAAGGCTTTTAAGATAGGTGGCGACGGCGCGCAGGTCTTTTTCTTTGAGGAACTGGGTCGAGATCGAGACAACCTCACCCATGCGCTGCATCGGGGCGGTGTGTTTGGCGCGTCCGTATTTCAGGAATTCAAAAATGTCATCTTCGTCCCAATGGGCGATGCCGCCGTTCTCTCCGCCCCGGATATTGGGCGCAAACCAATTCTCCAACGTGCCACCGCGCAGATATTCATCGTCCTTGCTGGCGCCGAGCAGGTTCTTGCCCGTGTGGCAGCCGCCACAATGCAGCGGCCCGTCGACCAGGAACCGCCCGCGTTTCCATTCCTCGGAACGGTCTGGATCGGCCACGAACTCCTCGTCCTCGAAGAACAACAGCTTCCAGCCGCTTACCGACATGCGGATGCTGAGCGGGAACGGCAGGTTGTTTTCCTCTTCTTCCACATGCACCGGTTCGAGCGATTGCAAATAGGCAAAGATCGCGTCGGTCTGGTCGCGGGTCATCAGGGTGAAATAGGGATAGGGCATCGCCGGGTAGAGGTGGCGGCCCTCGTCGTCGATCCCCTCGTTCAACGCGTTATAGAAATCCTCGCGCGACCAGCGGCCAAGCCCGGTTTCATCGTCGGGCGTGAGGTTTGAGGAATAGATCGTGCCAAAGGGTGTCGACAGCGCCCGCCCCCCGGCGAAGGGGATGCCGTTGTCCTCGATATCCGTGTGGCAGGCCTTGCAGTCGCCGGCCTGCGTCAGATAGCGGCCACGCTCCACTTCCGAGGAGGAGAGTTCCTGGGCCTGCGCCGGCCCGACGGTTGCGCCGCAGAAGGCGGTTATCAAGGCCAGCCGTCTCATGCCTGCACCAGCGGACCGGGATCGGCCATATACTGATCGATGATTGCCGCCACCGACCAATAGGCCAGCGCTGCGACGGTGCCGGTGGGGTTATAGCCCGCGTTCTGCGGAAACAGCCCCGCCCCGGCGACGAAGAGATTATGCAGATCCCAGCTTTGGCAATAGCGGTTGCAGACGCTGGTCTGTGGGTCGGTCCCCATGATCGTGCCGCCTGTGTTGTGGGTGGTCTGATAGGGCATCGAGTCGTAGGACCCCTTGCGCTCTGCAACGTTGACCTCCCGCCCTCCCATGCCCCGGGCAATCTCTTCGGCCACGGGGGTGATATGGGCGGTCAGGCGGCGGTCGTTGATGGTGAAATCATAAGTCATGCGCAAAAGCGGCCTGCCATGCCGGTCGGTATAGGTGGGATCGAGGTCGAGGTAATTGCTGCGGTGCGCCATCGAGGCACCGTGGACACCGACGCTCGCGGTCTTGAGGAAATTGGCCCGAACCGACTGTTTCCATTCGCTGCCCCAGCCCGGCACGCCGTCGGGCACCGGATGGCTCTCGATCGGGCGCGCGTTGGTGGTGTAGCAGGCGATATAACCGCCGCCGATGAAGCCCAGCCCGGAATGGTCGAAATTGTCGCCGTTGTATTCGTCCACCACCATGCCGAGCGCGCCCGCGCCGACGAAGCCGTTGGTATATTCCTCATCGTAAAAGACCGTCGCGCCGGACATCACCTGATAGCAGTAGTTCTTGCCCACCACGCCTTCACCGGTCTGCGGATCATATGGCGTGCCGATGTCGGACAAGAGCATCAACCGGGCGTTCTCAAGCGGGTAAGCACAGAGCACCACGACCTCGGCAGGCTGAAAGAATTCCTCACCGCTGGTATCGACGTAGGTGACCCCCGTGGTGCGGGTGCCATCGGGGGATTTCTCGACCGAAAGCACTTCGGAATCCGTGCGTAGGGTGAAATTCTCCCGCTTCATCAAGACCGGGATGATCGTGGTCTGCGGTGAGGATTTGGAATAGTTGCCGCAGCCGTGTTTCTCGCAAAAGCCACAATAGGTGCAGGGGGCCAGTTGCAGCCCCAGCGGATTGACATAGGCGCGCGACATATTGGCCGAGGGCACCGGGAAAGGGTTCAACCCAAGCTCCCGCGCCGAAGCCTCAAACCGGTCCTGCGAAAAGGTCATCTGCATCGGCGGATTGGGGTAGTCATCGCTGCGCGGCCCCTCGAAAGGGTTGCCGCCCTCACGGATGTCGCCCCGCAGGTTGCCCGCCGTGCCACAGATGCCGCAGATCTTCTCGAAATAGTCGAAATGCGGCTCTAACTCGTCATAGGTGACGCCGTAGTCCTGCACCGTCATCCCCTCGGGCAGCGGGCCATAGCGTTCTTCGTTATGGCTTTTCGCAACAAAATCCGATGGCAGGAAACGGTAAGTCTGGCCGTTCCAATGCACGCCCGAGCCGCCCACGCCATTGCCCGGCAGGAAGGACCCCCAGTGCCGCATCGGCAGCGCAGTCTGTGCGCCGTTGTTGCGGAAGGTGACGGTGGATTGCGAGGCTTCCTGAAACATGCCGTGGCGCCAGTAATAGCGTAGCTCGTCCTGCGCGAAAGTGGTGGCGAAATCCTTGGGCGTGTCGCGCCACGGGCCGCGTTCCAGTGCCAGCACCTCCATCCCGGCGGCGGTCAGCTTCTCGGCGTAGATCGC
>Ga0114905_1002033_pt1 | contig 10717 bp, 16 predicted proteins | sample MalvireepMed_b05_FD_83499 | JGI IMG/M metagenome (GOLD analysis project Ga0114905, IMG submission 83499) | Marine viral communities from the Global Malaspina Expedition - Malaspina viral metaG DeepMed_b05 | ecosystem: Environmental > Aquatic > Marine > Oceanic | place: Mediterranean Sea...
ACATTATAACTCCTAGTTAAAGTGGGGGATGTCCCCGAAAACATCCCCCTAGTTGTGTCTTAGAATAGAACTTCGTCTGACACTAGCTGAGGTTTTTTTACAGGTGGTGGGGGTAATTCTCCTGCATCCTCTGGCCTTATGTATTGAACATGGTCAATTACATGCACACTCTCTAGTCGTGTACCAACTGTACCATAGTTAGGTAGGTCATAGATGTTGAGTGTAACCTCAACAGTAGACCCATTACCGATAGGACCATCAGCATCTAAGTGCCAAATAGACCCATCTTCTTTGGTAACAATAGGTGCGCCACTGCTCCAATCGTAACCTGTGTTAAACTTTCTGTCAAACTTGACAGTCTGTCCACGTCCTTCAAGATCAGGCTTAAAGCCCTTTGCACATCCAGCAGCTTTTAGCTTTTCTACACTGGCATCATCAAGGATCATGTTAATGGTGCAAGCACCATCATACTTCTCGTATGTACCCTCAACTTGAGGTGAAGCTTTCCAACCTGTTAGGTCACGGTTATCGGCAAATACTTTTGCCCACTCTGCTATTCCAGTTACTTTTATAATTCTAGTCGCCATTTGGCCTCCGTTTCTAATGCACTTCTGCATAATTTTGACCGTACTGTATATCAATACCTAAGTCAACATTTAATTTTAGTTGTTCGTTAAGTTTTTCTATGGCCCACTGTAGGGCAGTAGTATGCTCATTCTCATCACCTTTCTTAACTACGTTAATACTTTCATCATGGAACTGACCCACAATGTTTGATCTGTGTGATCTGTACAGGGCAACCCATCTGTCAAAACAGTATGCTCCTGTACTTTGGTTAATGGTAGAGAAAGCATCTTTCTCAAACCGTAAGCTATGCCAGAACTTGCTGACAGGGTTTTGTACCCACATCTCTTCATTGATCTTACGTATAGGCTGTGACTCAGAGAAAGCTTTGACTGACCAGTTACGTTGCCAATAGGCATCCAGCAGGGTTTGTGCTTGTGGTATTGTCATTCCTGTCTCTCTTGATAACTTAGCAGCACCTACACCGTAGGTAGCTGAGTAGTTTACAACCTTATAGTTCTTACGCATATCTTTTAGTTCTGGCTTGTTGCCGTTATTATACTCATCTATATCTGATTGAGTAACAGCACCAGCATGTTTTGCCAAGTCTAAATGTGGATCAAATCCATCTTGTGACATTTCAGCCACATAATCAGGGTCGTATGGATTCATGTAGTGACGCTTAGTAGTATCCTCTAGTGAGGTCATATCAGCACCACAAAGTAGATAACCATCAGGAGCTACAAGACATCCACGTATCTCTGCACCCCAAGGTTTGTCAACACCTGGCAGGTTGACTAGTGGCTTGCTATGTTTGAATCGTAGTGTGTTAGTCAAGCCAGCAATCTCTGCTTTGACATAGCCATCACGTTGACACTCCAAGAAAGCCTTGAAGATAGCAAGTCTATGTTGAGTAACAGTAAGGCCATCAAGGACACCTACTGCTGGATTAGTATCTATAAGACGCTTGACTGAAGCTGTAAGCTCACCACCCTTGCGTACTTGTGGTACTGGACCATTGCTACCCTCTTTGAATGTACATGGAGTCCATCCAAGTGAAGTCAACCAATCTTTTACTTGATCAGAGGACATAGGATTAGCAGCCTCAACACCTTTGACAACAGATATCTCACCTTCAAAGTTGATAGGCATACCATTGTCTTCTAGTAGTTTATACCAACGTCTACCATGAGAGGATACTGAACCATCCTTCTTGTGGCATACCTTTGGCTTAGTCTTTATCGACATGACCTTACGTAACGGCATGACATCAGTGAGTTCTTGAACTTTCTGATCTTGTAGATCAATAAGCTTCTGCATCGAGTCTTCTGCTTTTTGGACATTTAGTTTCCATCCTTGTTGTTCTGCTTCTCTAGCGCAGTCCATCTTAAACTCTAGGTAACGAAAGAAGCGGTTTAGTTCAGTCTTGTCTTTGTAGATAAAGACAAACCTGCCCAGTAAGTTACGCCATAGTTGCCAGTTAATCTTGACATCTTCGGTGCAACGGTGAGCATACTCTTCTTGTGATAGGCTAGACCAGTCAGTGATCTGTGGCTTAGGTATACCAAAGTCTTCACCAAATGACTCAAGACCGTGACGTACTCTGCTGTAGTTTAAGACCCAAGACATAGGTAGGGTATCAAACAAACGTGCAGTAATCTTGATATCTAATATTCTCTCAAGCAAGGGTATGTCGTAACGAATGATGTTATGACCAATGAGGCCACGTTGTGATAACACTAGCTCCCTCATCTCATCATAGTCAAACAATGTGTTGTAGTCAGACCCATCAGTAGTATAAGAAAGGCAATGTATCTTTGTAGCATCCTTCAATAAATTGTCAGCTTCTACATCGAACACGATCATGCAGCAATATCTCCTTGTAAATATGGCACATCTTCTGTGAGTATGGTTGTGTCAGGGTCATAATAGATTGAACCTGCATTACCTAACTTAGCGAATGGCCTGTTCTTGTCAACAATAAAGTTAGTAGTATTCTGTAAAACCTCATCTTCTGATTCCACATCACGTTCTAACTTTATACATATAATTGCTTCCTCTTCAAGAGATGCTGCATACTTAGTCCTACCATCGTCATTGACCTGTGATAAGAATATCACACCAATGTTTAGCTCCTTGGCTAGTTGAGCCATACGTGCAGCTAGTGTAGTAAGTGTACTGGTAGCACCATCAACACCAGTGCTGGATAGATATGCAAGACGTTGAGCATGATCTACAAAGATATAGTCAGCACCAAAGACAGTAGCTGCAGTACGTGTATGATCCAGTAGCTTGAGTGGATCGTCATGACTACGCATTTCAAACACAATGGTACGGTTATTTTCTGTGTCTGCTGCAATCTGACCAGCACGTATGATCTCTTCCGTTGACACCCCATTAGTTACAGCATCATCATTAGTCCTGACATTACGTCCAAGATGATAAGTAGCCATAGCTCTGAAGGTGTTAGACTTCATCTCTTCCATATGCAGAAGAGCTACCCTTGTACCTTCATTACGGAGCATAGCCATCTCAAAGTAACGGATCATCTCAGTCTTACCTGTACCCCTTGGGGCTTTGATAAAGGTGAGACCACCCTTGACTAGACCCCTGATCTTTTCATCAAGACTTGAGTGACCAGTGGGTACATACTCGTAAGGATTCTCGTTAAGTATAGCCCTCTCCACATCCTCATCGGTCATAAAGAAGTTGTCAGGTGAGTACTTCTGTGGCTTCATAGCAGCCCACATCAAGTCTTTACCGTCACCATTGGTCAAGAAGTCATTAGCATCTTTGTGCTTAGACATTGGAACGTAGTAAAACTTATCTGGTAGAGCTGAGTACAGCTTGTCAGCAGCACGTCTACCAGCATCGTCAAGTTCACCTGCATAGATGATTGTCTCAAAGGAACTGAGATACGCCATGTTCTTCTGCAAGAACTTCTCTCCAATAGATGCGCTGGGTAAAGACTTAACAGGAAACTTCTCGCCAAGGATTTCATACAAACTAGCTGCATCAAACTCACCCTCAGTAAGATACAGGCGTTTGCTTGTACCTGCATTAAACTCAGGGCCAAACAGGTGCACCATACCTAAGCCTGTGTCCTTCACCCAAGTCTTAGACTTATCATCATAAGACCTGTACTTGGTTGTGTGTGGGTATTTGTACGCATAACGTACAGGCTTCCCATCTTCACCTGTCTGTATCTGGATGCCATAGAGCTGACACACATCAGGCTTAATGCCTCGTATCCCCTCATAGGTTAATCCTTTTACTGGTATGTCCATATAATTAATTCTCCTTTTTACTGGATAATCCGTTGCTGCCCACTCAAAGGTAGGCTCGGAACTAGGGTAGGACTTAGCACAAGAATGGCAGAAGCCATACCCCTCATCGTTCCAGTTGAATGCATCACTTGACCCACAGTCCTCAAAGGGACAAGCCAAGTGTGGTGTATCACCGTCTGCCATTTGCTATATTTTTCTCCTTTGCTCGTTGTCTTTCATCATCTGTCATCTCACGTACCTTACCGTACTCAGGTATAGATACACTAAGTGGACGTGATGTCAATAGGGCTTGCCAAGAATTAGGAAATAAATCTAACATCACTTGACTGATCTGGTGGGCTATACGCCTAGTCTCACCCTGTGTATCATCCTTGAGCCTAAGATTACACATATCTGCAAATGCGTCAAGACTACCTGACCAATACCATTCTGTCATGGTGCTTTGAGGCAACACCATACGTGCTTGCTCTGGTGCTACACCAAGGTACAAAAGGTCTTTATAACATTCCATAGCATGATACTCAAAGCTAGGCAGTGCATCATAATCTACATCAACAACACCAGAACTACCTTGCTTTTTATCTAATGCTTTGCCACGCCAATCTTTAGGTACATAGAACTCAGGGTCATCATCCACATACCTACGGCTTATTTCATTCCACCGTAGAAACTTATGCTTGACTAGTTGTCTAGCTACGAAGATGGGAGCCTTGACATGGAAGGAAGCAAAGCAGTGACCAAAGGGTGACATGTGTTTGTGCTTGGCTAGGTATTTGATTAACTTTACATCTCTATCGTGTAATATAGGACGCATAGTGCCATCATCTGCACCAGTGTAGCCAAGAGCTTCTTTCTTTTTACCAAAGGATACCCTAGCTGCATTGACCACTGTGAGATCATCACCCATATGGTTTATGTAAGTTGCTCTAATCATCTGCAATCTCCGTTATTCTAATCTTAATAGGTTTTAACATCTTGTACTTAGCATTCTCTGTCCTAGTTGGTGGCTTAGTTGTCCAATCAGAATCATACCTTTGATAACCTACAATATTAACACTGTTAGGATTCATCTTACGTTTCCATGTATTCCTACCCCATTTAGTTATAACTAATCTGTCTTCCTCAGTATCTTTGATAGCCCACAGTTCTACATCAATCATTTACTATCTCCAAATAATAATTCCTCTAATAACTTAATCCTTTTCTCAAGGCTCTCTACTTTCCTTATCAACTCTTCTAAATGATAGTTCTTATTCATATTTGTTTTATCCTTCTTAATATGTAACCAAAGAGTATAACTTGCATCCACACTATCCAGATACTTATTGTGTCTATATCCTCTACATTAATTCCTACAGTAACCATAACAGCTACGTTTAAAATCATCAGGAAGTAAGCTATCATAGGAATTAATATCAAGAACCATATCATTTAGTTTTCCCCATGTTCATAGGTGCATACACCTCACCTCACTCATACATCTCTCCTCCATCTCCAAACATTTTATCCCAATCATCAGGAGTAATACCTGTCTTAATAAACTCTCTTTCTCCAGCAGTCAAGTGGGGAAATACATTCTGTATCATCTCTCCTTTCTCCCAATCAACAATTTGTTTAGCTGTTACGTCTAAGTCCATAGTATATTTTACCCCACTGATGGGGCTAAGTCTAGTGACCTTCATTTCTATCTCCTTTGTGTTTTTGTTTTCTAATTGGTTTAGGCTTCTTCTTATCAGGTATTACCTGTGATCTGTACTTAGGTTGCCTAACATCTTTAGCCATAGGGTTCTTAATATACTTCATGTCAATTAATTATACGTTCATACTTAGGCCTGTTGTTGTAAGCCTTTTGTAACGCATCATCAAACTCTGTGGCATTAGCAGCAAACTCTAAGAAATCTGCAAGCTCGTCTGCATACTCATCATGTAACTTACGTTCTCGGAAGCAAACAGCCCAGAACCTGAACGTACTTGCTGGTATCTCTCTTTTCACCTCTGTCTCCTTTCTAATGCAGCCTTGGCTGTTTTCAAGCTAAACTTATTGTATGGATTAAGACTAGCCACATTCTTATGTCCTGATACTGACTGAATTGCAAGGTGGTCTACCCCACTCTCAATCATCTGCACAATGGCGGTCTTACGCAGGTCTCCTACTTGTAGCTCAGAGGGCAGTCCTGCGAGTGTTTTGACCTCTCCAAGTAGGGTGGTCATCTGAGACACCGTTAGAGGCCTGTAGGCCTTGTCCTGTGGCCTGTGGTGAGGTACTACATACTCTTGGAAGCCCCAGTCTTCTTGCTGCTCTTGTAACATAGCCAAAAGGTTCTCAGGTATGGGCAGTTCTACTACAGCACCACGCTTAGTTTGAGTGATGATTACCATCTCATTATCAAAATGGACATCATCCCACTTGAGATTACGTATGTCTACTGGACGTTGACCCCACTCATAGGCCATTAGCACAATAAGACCAATATTACGCCAGTCAAACTTGGTAAAGGCTACGTCAAGGAACTTCTCCACCTGATCATTAGTCCAAACGACAGAACGTGGCACACTTGTACGTTTCTTGACCCTAGCCATAGGGTTGTTGGGTATGTGTTCTAATGCGACTAGGTAGTTCATCAGAACAGAAAAGACCCTAGACCTATGGTTGGCATTAGATGTAGACGTATCGGCCTCCCAAATGTCATACATCTCAGTGCAAGTAATAGCATTTATCTTATCCACTTGCATGTTGCCTACTTTACGTCCAACGACACGTTCAAGACAGAAAGACTTCATGCATGACTCATAGTTTCTCTGTGAGCTACGAGACAGTGAGTTGAATTGCCTTGTATTTAAGTATTTATCGACAGCTAATTGGAATTTCATTCGTCACCACTTCTCCTTGTGTTTCTATCCACACCTTAGCACCACATGACAATGGTTTGTCTGGACTGTACACAATCTTGCAACCACCTTTTATTTCAACCTCAGTGGCATACGTATTACTCTTATAAGTTTTAACAGTTAATGGTGGGTTCCTATCCCCTGTTTTACCGTTAGCTCTAATTACGTGTTGGTTTACATGAACTATTGTTTTCATTTGTTCTCCAATCATGAACCTATAGTTATACTTAAAGTACACTAAAAGTATACTTAAAGTATCTTATATTTATTATATATATAAATACTAAATACTTATAGTATACTTAAAATACACATTTATTACAGATTGTCAATACACTGTGTCAAGATGTCACATGTACCTACGTCTAGCATAATCATCAAGATACGAGTAGTAGTCTGACTGATTGTCTAGCCCTAGCTCTTCTACAAGACTCTCAGCAGTCCAACCGTAGGAGTCCATAAGCTCTGCAACCTTGTCTGGATAGCTAGTGATAATAGTTCTTATATCTTCTGCAGCAGAACTTCTACCGTAAGTAGTACTCCACCCTCGGTTGTACTCATACATATCCTCAACTATAGTAGGATCACGAGCAATGACTAGCTTAGACCAATCAGCATCTAGTATTGATTCTAATAAATAGTCAAGGTATTTAAGGTCTTGTGTCTCGTTCTTAGTGTGTTGGTTGTAGTAGCCAACACTGATATTAGTACACTCAGGTACTATCGTCATGTACTCATTACTATCTGTGTATGACCCACCGTCATCTCCTATAAGTTGTGGCATATTAAGAGCATCAGCAAATGATGTGGCAAAGTCATCAGATGCAGTACGTAAGCCCATCTGATGTGTGATCACAGACTTGTCACCATACCTGTCGAATGATATTACTGCATCAATATGCTCCAACCACTTGAACTTACCATTGTACACGTAATCATTGACAAGAGCAGAACTACCTTTGCAACCGACTTCTTCTGCCGCATGAACGACATAGACACCCTCAGTACCAGCCTCAATCATATTGAGCATGATATAGATACCAGTGGTACAATCAGCACCGAGACAATTAGACACAGTGCCATCAGCTACCGACACAACGTCATTGGCAACCACTAGCTTCTGTAAGCCCTCAGTCTTATGCACTGTGTCATGGTGTGCGGTAAAGCACAGTCTAGGCTTTGCACCTACCATGTAAATGTAATTGCCATGTAGGTCAGGCATACCGAATACAGGTTCAAGGAACCGTTCACAAAATTCTCGTTGGGTAGCAGTACCCTCTGGGCGTTTGTAACCCAACATTTCTATTAAACTATACATATTATATATCCATTTCTTCTTGTTTCTTTTCCCAAAGACCCTCAGAGTTTAACTCCCATGTCTCATCTAGCTCATCTCTAGCCACAGTGTCACCATCTACAGTCTCACACATTACAGACTTAGGATATAACTGATCATTCCAATCAGAGGTAAAGTACTCGTCAATCTTACGTGGTGATATCCACTTTTCCTCATACTCACACCACACTGCATCATCCTCATGCCACCACTCATCATCACTCTCACACCACAAGAAGTGATCATGCAGACAATCATTAGATACCAACTGACTTTCTATACCCCATCTATTCTCAGACCAAGTTATAGTACCATCATCCACATGATAATCTTCTTGAGCATACTCACAGTGAAAGTGTCTCTCGTAATAGCAATCAGAGCAATATATCTCACCAGTAGTTTCAGAATAGTAGGTTTCATCTTCACTCATAGTACAATCACACATAGTGCATGTGTAGCCATTACCAAGAACTCCACCATAATCACTAGCAGATATATCACCACAATCGTCTACAGTTAGATACTCACCATCTGCCATAAGAGACTGAGGCATTAGGTCAAGGTATGGTGCAACATATTGATCCTCACCGTGATGTATAGCCTTGAGTTTAGCACCTATCCAATTAGCATCTTGTGCAAAGGTAGCACCAAGCCTTGAAAGATGCTCTGCAATCATGTCAATAGATTGCTCAGACACACCGTATATCGGCCCTGCCTGTGGACTAGGTAGCTCTGTACCACCTCTGTTCATCCACACCACACAACGTGATGCAATACGATCATTCTGATCTGTGGTATACACCATCTCAAACTCACCACTAGCATAGGCAGAGACAGGGTGTACAGGTAGGTGATCAAAGTCATACCTCATACAACTAGCTGCACTAGACTTTCGATAGGAGCAGGTACTTATATTCTCTGTAGGTGACTGATCCCATGAGTAAGCCTTGACAAAGGCATCAGCATCACGGCCAGTGTTGAGTGTAAGGTTACGTGGTGCAAACTCCTGTAAGAACTCATCCACTAGGGCAATGATCGCCTTGTGGTCAAGCTCAGGGAACATCAGGGTCAAGGCACGTCCAGGTTTCATAGCCACCTGTCTGTCATTGTCTCTATCTTTCTGACATTGAAAGATAGCAATCTTACCATATGCAATCTTAGAGCGCAAAGGCTCAAAGGCAAGTAGTCTCTGAGTAATTTTGACACATAGCTGTGGCCTAGCAAGCCCAAGATCATCCATCTTGATACCTATCCAATGCCTAAGTCTACGATCTTGAGCATTGAAGTATTGATAGTCCTCGTATACACCCCACTTACGTAACACAGGGTCTGTCTCATCAGGATTCTCTGAGTATACACGCTTGACGATAAAGCCCTGCAAGCTATGAGATACGAAAAAGAAATTATCACCATTGTCCAGTGTAATCTTACCAGCAATCTCACCCTCGCCATATGCATGTGTTACATCTGACACAGGGTATTCTTTGAAGGGTGTCAAGCCCTCTGGATAGTCTTCATGTTCTCGTTGGTTTGCCATTAAAGCATACATATTATGTACTCCATTTGGTTAAAGAAAAGCCCTACATCTTTATGACATAGGGCTACTGATTTGTCAATACTTATTGCAATCTATTACTGCCGATAAGTATTGATAGTGCTTCTTCTACACTCTGTTGGTGCATACGGTTAGACTCTTTCAAGTCCTCAATCTGACCCTGCAAGTTCATCATCTCAGCCTTCAAGTCACCATTCTCAGATTTTACTATACGATAGTTCTTACGTAATGCAAGAGGTGTGACCTGTGCAGTAGCTAGATTGTAGCCAAGGAATTTGTTACGATATCCAAGTGCTTTTCTCCACCTTAAAATAGCAGTATGGCTAAGATTATACTTAGCCGCAGTGTCTTTTACTGTGTTGTTATCGTAGTACTGGCAAACTTCATGTTGAAATGCTGCTGAAAAACGTACACGACCATCGACTTTTGCTGTTGAATTTCCCATTGTATTCTCCTACATAAGGGGTTAGTGGTACTAGAATAGCACCTCACAGTACACCACAAGGATGTACTGTCAGGTAATTTTCACATACCCTTTCCAATTAACTTAGCAATAGACATTGCAGCATCGGACACATCATAGTCTGCGACTAGGTATCCACCCTCTAACTCACAGTCAGTGTGTCCAAAGTCAGGGTCTTTTGCCACAAGTTTACGGACACAATCTTCCAAAGACTTACCGTACTCATCGACAAGACCTGCACCCATCTCCACCTCGTACCATCCTGTCAGGTGATACCAAGGGTCTTGTATTTGGTGTTTCGTTACCATTTTAATATTCATTACGCACCATCCTTTTCATCATTAAGATTATAAAATACAATACACCCAGACCACTTGCCCCAATAAGAAACAAGGCAAACATAGTTTGCATATCACAAGGCATATCACCAAACAATTCTACAATGCCGAGGTAAAAGCTCCCCACATCATAGAATATACTTCCATTGTCATAAAGACACTTAGTTATCATATCTTACACTCCATCTACTAAGATTATTTTTCCATGCACATTTACAGTCACTTGATAAAGCTCTTTTGTAGTTCCTAATCTACAAAGGGCTTTCACTACTATCACCTCATCCC
>Ga0114905_1002039_pt1 | contig 10682 bp, 14 predicted proteins | sample MalvireepMed_b05_FD_83499 | JGI IMG/M metagenome (GOLD analysis project Ga0114905, IMG submission 83499) | Marine viral communities from the Global Malaspina Expedition - Malaspina viral metaG DeepMed_b05 | ecosystem: Environmental > Aquatic > Marine > Oceanic | place: Mediterranean Sea...
AAAAAAAAACACCACTCGTACTATTACATCACGAATACGAAAATCTTAGACATACGACGAATACGTATCGCCATAAATCTCCGCAAGCCCCTGCTCGTTGAGCACGACTTCCTGCTCCTGTCTCCCGTTCGTATAGAAGAGCACCTCATCACCGCTGATGGTTGCGGTCTGTACGCGCTGGGTACCAAAGCGGTGCGCGAACCATGTCCCGATCTGCTGATCCAGTGTCCAGCTTCGGCCTGCGTAGTCTCCCCCGCGATAGATCGGAAACGTCCCTGCGGGTATCGCACTGCGGTCGAGTGACGCAGGGTCGAAACGCTCGTGGGCAAAAATCTCATCCCACGTCTCCTGTGCATAATGCGGAGCTTCGGTATCTCGCCAGAGGCTCAGGATGAGGTCGGTTTCCACCCCACGTGCGACTTCGCTATTGAGATAGGCCAGCAGGTACGTGGGTCTGTAGGGACGCTCGACGCACCAGATGTTGGCGGGCTCTTCTGCCAAGCACCGCTGTTGATGCTGAATGCGTGCGACCGCCTGATCTTCGTGCATCAGGCCACAGTTCAGTCGAGCCATTTCTTGGAGAGGGGCATCAGGGCACGCATGCGCCACGAAGCCACTGCACCCACTCACCAGAAACGGGGAGTGGAGTGCGACGAGCGAGGGCGAAAGCTCCTGCATCTCTGCCTGCATCCCGCACGTCGCGTCATACTCCCGCCAGAAATCTTTGTGCGGGCTCTCCTGCAAGAGATAGGTTTTCGGTTCCATGTCATGCTCCTTGGCGTGCAAGCGCAACAGCACGATCCCATAAGTCGTGCGCCCCATCGTTCGTCGCGAAGCCGTTGCGTGAGGCGAAGTCCATAGTGCTTGAATGGATCAACGTGTCATCCAGTCCCACGGCGTTCAGCACGAGGGCAAGCCCTTCTGCCGTATCCGACCACACGTGGATATGTGTATCCTGACTCACCATCGTGATGCCACCATTCGTGGCAGAAAGAAAATCAATCTTCATGTCACACACTCCTTGTCTTGTCCTGCGTTTCCGAGTACTTCACTTTTGTCATACATCGCCAACTGATCAGGTTCCGTCTGCAACACACACGCCAGCCGAGCGAGGTCACGGCCTCGAATCGGCAAGGTGGAATGTTCCCACCGATAGAGCAGGCCGAGATGGACATCCGCTCGCGTAAACAGTTCCTCGCAACTCATCCCCCATTGCTTCCGCAACGCATGCATCCGATCCGTGTTCAGGTAGATTGTCATGCTGACTCCTAATATATAGATTTCACTCCAAGCTTCTCGTGAAGCGTCTTCCAAGCTCGCTTATAGCGGGGGAGAAGACTCGCTGATGGAAGCGTGTCCAGATGATGGAGGTGGTCGCGCACATCCGCGATTTTCACCGCATACGAAATCGGATTTGTCATGGTGCGACGAATGTACTCCGCATAGGTTTCGCTCGTGCGCCGTGTGACCCCATCAACCGCCTCGCGCACAGTGCGCCCAAACAGGTTTTCAATCGTGTCGAGGGTCACGGGCGTATCTTCAACCAGATCATGCAGGTACGCGACAAGGCGTGCTCGATAACGAACACGGCTTCTGCGCTCCATAAACCGACTGTGCGCAAGGACACCGTTCTGCATCTCTGCGCCCGATCTTTCCAGAAAGTGTTCGCCACGACTGACATACTCCGGATCTAGGCTAGCATCGACATACTCCGCATCTTGGCTAACTTCTTTCACGACCCGCTCAACATGTATCCATGTCTCAAGTGTGTGGAACCTGCGTGCGAGTGTGCGGGCTAACTCAATTTTGTTATTCATGACTGACTCCTTGGCGAAAGATTTATTGTTGCTTTCCATAATGGTGATTATTGCCTATGTTTAAAACCTGAGTCAAGCACAATCGTTACTCTCAGAAAGAAAATTAAATTCATAACTTTTTCATGATGACTTTTTTTTATGTACACAATTTTTTTTTTATGTACACAACAGAGCGAGCCTTCGGGCTCAGGGTTTGTAGGTTAATCCTGTAGTCGGTTGATCCAGTTCTGTCCTGCTTTCGTCATGCCAAACTTCATTTGTTCGCAGGTGGCAAACGTAAGGTTGCGCACCACAGGTGTGATGGATTGAAAATCAGTCCACAGTCCTGAGAGCAACCGATACGAATCGCCGTTGTCGATATCTTTATCAAACCCCTGAGAGTCTTCATACCTGCGACCTGTCTTGTGCCACGATATGAAAGCGATGCTTTTTCGATTTGGTTTTTTCTCGATTTGTTCGTACAGTTCGCGGAGTTCAATATAAAAAACAAGGCTCTTGGATTTAATGCCATCCTCTACATAAGGTCTAGTTACGACTCTGGCGTATCCCGTAGGCTCCACACATTTCCCATCTGCATTCAGATGATAGGTGATGCCTAGGATGGGATCGACACCTTTGGGCTGTGCCTCGAAGCGTGTTGTCCAGTCGTTGAGTTTGGCGAGGATTGCCTGTCTTTGCTCTTTGTTATTCATGACTGACTCCTTGGCGAAAACTTCATGGTGGTGAATTTCCCATATTGATAACCAGAGAGATGTTGCACGACTGGCGTGATGTCTTTGATGAACGAGGTTGACACCATGTTGGTTATTTCGGTGTATTTATTCTCGTCCGTCTTGTCCCACACCCCTCGCGTAATATCTTCTGCGTAACCTGCCTCGCGTGTTCTGCACCATCCTTCAAAACTGACCAGTGGGCTTCCGCGATTGATCTGCTTCTCGATGGATAGGACGTTCTTCATCGTCGTGTAGAGGTATTCGGTTGTGCGGTCGATGGCAGGATTTCCATTCTTATCTTCCCATCCACATTCCTCTTCTTTTACGAGCTTGATCTTTACGAAGCCTTGATTCATCACCTCGTTGCCATCCCTGTCGGTCTTGATGTGCGGATATTTTTCGTTGGGGATTGGCTGTGCCTCAAAACGGGTTGCCCATTTATCGAGCTTGGTGCGGATTGTTTGCATGCGCTCTTTGTTACTCATGACTGACTCCTTGGCGCGAGAATTAATGTCGTTATTCATAAGCTAAGAATACGCTTTGTTTTAAACTGCTGTCAACACAATAGTTGAACTAATTGTGTATGTTAAAATTTAACATACAGTACGTTAAAATTTAACATACACAAACTTACTGGTACCATTGCTTTATTTGCAGATTTTGCTCGGCAAGGCTGGCATACAGGGGGTTAATCTCGATGCCGAGAAAATTCCGTCCCATCAGGTGTGCCATGCGTCCTGTCGTGCCTGCGCCTGCAAACGGATCGAGGATGGTATCGCCTCGGCAACTGCCATAGGCAATACATTGTTCGAGGAGTTCGTCGGGGAGTGTCTGAAACGCATCCAGATTGATCGTGACATCTTCGGTTTCATCAAACGCCCACACACTTGGAATAGTCTCGACCAGATCGTGACGTTTGCGGTAGGCGGGCAGATCGATCATCTGCTCGTGCGGCGTAAAGAGAAAAATATATTCATGTGGACGGTTAAGGCGTGGGGGACGTTGCCAGACGATATCCCGTTGCAACCACCAGCCATCCGCTTGGAGCGAGAGCGCGACGTGCCATGGCACGCTACAGGCTCCACCGAGAATCACAAACATCATGCCCCGCTCTTTGAGCACATGGTGCACGCCACGGAAACAGGTACAGATCGCTTCGCAGTACGCGTCGAGCGTCGGTTCGAGGCCGAGCACCTCGGTATCGGTGCGCTTGAAGTCGGGTTGCCAGTACGGGGGTGAGGTGACGACGCAATCAATCGTGCTGTCGTCACAGCTTGCCAGCACTTCTTCGCAATCGCCCACAAGAATCATCGAGTCCCCCACAGCGCGAGCAGATTCGCCAAGAGCGTACAACACAGCACGAGCACCACGTTCCGCCCTGCGTGATGCTCCATGGTGGAGAATGTCGTCATGAAAAACACGAGCACGATGAGGTTCCAGATCAGAAGAAGCGTGATCATACGGTGTCCTTCGGTTTATGGAGCAGGGTATCACCTTTCCCCCATCCCTTGACCCGTTTATTTCCCTGCGCCACGGTCATGCGACGAAAGCCAAGAGCCTGCATGCATTCCGCAATGCGTCGTGCCATGCGCGTGTCACGGCGTTCGATAGGAATGTTGAGCGCATCCCAAATCGTGTCAGGCGTAATCCGATAGTAGGGATCAGGGAATTCCGTCGCGAGTTGCTCTTCCCATGGATCACCCGTACGCCGACGATCCTGTTGCAGACTTGCCACGTCCCACAAAGTCGGATCGAGGCGAATGGATTCTCCTGCGTGCATGCGAGCCGTGGCTTCTGCCCACAGCGCATCGCGATGCGTGTGGAGCCATCCAATGTCGAAGCGTTCGACGCGAATAGGCCAGAAGCGTCGATTGCCTGTCGTGTCCGTAAGGTAGGAGTAGGAATTCGTGGTGCCAATCACGACAAACTGCCGAGGCTGTTCGACAGGGAGTCGCGCATAGGCCAAGCGTACCGGCCCATCGATCTGCCGACTGAGCATGCCTTTCAACTGTTCGACCTGCGAGATGCGCATGCCTGAAAGATCACTGGCTTCGATCATCCACTTGCCTGTCGTCCGTTCTACAATTTCTTTCGAGCCCACATTCAGGGGCAGGTCATCGGAGAACCATGCAGGGTTCGGACAGAGCGTGCGCAGGGCGGTGGATTTCAGCAACCCCTGTTCGCCTGTTTCGAGCACGACCATTTCATCAAATTTGCATCCCGGTAGGAACACCCGTTTGACCGAGGCGATGAGCATGAGCGCACTCACGGCTCGGACGTATGGTGTATCGCCAGCCGCCCCACTCTGAATCAGCCACGTGTCCAGTCGTGGCACCCCATCCCACACCAGCCCGTTGAGATAGTCCCGTACAGGATGGAACGGATGTTGCATCGCCATGTCCGTCACGACATCGAAGAAAAAATCTTTCGCAGGACGGAAGTGGAATTGCGTATCGACTTCGAGCCAGAGCCGTGTGCAGATCGCATCTTGGAGCGGGACGGTCTGATCGGACTGAAATTTGATCAGGGCTTGCTTGGCAAATTCATCGTAGGTTAACTCGACCTTCAGCTTCTTGAGCGCGAGCGCGAGATTGTGTTGCGAGTTCGGGGCAATCACACCCTGCCGATTCGTCTGCCAGTCGGTGCGTTGCCCCCACACCTCGAACAGAGAATCAGGGAGATGGTCTGCGCCTGCGCCCGCCAGCGTGCGACTGCCTGTGGTCGGATCATCGGCGGGTCTGGCAAAGGTGGCGTGCACTTCCGTCAACCGATCATCGAGCTTGGTATCGCCTGCCTCGCGACTGGCTTCCGTCAGAATGGTCGTGACCTCTTCCTCGGTCAGTTCCAAGCGTCGCAGGGTGCCCACGAGCGCGAGACACCATGTGTGACGGTTGCCTGCGGGATTGTAGTAGCGAGCGATAAGAACGGCGGTGGCGAGACAGCGCAGGGCTCGCACGAGCGTTGTCGGATCACAGGGCGCAGGGGGCACGAGTTCCGTATCCCACGCGAGCACTTCGCCATCAGGATGGACGCTTGGCGGAGCCATGTCCTGATGTTCGGCTCTGAGTTCGAGCAATGTCTGCCCCGTGGAGCCATCGGTGAAGACCTGCGTTTTGTCGATCCCCTCACAGGTATAAATGCGCTTGCTTCGTGGCTTGCTCGTGCGCCCGTAGACCGCAGGGGTCGCAGGGCAGAAGGCATCCGCCATGCGCACCGCTTCCGCACAGTCCAAGTCCACGACCACCACGCCATCCACCGAACGGATGCCGAGATTATCGTCGTCCAGAAAATCGTCAGGGTGGAAGACGAGCGTGTTCCAGCGTGGATGTTTGCAGTGCTTGGAGTGCGGGGAGAGCGGAACAATCGCATAGCCTGCGTCGAGATACTGTTGCGCCGATTTTTGGATCGTCATCGCGTGCGCCGCCATTCCCGATGCGTGGCTTTGAGTCCGTCGCGGTGGGCATCATCCACATAGCGGAGCAGGAGATACAGTTTCCACGTCCGTCGAGGCCACTGCGGGTCTTTACTGGCGTGGAGACAGAACTGTCCAACCAGATCGGCACGTGCGGTTTGGGCGATGAGAAAATCGAAAAAGGTCAAACGCTACTCCGTTCAGAAAGACGGACGCGAGGCTTGATAACGGAGTAGCGTTATCAACTTCACGTGGTTGGCGAAAACCAACCTTGCGTCCAAGCCCGTAGTCTACACGGGTGGGGCATGTGCATCAAGCGGAAAGTTTCTTATCGTCGCGCTTAAAAAAAAAAGAGCCACCCCGAAGGGTGGCTCGCTTCCTCTTGATTCTTGAATCGTGTCTCTACCCCGCATAACAAATTTCTGTAACTTCGGCGGCGTAGGCAATTTCCGTGAACTGGCCGTAACCAACATGTTCACTTCTTACATAATCGATGGCGAGCTGTTTGGTTATCTTGCAACCATTGTTTCGCACGTCGTCGTCGTCGCAATTGAAGACATGCACTTCTGTGGTTCCTTTGTGATAGAAGACGCCACCCTTGTAATTATATTTAACGTCCACCGTCACAAAGTGATTCGTGATGGCGGCGGTATCGTTTGCGCTGATAACATTATCGTCGTTGATATTGATAGTCATGTCGTGCTCCTTGGCAAAAGATTTATTGTTGCTTTCCATAATGGTGATTATTGATTTTTTTTAAAACTGTAGTCAACCTTATTTTTAATATAAACGCCGTGATAAAGAAAAGGGGCTGTTTCCCTAAGAAAACAGCCCCTTTTGCCCTACACTTATTTTACATTTCTGGCGTATCGGCCTCGCGTTTGATGGAAATCTCTTTCTCTTTCAGACTCTCAAAGAGCTTCTCAAAACGATGGAATTGTTCCTCGGATACCCATCCATCGTTCTTAAATTTCCAGACACCATACGTGCCTTTCGCACCAGTCTCGGTTGCAGGAGTCGCGGTGTACGATCCTGCAAACGATGGCCCGCTTCGCACCTTCATGAGCGTGTTCAGCGACTTCGCGGCTTTCACGCCCGTTCGAGCGAGACTCAGGGCAATCATCTCTTCCTGCTGATCAAGCAACACGAGCACGTAATCATAAAACCGTGTGGCAACAGGCAGTTCACCATCAGCCCCGAAGTGCATGCGAGGATCGTCGAGCGGGACATTCATGTCTTTCACTCCGCCACCATCTTCGAGCGGGTTGAATTCGATTCCTCTCGGTGGATCACTACGCAAGACGGCAAAGCGTAAGGGTTCCGAACCGTAGACCACGCCTGTGACATCGTTGAACAGTTCCCCGACTTTGAGGGCTTCGAGATAACTGCTGTGCGCAGGGTCAAGCTGGTTCGACATTTTCTGCGCGAGCGTAAGCCGAGGCATTTGAAGATCATCCCGTGTGATATGATCGGTGCCTCGTGTATCGGTGGGATCAATAAACGATGGGGCCACCATCGCATTGGTTTCGACCGTCGTGAGTGCTTGACTAGCTTTTTTTCTTTTGGGCATCGGTGCCCTTCCTTTCTGGTTTCCATGTTTTACTACAGACATGACACAGCATCATGTCTGCTGTCAGTCGTTCCATCAGACTTGCGTCCGAATTCGTACAGGCAGGACAGGTCATGAACCTGCCTTCTTCGAGAGCACGACTTTCGTGCGTGCGTAGACTTCAACCCCATCGGGTTCAGGTTCCCCTTCCTGCAACCGATCTTTTGTAATCGAGTTGGTCGTTTGCCACGGCAGGGTCATCAGATCACTGTAGCCATTTGTGTGGCACCATTCCTTGAAGACCACTTTATCTTTGACGCTTGCATACGGCTCAATCTGCGTGCGCACACTTTGCCCGCTCTTGAGCTTGAGACTGTCCAGACCCGCTTCATCGAAGATGTCGATCAACATCTGGTGATGCGCTTCCAGATGCAGTTGCACCGTGGCGAGTTGTTCTTCCCATTGCGCTTTTTTCTCGCGCAAGGTCGCGACAGTTTGCGCGATGGCTGAGGGTGAAAGCTGTTGGGCACGAATGCCCTTTTTAACTTCTTCAACTCGATCCTGATACTTCGGCTCATGACCTTGGTACACAGGTCGAGATTCCATCAGGGCTGTCCATTTACCCATGGTGAATCCTTCCTTTAAGTTGTGTGTGGAGAAAGTTCCAGCAGGTGTGTGAAGCCATCGTTGGGCTCTTTCATGAATGCGAGCGGAGTATCATTGCTTCGCTCGATTGCGAGCCCTAGCGTATCACAGGCAACAGGTTGGTGTGGAAGTTTCTTACTGCGTGGATGAGAAGGAAAGTGCAGGAGCCAGTCATCGCGACTGGCTCCTGTGTGGTGGGGTTAGTGAGTGATTTCTGGACGATTCGCATCGGGCAGAAATACCATCTTGCTGAAGTGCGAACCCACGCGATTCGCGGCTTCAAATTGCGCCACAGGCTGTTTTAATTTTTGGAGTGCCCGTGTGCATGCATTGTTCAAGCCGTACAAAGTAGGAGTGATGTCTGTATACTCGGCTGGTGGGTTAAAGAACAGTTCTGAGACATCTTCAAAGCAGGATTTCGGAAGAACGGCCTGATCAAAAATGTCAAAAATTCTGGCCTTCGCACCAATCCCCATATCCATACGGTTGCCTTTCAGTGCGGCGATGGTCTGTTCGAGTTGCGGTTGCCGAGCCATGAATTGATCAAGTCCTCGTGCGATCATCTCCTGAATATCCAGCATCCCGACAGAGTTCAACAAGCCCGTGGTGCTCTTGCGACGAAGCACGTAGCTGTCCCCCTCGAACATCATGTTCTCACAGACAAACACTTTTGCGCCCACGCAGAATCTTACTGCCAGCGAGGAGTCAGTGCTGGATCGAAATCCAAGCATAGGAGACATCTCTTTTGGATCGAGATTCGACAGGCGAGGGGCTTCCAGTTTCATTGTCCCGAACAGTCGAGCACCCTTGCGGGAGAGCCCAAGCTGTTGCGAGGGAATGTTCCAGCCCCGATCAAGAATCTGTTCGCGCAAGGTATCGACGAGCAGAGAATGGGGAATGGGCGCATGGCGATCTCCGAGTTGCTGAGGTGTGGGTAACGCTCGAAGCTCGGAAAGACCAACAATCTTACTGCCACTATCCAGCATTAAACCTTCCATGATTTACGCTCCTTGGTTTAAAGAAAAAATAACAACGTCAATAAAGATATTAATTTATTTTTTAAACACAAGTCAAGGCTAAGAATGAAAATAAATTATAAATGAGTTTTAGGTAAGAAAAATAGGTTTCTTATTGCCTTTCTTATAGAGTTAATAACTACTTCAATTTACGAGGCAACGTCATTGCCACGAAAATCTCGCCCCTGTCCAGTCTGCGTCTCGATCAAACGGAAACCCATCGGGAGTATTACGACGTGGGGCGCAGTGCGGTGCTCCAAATGTTATCGCGAACGTGTGGGCATTCCGACCGAGAAGCGTCCAGACTCGAAGTGCGCCTGCGGGCAACCGAAAGCGTATCGAGCGAAGACCTGCCAAGCCTGTTACCAGTCGCGAGGCCCAAGCGAGAAGCCACTCCAGTCCCCACCGACGACGGAAACCACGTTTCTCCACGAACCGCTCACCACCTTTGATCAGGCATGGAAGCTCTGGCAATCGTGCATCGGGCAATCCAAAGATCGGTACAAAAAAGCCCAACGTCCGAAGCCCGCAGGCAAAACGCGACGCATCACTGTCTTGCCTGATCTGCATGTCCCGCACCATGACAAAAAACTGTTTGCCAAGTTTCTCGCGATGACCGTGGACACGACCGACGTGCTGGTGTGCATTGGCGATCTCTCGGACAGTGCAAGCGTGAGTGCCTACCCGCCTGATCCAGAATCGCGAGCGTTGACCTTTGCCGAGGAATGGGCGGAATGTCAGATCGTGCTCGACACGCTCTCCGAAAGTTATAAGGAAGTGCATGTGATTCTCGGCAACCACGACGTGCGACTCCGACGACAGCTTGCCAGAAAACTGTCACCCGATATGCTCGCGGCGATTAGTAGCATGACCCCGCAGGGCACGCTCTCGCCCATCACCGCACAAATTCGTGCGCGACGGTATCCGAATGTGAAGATTGCAAATCATCCGATTCCTGATTCGACGATGACGCTCGATTGGCTCACGACGATTGATGGAAGCGATGCGCTGTTCGCGCATCCCGAACGCTACAGCAAAGTCGCGGGCCGAGCGTTGCGGGATTTTCGAGACTGGTGCCAAAGCCATACGGAATCGCTTGGGCTCGATGATGTGCGCTGTTACCTGATCGGGCACACACACATGATGTCGATGTTCCCAAGTAGCTCGGATGGGAAGAAGTTGCTCGTCGAAGTGGGGAACCTCGCAAAGACTGCTGGCTATCAAATCCAGCCGAAGTACGCGGGATCGAATAGCTCCAAAGGGTTCTGCCAACTCGTGCAACATCGTGGGCGTGATGGAAAATTCAAAACTGATCTCAATTCCGTTCGCCTGCACTGTTTTGATTTTACCGAGCCATGGAATACCTAACCGCTTCGATCTTTTATCCACAGGTACAGCGCGATGATGCTGATTGCTCTATTGCGGCGTTAAGCATGGCGGTCGGCATCCCCTATGAAACTATCGCGACCTGCTGTCGATCCGCAGGACTGAAGAAGGTCAGCCGTACGGGGATGTACCTAACAGAGATGA
>Ga0114905_1002049_pt1 | contig 10632 bp, 10 predicted proteins | sample MalvireepMed_b05_FD_83499 | JGI IMG/M metagenome (GOLD analysis project Ga0114905, IMG submission 83499) | Marine viral communities from the Global Malaspina Expedition - Malaspina viral metaG DeepMed_b05 | ecosystem: Environmental > Aquatic > Marine > Oceanic | place: Mediterranean Sea...
TGTTTCTGTCGCATCTTTGGACTCCAATTCTTCTATTAAATCTTTAATTTGTTTGTTCATTTCTAGAAGCTTTTTTTCTTCATTATCATAAATAGTATTTTTGTCTTCATAAATCGCATTTTTTCCCAAACCATATAATTCCATTGCACCCTTAAATAAATTTCGATCAGTTGCGCTGCCGACTTCGGATGCCCATTGGCCTTTGTAGTGCCTTCTTCTGGCACCCATATCTCTTTTATCATATGTGACTGGCTTGTACCATTTTCCCTTGGATTTAGAAGTTGTTGTAGAGTCTGGTCGGCCGGGGGGGGCCTTTTTCTTTAACTTATACCAATCTTGCTCATCGCGTTTGCCGGGTGGTGTTACTGGAAGTGCACTTTCTTCTTCGCCTTCGGCTCCTTCTTCTTCTTCTCCTTCGGCTTTTTCTTCTTCTGGCGTTTCCTCCGCGGCTTCATCGCCAGCTTCAGCTTCTGGCGCTGGTTCTTCTCCGGGTGGGACTTCGCCGGGTCCGCCAAGGCCCATCTCTCCCCCGGCTTGTTGTGCTGCGCCGGCCATTTGGGCCATTTGAGCTTGTTCGATTGTTTCTAAGGCTTTGGCGCGCTTGAGGTCAGTAAATATTTCTCGTTGATTTCTAATAATTTCTTCGTCACTAAGGTTGAGCATGTTTTTAGCAACCCAACGTTGGCTGAAATATCCTTCTGTAGCAGATGCTGCGGTATCAAATTTCAATCTCCAATGTTCAAGCTCTTGCATTTCTGCCAATTTGGAAGGGTTATTTAATGTTAGTTTAAACGAAACTAAATCGTCCCCTCTGAATCCTAATGTATAAAGATGAACAACACCAATTTTTTCAAGCTCTGAAATAATCGACCTTTGAAGCCTTTGCACTGTTCTTGAAAATCGAATATCTTTTTGAGCTAGCGTAGTTTTATCTTCTTCAGCTCCCTCGCCCCTAGAAAGATAAGACTGTGGTATCTTTAAAGCAGAGAATAATTTATCTCGAAGATATTTAACATCATCAATATCGCCGGTATATGTTCCGCCAGGTAAAGATTGAATTTCTGTTTTCTGTCCTCCGCGGACCGGAATAAAATAATCTTCATCAACACTCATTGGATTATAACGAAGATCTACGCGGCCGGTGTCGGGGTCAATAACTTGATTTCGCTTCATTGAAGTTATAACTTTTTGCATATATTGCTCTACGTCGGCTGGGTTAATATTTCCAACGTCTACATAAAAAACTCTTCTTTCTGGGGAGCGCACAATACGATATGCCATCATAGCATCTTCAAGAAGTGTCAGTTGTCTCCAAATTCTTCTTGCCGGCTCTAAAACAGAAGTGCCGTAAGGTGCATATTTATCATTTCCTAAAATGCGGAAGTGGGCCATTTGCCAATTCTCAAAAGTCAGCGCGCCGGTATTCCATTGATATTGTACGTAATTTGCATTTGTTTTATCTTCGCCCTCTAGTCTTTCAACTTCTGGTGTCGGGAGGCCAATCGCGTTTACAATACCAACTTCTGGGTTGAGGTCCAAATAGAGAAAAAAGTCTCCATACTTGCACATGGTGCGGGCCCAACCGAACATATTGAATTCAAGATTTAGAACATTATAATATAATGTATCTAATATGCTTTTAATTTCTTCATTAGGACAATTAATATCTATCATTCTCCTTAAATTATTAGATGTTGTCATTTCATCTGCGTATATATCTAAAGCCGAAGCTATTTCTGGTGTGTATTCCATCTGATCAAAATCAACATATCGTTGAGTTCTGTTTTGTTGCGACATAATGTTCGCTGACAAATTATCAAATGGATTATATGATAATCTTTGAAAATTCTGACCGGCTACATCTTTAAATCGAGTCCCATATTTGTCCAAGCGACGGCGAGAAAGCTGCCGTGTGCTCTGGGAACGGTAATTTATAATCGGTCCAGAAAAAAGCCTGGTTAATTTTTTAAATAACGGCCATGATGCGTCTTTTGGGTTTTTATTTTTATTCGCCATTTTTTATCCTTTTAGTAGCCATAGATGCTCTTCCCACTTTTTTATTTCTTTGGTATAATCTTTGCGACCTTTCGCCATCCCGGGGATAGATGTATCTAAAACAGAATTACTCTTTATTATAGCACCTAATATTGCTTTTTTATACTCAGAATCTCTTTGATTTTCAACAATTGCAGTGTCTCTCACCCAACATCCAATTGCAATGGCCATAACTAAATCATCATTATAACCTCTTTGTGCTTCCGGCCTTCCGTTATTCCAGATAAAAGTATCTAATTCGGCTCTCAATCTAGAAGAGTAAATTGTTAGCATTTTATTTCTGATAAATTCTTCAAACTTGGCCACTAAAAGTGGGCGAGTTTTAAGGGAAGTTGTGAACCCGGCAACTGTGCCACTCCTACTTTCTGCAGTTAATTGATCAACATATTCGTGGCTTGATTTAATTGAGTGATATACATTCGGATAATTATTTTCTTTAAGTTTTTCCAAAACAGAAAATCCAACTGTATTGTTTTCAACAACAATCATACAATTTCCATATTCTTTTCCTGCATTAAATACTACATCAGAAAATAAATCTGGTGTGACTTTTCCCTGGTATTCCCCGATGACTTCCATTGTTTCTAGTTTAAAAATATGAAACACTGAATAATCATTGCCGTCGCCGCGGGCCACATCTGCAGACAGTAAATAAGTATTTTCAGGATTGAACTCTTCCCAGATCCAAAAGTTTCTATCAAAGCCAGTTCTATATTTGGGCGGCGTTACTTGCTTGTCGATCCTTGCGATGTCATCAGAGTGAATTACAGTTTCACCAGATGCATTAAAGTTACATTCTAATTCTTGAGCGATTTGGCGGTGAGACATATTTCGAGTTTCACGTTCAAACCAATTTTGGTCGCGGTCAGGATGTTCATCCCATAATAATTTAATTGGATAAAAATTGCTTTTCCCAGCATCTGCATCAATATATGTTTTATGAAACCAATTCCCTACGCCATTTGGTGTTGAAAGCGCGATGCAGCGACCACCAGTTGAAAGTGTGGGATAAAGACCAGTCCATAATTCTTCCAAATTCTCAACATGTGCAGCCTCATCAATAACCAAAAGAGATAATGCCTCAGAACGGCCAGCGTCAGCAGAGGTGGAAGATGCTTTAATTTGTGAACCATTGCTTAGTTCAAAGGAGTTTCTATTGTTTACTTCAACTTCGGCGATTTGAAGCCATTCGGGGAGATTCTTAAGCATGTGTTTCACTTTCTTGACAAGGTTGGATGCTGTGGTATATTTTGTTGCCATAACAAGAACATTCTTATCTCTATGAAATAACATCATCCAAATAACATATGCAGCAGTAATTGTAGATATGCCGAGCTGTCTTGCTTTTAAAATAACAGTGAACCTGTGGTCGTCAAAAGCATTAATTAGACCAGCTTGATAATCATAAGTTTTAAAAGGTACTAAACCTTCTATTGGGTGTGCAATTCTTGCATAATTATTAATAAAATAAACCGGATCCTTGCCGCATACAAGGATCTCTTTCATCATCTCTTGCTTGGTTAATTTATATCCCAATTTTACGTACCTTTTCTTGATACATTTTCTGGTTTTTTAGCGCCAGGATATTGTTCTTTTCCAATCGCCAACCACTTTTTTATAGAGTTGTCCAGCCGATCTTCGGAGGGCGCGCCGACTTCTTCAGTTTCTCCCATGTTTCCAATTTTATATGCCTTGGTTGCCTGTACCCATGTTTTTACTCTTGAGACGCTTTGGGCGTGCATATCTGTTTCGCCATCGGCAGTCAAAGTTAAAGCATTTCCTGTTACAGATTTATATTCTTTTTTAAGAAATTTAACAATATCATTAATTGTTTGTTCAACGTCATCTTCATATCTATTGCTATGAAAATCTTTCAAAGAAATTTCTGAGTGGTATGAAAGAATTAACCTGTCCCCTTGCATTCTCACGTTAAAACCATCCATAACACGAGAATCATTTATAGGGCAACCTTCTTCTCTTTTTAGCCCAACTTTTTTATCTTCGCCTTTGCGCACGAATCTTTCATCGTGTGCGCCGTCATATGCATTTGATGCAGCTTGTGCAATTCCCCTTACAATTTCAAGTACGCTTGCCATTTATTTTCTCCTTTTTGTTGGGCCTCCATCCGGCCGACCATCGTTCTTCACGGTCTTCAACCCATTTAATATAGCATTTCCAACAACATTCGAATTTGTTCATATACAAATCATCTTGGCCATTGAAAGAATAAATGTCACACACTGGACATTTTCTTTTGCTTTTCTTAGTAATTAGATTCTTAGAAAGGAAAAAACCGTCTTTTTCAACTTTCTCTGTCTCTTCTTTTTTAGAAAATTCTTTTTTATAAAATTCTTTAATTTGTTCAAGATATTCTTTTTCTTTTTCGTCGGTCCATAGAGACTTTGGATTTATAATTGTATCGTGACCATATTTTTCAGCAATCGCTTTTTCAACTTTAATAGTGTAATCTAAATCTTCTTTCATTATTCTACACCTATAATTTTATTAATATCTGCTTTAGCAACACCAAGAGTTTTGCCTAAATTGGCCGCGGCAACTCCAATAATGATATTGCCATATCCCAAAGAAATGAACTCAAAAGCTCCAATGTCTGTACTGCCGCCTGTTCCAGCGCTAGAATCTGCTCGAAGTGTTCCGCTTAAATCTGTACTAGTTATTCCAAAATAAGATAGAGTTGCCCCAGCATCAATTGCGGGTGCGCCAGATGCAAGGGTCCAGTCTGCATATATAGACTTAAAAATTGAATCGGGCCCATTAAGCAAGGTTAAAGACTGGTCTCTTTTATAAGATAATTCAGTGGCATGAAATGAAGCACTAGTTCCATTTGAGGTTCTTCTCACACCAGCTGTTACATTTTGTGAACTAAATCCTGCATAAAGATTATTAGTTGCAGTATCTGCATCGATGAAGCTTGTGTTATCATTATCGCTAGGCAAACTCATGCTCATAATATTATTCTCTGCTCGATCAGCTTTTATACCAAAAGCGCCATCTGTTTTAGGTGTCTGATCAAATTTGCCTACAACCGTATTAAACGAAGCTGTAGATTGTGAAGTGTTGCCATTATAAATATATATTGCATGTGTCGGGGCGGCACTATCAGATCCACTAATAATTACTAAACAATTATTTACCAATACGTGCCCAATATTATAAGAAGTTTGTGTTGAAATACCCCATACATTATTTAGTGCTGGTAATTCTACTCTACAATTATTAATTATTGAAGGTCCACCTTGGCCATACCTATCTCCAAAAAAAGTTATACCACTTTGTAAGTTCCCACTTATATTTATGCCTCGAATATCACATGGCCGATAAGAGCCTCTTATTGCGCCGCGGCCAGTGGTGCTATGCGTACCATATCCCGTAATTGTTAGATTATGGATACCAGAGCCAGAGCCATATAAAACAAAAGCATTTTTATTTGTAACACCTTTGCCATCGATTATAATATTTTGACCATAAGCACCAGAAACAATGACTCCAGTATTTACATTTGAGACCCACAACTCTTGTTCAGAATCAGAAGGCATTCCATAACTAGCTGAATAGGTTGTTGTTGCTGCTGAGCTTTCGCTTAAGATAATATAGTGTGGACCCACATCAGATGTTCCATCAATATCATCTACGGCTTTTGCAATACTAAAATAAGGATTTCCAGATGTTCCGTCACCAGGTGATGAATCATTGCCGTTTGTAACTGAAACGTATTTAGTTAAAATTGCCATTTTTATGTGCTCTTATTTTCTATTCTCTTGAACAAAATTCATTTATGCTATTTCTACCCACGTGTTATCTGGTCTAAAAAGAAGCAAAATGTCGCTGCTATCATCGTCAACACAATAACCTACAACTCTTACAATGTCACCGCTAGCAGAAGGTGCAGTAAAATCTAAATGTGCTGCAGTTGTAGAAATATATACTGGAAGGCCATCTGAAGCTCCGGAGCCTGGAACATTTAAAACTTCAGTTGAAGGAATTTTAACAAATCCGCGTATTAACATCCCGTGAGTTCTTGCAGAGGTACCCAAAGCAATGCCAAGTAATTGTTTTGCGGTTGTTGCTGCATCGGCATCTGCCTCATCCCATGTTCCATCTGTATGTAAAAAATATATTCCACCCTTTGTCAGCGTCGTGTCCGCTCCTGGCTCATAATAGAGTATTTCTCCGGAGCCCATGTCGCCATCGCTTAATTGACTTTCAAATGCTGTAGTATGGTAATCATTTTTAACTTGGACATTGCCATCAAAAGCAATATTAGAGCCCGACATAGCAATTCCATTAGAAGATCCAGAAATAACTAAATGATTATCGCTAGTGTCATCATATTCAATAAAGGCATCTTCGCTAGTTCCGAAATAAATCTTCTTATCATCAGAAATTAACATTCCCTGAGAGGCTGTTAGTCGACCAGTTACTGTTGTAACGTCGGTGGCTGCAACACCGAGTGTTACATCGTTGTCAAAAGTAGCATCTTGCTCAAATGTAATTGCGGCGCCGGCAAGGCGAAGTTCGTCAGTTCCATTTTCATCGTATTCGATGGAAGCGTCTTGGTTTCCGCCAAAATAAATTTTTGCGTCATCTGCCACATAAAGACTGCCACTAAATTGATGTGTATCGTCTGAAGAATCGCCAAATTTTGTGGAGCCTCGCTGCTCTATGTTTGTCACTGTCGTGGTTATTGTGTCGATAACATATTCGTTTGCATAAACAGAACCAGAAATATACATACTTCCAGTAACTTCGATGCCCGCGGCGGAACCAGAAATGATAAGCTTATCGTTTCCATCTTCATTATATTCAATAGATGCATCACTGTCGTTTCCAAAATATAATTTTTCATCATCATTTATATAAAGAGATCCAACATTTACAATATCATTTCCATTTAAATTAAGAGTGATGCTATGGTTTGAAATTACAGATTTGAGTTGCCCTTTTAATAGTTTAGACAACTCGTTGAGTGACATGTGTGTAAGTTTTTGTGCCACATTATATCTCCTTTGCGGCAAAAAACACTGCGAGCGTAAGGGCAATGCCGGTCAATATTCCTCCTGCGGCCCACCACATTGAATGATCATTTGGTCTCTCGCTAGCAATTTTACTTAATCTTTCAATCTCCGTATCTTTTATATTAATAATAGAAGTATATTTTTGTTCGGCAGAGTCTAAACTAGTTCTTACGCTATCCAGCAACAAATTCATTCTAGCTGTTTCTTTTGCAATATTATAGTCAATTTTAATTTTACATTCTTCATCAGAAAAGCTTTTCTCAGAAAAAATCCTGGCCGCGGCAAGCGAATTCAATAGCACACCAGAATATGGAGCCGAATCGCCTTTTTGTATGCCGGTTACTTTTGGCTGTGGCTGTGTTTCTGGCGTGTCCGCAAACAATGGTGCGGGAAACGCAAGGGCGAACATTAACAATGGTATTATAAATTTCATTCTATTCCTCTACATATTCAAATCCAAATTCATCGGCAATTAATTTTGCCATTGCGTCTGGGTCGTCATTGTATTTTTCAACTATTTCTTTAATTTCTTTCTTTTTCTTATTGTCTAATTCTTTTTGATCTTCAGCATATTTTTCTTCAATTTTATCAACAATTTCAGCATATTTTTCAAGTATTTCATTTCTTTTTTTTATTTCGTCTTCGTGGGCTTTATTAATTGCATCAATTTGGGCTTTATAGCTTTCACTGCGAACTTCTAATACTTCACTAGCCGCATCTTTTCTTCTAAAAACAAGCCAAAGAATTAATGTATATATAACGACCGCTGGTACATACCAATTATGCTTTAACCATGTCCAGGATTTTTTTAAAAATGTTTTAGTAGCTAATAAAGTAATCATTTTATTAGGCCAGGTCAAATAACTCTTCTATTTTTGCCAGGTGCCATTGCACGACATCCGACTCTCTAGAAAGTCGCGCATGAGACTTGAGTTCTCCCAGGCTGCGACTTAGGGCTTCGCGTTCTTCGTCATTTAAAGTTAATTCTCTATTCTCATAGATCTTTTTTAATTCTTCATTAACAATTTGTCGTAGTTTGCCTTTTGTTACGTTCATTTTCCATGTCTCCATCTGGTTGCAATGTCGGCCAGACCCTCAATACCAATATAGGCTAAAGATATTGCTACCCAATCCGAAGATTCCAAAGGAACAACATCAAATAGCATAAAACTAGTTGCTGTTAGCCAGACTGTCAATTTTCTTGACATTAATTTATTTAAAGTTTGATCTACAAAGTGTCTCATTGTCATATTATCCTCCAAATTAGCTTATGACTTCATCCATAAATGTTTTTGTGCCGCCGGCAGATGTGAAATATGGTGAATTTCTACGTCTAAAAATTACCCCTTTTGTCGCAAGTGCAAATGGTATTTGATCCGGGCCCTTAATAACTTCTCTTCCGCATTCGCTCTCTATTGTGTCGGGGCTAACCACCAAATTAGGCGAATAGCAAATTACAGAATCGTCAACAGAATCGCCATCGGCGTCAGAGGGGCATGGAGAAGTTAATGGTAAAACTAATACATTTTCAAAATTCTTGGAGCCCGGTGAAATTACTATAATTTTATCTATATCACATCGATTGCTTTGTTTTCTATAGTTTTTATCTATATTATCGAATGTGTTGATTGTAAAATCAGTGTCTATTCTTGCTTTTGTTTCCGTTTGATATCTATCCCAGGCCTTGTCTTGCCCAGGATCAGGAATTCTAAATTTGATATCTTCCTTGGGAATATTAAAAGTTGCCATTTATATCTCCTAAAATACATTATAAATAGCTAATTAACAATTAAAAATCCATTACGTAAGCAAAACCATCCTTTTTATCAATTGTAATTTGTGCATCTACGCAATCTTTAAGAGAATCTAGGTGCGAAATAAGCAAAACAGTTTTAAAATAATTTTTAATTAATTCTAAAATCGTAATAAATCCATCCATATTATCGGCATCCAAGGCCGCCCCGGGTTCATCAAGAATGAAAATGTCAGATTTTGGAAGGCTTGAAACCGAAAGTAAAGCCAATCGTATTGCCATTGCGGCAATTGTTTTTTCGGCGCCGGAGCCCATTTCTATTGGCCTAGGCTCGTGGCTCGGATGTTTAATAAATATTTTCAAGCGCTTCCCGTCGTCTTCAAAGAAAATCTCAAAGTTAACAATGTTTGCCAGAACCTTAGCAATTTCGTTATTAATTACTGGGAGTTTTTTCTTGATAATATCATAGGATATACCACTAGAGTGCATACAGCGCATAAAAAGATCGTACGCAGCGTAATCATCTCGGAGGTTTGCCAACTCTTCTTTTTGACCTTGAAGAGAATTCAGCTTTTGTTCTAAAGAGCCGTGCTCTTTGTATAATTCTAGTTTTTGGTTTTCGCACTCTTGAAGAGCTTCTTGTTCGTTTCTAATATTTTCTTCGGCCGCTTGTGCTTCTCGAACTAAATTCTCTTTATTTTCAATAATTTCTTTATTTTTATGATATTCATTGCTCTTGTCGTGCAAGCCTTCAATTTCTTTCTCCAAAGCCTTATAAGTAATATCATTTTTTTCTACTACAAGCTTGGTGTTTTCAATATTTGACTCTAGGCTCGATCTTTTATTAAGCAATTGATTATATTTTTGTAGATGTTCTTCTGTTTTTTCTGGGTTTAGTTCTACAATTTCTTTGGAAACTATTTTCTTTTCTTCTGTTAGTTGTTCACATGTGCTTTTTGTTATTGAAAGCTTGTCTATTGCAACATAGGCGTCTTTTATAAACTTACAATGTGAATACTCTGAGCCGCAAGGTACTTCTTTGAGCAGCTTGGCTTTTTTGTCTTGATTTTGAAGCCTTATTTCTTCATTTTTAATATCACTGGCTAGCTGATTGAGTGTCTCTTGCTTTTCTGCTAATATTTCTTTCTTTTCCTGCAGCTCGTTAACGTTGAATTCAGAAATAAAGTTGACAATTTTTGATAGAAGTCCTCTGTTCTCAAATAATTCTTCGTTTAATTCAATATTGTTTGCGATAGTGTTTGCAATTTCTTTTTCTTTAGTGCTGATATCTTGTGAAATATCATTAATATTGATAATCTCCGTAGGGATCAATTCGATTTCTTTAGTCAAGCTATTTAACTCTAACCCGAGATCGACCAGTTTTGTTTTAATCTTTTGGCACTCTCTTGTTTTCCTTTTGGTTTCCTTTTCATTAAATATTAATTCTTTTTCTGCCCCAAAGATGCTTTCTTCAAATTCTTTACCTTCCAGTCTTTTTAGAGCACCTCTTAAGTCTGTGGCGTCCTCTTTTGCCATTTTATATTTCATCTCGAACATTTCAAGATCAAGAAATTTAGCAAGAATTTCTTTCCGCCTTGTTGAGCCTTCACTAATGAATTGTAAAGCTCCAAGTTGAGATGACATTGATGTTAAAAGGAAGTCTTCCAACGTTCCAAAACGTTTCCGTATATTTTTATCTGTTTCTGATCGTGTCAAACCGTTTAAACTAATTCTTTCTTCTGTTGCTGCGTCATAACATTCGAAATTTAAATCAGTTTTTGCTTCTAA
>Ga0114905_1002052_pt1 | contig 10626 bp, 9 predicted proteins | sample MalvireepMed_b05_FD_83499 | JGI IMG/M metagenome (GOLD analysis project Ga0114905, IMG submission 83499) | Marine viral communities from the Global Malaspina Expedition - Malaspina viral metaG DeepMed_b05 | ecosystem: Environmental > Aquatic > Marine > Oceanic | place: Mediterranean Sea...
ATCGAGCAGGGGCCGACGCTCGACACCAGCGGCGAGAAGATCGGCGTGGTCGAGGCCATCGTCGGCATCCGCGACATGAAGATCACTCTGACCGGGCAGCAGAACCACGCCGGCACCACGCCGATGGCGCTCCGGCGCGACGCCTTCCAGGGGCTGAGCGCCTTTTCCGAACGGATCAACGCGCGGTTCCGCAACGTCGTCACCCCAGCGACGGTCTGGACCATCGGGCATGTGAGCCTGCATCCCAACGCCTCGTCCATCGTGCCGGGGCGGGCGACCTTTTCGATGCAGTGGCGCGCCGGCGACACCGACCGCCTGGCGCGCATGGAAGAGATCATCCGCGACACCGCCGCCGAGGTCGCGGGCGAGATGGGGCTGGCGCTCGACTTCGGCCCGCTCCTGGGGCTGGAGCCGGTTCAGATGGACACCGAACTGCGGGCCGCCCTGGGCAATGCGGCCGAGGCCGAGGCGCCCGGCGCCTGGCGGGTCATGCCTTCGGGGGCGCTGCACGACGCGACCAACGTGGCGCGGCTGATGCCGGTGGCGATGCTCTTCGTGCCGTCGATCGGCGGGGTCAGCCACGATTTCGCCGAAGACACCGCCGAGGAGGACCTGGTGACCGGCCTGAGGGTGCTGGCGCGGGCCGCGGGGGCTTTGGCGGGGTAAGGCTTGTCCGGAATGGGCGGGTCGGCCTAGGCTGGACCACATCCAAGAGGGGAGAATGATGGACCTGGTGGCGCTTGTCTTCTACGGATGCGTCTGCGGGCTGCTGTCCCTGGCGGGACCGAAGCTGGGCCGTGCGCCGATCCGGTTCGGCGCGGGTGTACTCGTCGGGATCTTCGCGGTGACGGTGCTGCCGATGATCCGCGCGCTGCTGGGCTGACGCCCGTTTTTACAGGTCCCTGCGGGAACCCGCTCGTGCCACGCGAGGGCGGGAACGGCGCCGGGGGCGGCGACGTTCATTTCGCGGGCCATCCCGGCCCCGGGAGATATCGCAATGACCTCTGAGAACATCACTGCCCGCCCGCCGCGCGCCGATGCGGCACAACTGGACGCCTTGCAGGACGCGCTGTCGCATACCGTCGATGCGCATGCAGGCTACGAGACCATGACCGAAAAGGCCGAACCGGAATTCCGAAGCGTGCCGCTGAAGTTCCGCGAGCTGCATCATCAGCACGCCGACCGGCTGGCCGCCGCGATGGTCGCCCTGGGCGGCGATCCGGACCGCGACGGCGGGCTCATGTCCACCGTGAACAAGGCGGTGGTGTCGGTGCGCGCCTTCTTCGACGAGATCGACGACGACGTCATGGACAACATCCGCGACGGTGAGGAACACGTGCTGGAATCGCTGGCAAAAGCCGAAGCGGCGCTGCCTGCGGGCCGCTACCGCGACGAGGTCGCGACGATGCGGACCGAGCTGCAGGCGCTCCTCGAGGAAACGGCGCGCCGGGGCTGACCGTCTGTTGCCGTGACCGGTGCCGCGCGGACTTGCGCCGCGCGGCAATCCGCGCAAGTATCCTCTCAAACGGTCGCGTCCGAAACGGGCGACGGCCGGAGATGTCCGGCGAACGGGCATGGGAGGATCAGTTTTGGCATACATGTCCGAGGGCGCGGAAGGCTTGCGCTCTTTTCCTGCGCTGTTGCACCGCAATGCGACCCGGTACGGCGCCTCGCCCGCCTACCGCGAGAAGGAACTGGGTATCTGGCAGAACTGGACCTGGGCCGAGACCGAGGATGAGATCGAGGCGCTGGCGCTGGGCCTGCTGGAGATGGGCGTGGCGCCGGGCGACTTCATCGCCGTGATCGGACGGAACCGGCCCTACCTTTACTGGGCGCTCGTGGCGGCGCAGATGGTGGGGGCGATCCCTGTGCCGCTCTACCAGGACGCGGTGGCCGAAGAGATGGAATACGTGATGGGCCACTGCGGCGCCCGGATCGCCATCGTCGCGGACCAGGAACAGGTCGACAAGGTCATCGAGATCCAGGATCGCCTGCCGGATTTCGAGCGGATGATCTACCTCGATCCCAAGGGCCTGCGCAAATACGACCATGCCAAGCTGCACGACTATCGCGCGGTGCAGGCGCAGGGGCGCAAGGCGCGTGACACCCATGGGGCGGAGCTTGACCGGCGGCGCGGTGCGCTCGGCTACGACGACACCTGCATCATGCTTTATACATCCGGCACGACGGGCAAGCCCAAGGGCGTGGTGCTGAGCAATCGCAACATCATCGAAACGGCGAAATCGTCTTCGGAATTCGACCGGCTTGGCGTCGGCGACGAGGTGCTGGCCTACATGCCGATGGCCTGGGTCGGGGATTTCATCTTTTCCATCGGGCAGGCCTACTGGACCGGCTTCTGCGTCAACTGTCCCGAAAGCCCCGAGACGATGATGACCGACCTGCGCGAGATCGCGCCGAGCTACTACTTCGCCCCGCCTCGGGTGTTCGAGACGCAGCTGACCAGCATCATGATCCGGATGGAGGATGCCAGCGCGCTCAAGCAGAAGATGTTCCACCATTTCCTGTCCCATGCCCGCAGGGTCGGGCCGAAGATCCTCGACGGGCATCCGGTGGGCCTGTGGGACCGTCTGAAATACCGGCTGGGCGAGGTGCTTGTCTACGGGCCTCTGAAGAACGCGCTGGGGTTTTCGCGGGTGCGCGTGGGCTATACGGCAGGCGAGGCGATCGGACCCGAGATCTTCGATTTCTACCGGGCGCTGGGGATCAACCTCAAGCAGCTCTACGGCCAGACCGAGGCGTCGGTCTTCATCACCCAGCAGCCCGACGGCGAGGTGCGGTCCGACACGGTGGGCGTGCCCTGCACCGGGGTCGAGATCCGCATCGCTGAGAACGGAGAGGTGTTCTTCCGCTCTCCGGGCGTCTTCGTGGAATATTACAAGAACCCCGCAAGCACCGCCGACACCAAGGACCCCGAGGGCTGGGTCGCCACCGGCGATGCGGGCTTTATCGAGGAGGAGACCGGGCACCTTCGGATCATCGACCGGGCCAAGGACGTGGCCAACATGGCCGACGGGGCGCTCTTCGCGCCGAAATACGTGGAGAACAAGCTCAAGTTCTATCCCAACATCCTCGAGGCGGTGGTGTTCGGCGCGGGCCGTGACCGCTGCTGCGCCTTCATCAACATCGATCTCACGGCGGTGGGCAACTGGGCCGAACGCAACAACATCGCCTATGCCTCCTACCAGGAGCTTGCCGGGCACACGCGCGTGCTCGACATGATCCAGAGCCATGTAGAGGAGGTGAATGCCAGCGTCGCGCAGGACGAGATGCTGTCGGGCTGCCAGGTGCACCGGTTCCTGGTGCTGCACAAGGAACTCGATGCCGACGACGGCGAGCTGACGCGGACGCGCAAGGTGCGCCGCAAGATCATCGGCGAGAAGTTCGACGACCTTGTAACGGCTTTGTACGACGGGTCAGAGAGCGTCTATACCGAGACGGAAGTGACCTACGAGGACGGCCGCAAGGGCCGGATCAAGGCGACGCTGGAGATCCGCGACGCACGGGTGGTGCCGGTCGAAACGAAGAAGATGGCGGCGGAATGACGGATCGACGCTCCCGCTGCGCGGATCGCCCCGCCCGCCATCCCGTGACGGGCGCCTTGGCCGGACGACAGGCGTGTGTCGGGCGCCGGAGCGAGGGGCCAGCCCCTCGCGCTCCCCGGAGATTTATGGGCAAGATGAGGCGGGGGGCGTCGTGAAGGATACCGAAGGTTACGTGACGGCTGACGGGCGGCAGATCGGCGGCACGCTCATGGAGATGCGCAACATCACGCTGAAATTCGGCGGAGTGACGGCGATCGAGGATATCTCCTTCGACATCCACGAGGGCGAGATCCGCGCCATCATCGGACCCAACGGCGCCGGCAAGTCGTCGATGCTCAACATCATCTCGGGCTTCTACACGCCCTCCGAAGGCGAGGTCTGGTACAAGGGCGAGAAGCGGCCGCCGATGAAGCCCTACCAGGTGGCCCGGCTGGGCATTGCGCGGACCTTCCAGAACATCGCGCTGTTCGAGGGCATGACGGTGCTCGACAACGTCATGACCGGGCGGCTCACGCATATGACAGCCGGCATCGCCGCGCAGGCGTTGTGGTGGGGCCGGGCGCGGGACGAGGAAATCGCCAACCGCGAGGTGGTGGAGAAGGTCATCGACTTCCTCGAGATCCAGAACATCCGCAAGACGCCGGTGGGGCGGCTGCCCTACGGGCTCAAGAAGCGCGTGGAACTGGCGCGGGCGCTGGCCGCCGAGCCGTCGCTGCTGCTGCTGGACGAGCCGATGGCGGGGATGAACGTCGAGGAGAAGGAGGACATGAGCCGCTTCATCCTCGACGTGAACGACGAGTTCGGCACCACGATTGCGCTGATCGAGCATGACATGGGGGTGGTCATGGACATCAGCGACCGCGTGGTGGTGATGGACTACGGCAAAAAGATCGGCGACGGCACGCCGGACGCCGTACGCAGCAATCAGGACGTGATCGACGCCTACCTGGGGGTGGCGCATTGAGACGCTGTGCCTTCCTTTTTGCGGTAGCGGAACTGACACCGGACGCGCCGCCCTGCGCGGCGGCATCGAGTTGAGGAAAACGGCATGCTGAAAGACATCTTCATCAATCCCTTCGTGGACATGGTTGAAGCTCCGGACTTCCTTTTGCAGGTCCTTTGGGAGGGGCTGGTGTCGGGCATCCTCTACGCGCTGATCGCGCTTGGCTTTGTGCTGATCTTCCGCTCGTCCCGGATCTTCAACTTCGCACAGGGCATCATGGTGGTCTTTGCCGCGCTGACGCTGGTGGGGCTGCACGAGATGGGCGTGCCGGCCTGGGTCAGCGTCGGTCTGACGCTGGTGGTGATGTTCGTGCTCGCGGTGACGATCGAGCGGGTGGTGCTGCGGCCGCTGGTGGGTCAGCCGGACATCATCCTGTTCATGGCGACCATCGGAATCACGCTGTTCCTGATCGGTTTCGGCGAGATCATCTTCGGCGGCGAGAACAAGGTGATGATCACCGAAGAGCTCGGCATCCCCACCGACTCGGTCGTGCTGGAGCCCTGGGGCGGGCTGCTGATCCTCGAGCAGAAGGACATCACCGCGGTCGTCGTCGCGGCCCTGCTGGTGGGGGCGCTGCTGCTGTTTCTCAACAAGACGCGGATGGGCCGGGCGATCCGGGCGCTGGGCGACGATCACCAGGCGGCGCTGTCGGTGGGCATCTCCTTGCAGACGATCTGGGTGCTGGTGTGGTTCATCGCCGGGATCATCGCGCTGGTCACCGGCATCGCCTGGGGCGCGCGCGCGGGGGTGAGCTTTGCGCTCGAGGTGATCGCCTACAAGGCGCTGCCGGTGCTGATGCTGGGCGGGCTCGAGTCGATCACCGGCGCCATCATCGGCGGGCTGATGATCGGCATTCTGGAAAAGGTGTTCGAGATCTACTGGGGCCAGCCGCTGCTTGGCGGCAATACCGAAACCTGGTTCGCCTTCGTGCTGGCGCTGATCGTGTTGCTGTTCCGTCCGCAGGGGCTGTTCGGGGAGAAGATCATTGAACGGGTCTGACCGGATGTCCGGTGCAGCCGCCGTTTACGGGCGCGGTGCCGGCAGCACCGCGCGCAGCGTCTGCCACCAGAGCCGCATCCAGGTCTCCACCGGGGTTGGCGGCAGCTCCGGCTGGTCGAGGCCGACACCGGCTTCGGCCTCTGAGATCAGGCGGCGCAGCCGCTTTTCCTCATCTTCCGCCATGCTCTCGCTCCTTCCGGGGTGCCGATGCGTCATGTTACCCCAACTATGCGACTCGCAAAATAAAATTGCGTATGGATTAATCAAGATTGAATCGCCGGGAGAGCGTCCGGGCGACCGTAGAGGCGGCCTGCGCCCCGTCCGGCAAGGCCGGCGCGAAGGCCCGGAAGGTGTCGCACCCGCCTGCGCGCAGCCAGGCGGCCGTCTCGCGGCTTTCGGAGAGTAGGAGAACGGCGATGCTTTACCGGACCGCGGGACAGTTCAAGACCAGCTACCAGGCGGATCAGGCGCTGTTCCCGGTGCGCCAGGATGCGATCCTGCTCGGGATCATCCTCGCCTTCGCCTGGGTGATCTTTCCGCTGACCGCGTCGGAGTTCACCTTCCAGACGCTGCTGATCCCGATCCTGATCTATTCGCTGGCTGCGATGGGCCTCAATATCCTCACCGGCTATGCCGGGCAGCTGTCGCTGGGCACCGCCGCCTTCATGGGGGTGGGCGCCTATGCCTGCTACAAGATGGTCACGATCATGCCGTGGATGAACCCGGTGGTGGCGATCCTGCTGTCGGGGGTGTTCAGCGCCGGGATCGGCGTGGCCTTCGGCATTCCGTCCCTGCGGATCAAGGGGTTTTATCTGGCAATCGCGACGCTCGCCGCGCAGTTCTTTCTGGTGTGGCTCTTCGAAAAATGGGCCTGGCTTTACAATTACAACGCCTCGGGCGCGATCCAGGTGCCCAACCTCAAGATGTTCGGGGTTTACGTGGCCGGACCGCAGGCGGACAGCATGGTGCAGTATTTCGTGGTGCTGGCCATCGTCACGCTGATGACGATGCTCTGCATCAACCTCACCCGGGGCAACCTGGGCCGCACCTGGAAGGCGACGCGCGACATGGACATCGCGGCGGAGCTCATCGGCATCAACCTGATGAAATCGAAGCTCACCGCCTTTGCGGTGTCGTCCTACATCGTCGGCGTGGCGGGCGCGCTCTTTGTCTTCATGTGGCGCGGCGCGGCAGAGCCCAACCTCTTCGACATTCCGCTGTCGTTCCGGGTTCTTTTCATCGCGATCATCGGCGGGCTGGGGTCGATCCTTGGCAACTACCTGGGCGCGATCCTGATCGTCGGGCTGCCGGTGGTGCTGAACACCCTGCCGGCGGCCTTCGGCATCCCGGTCTCGTCCTCGATGGTCGAGCACCTCAACATCATGATCGTGGGGGCGCTGATCATCTTCTTCCTGATCATCGAACCGCACGGGCTGGCGCAGCTCTGGCGGCTGATCCGCGAGAAACTCATCATCTGGCCGTTCCCGCACTGACCGGGTCAATGGTGGGTTGCAAACCCACCCTACGCCCGGGCGGGACCGGCCCAACAAGAACCGGCAAACCAACAACGACATCCAAGGGAGGATACCACATGAAACACTTCACCAGACTGGCGGCCGCCGCCGTGGTCGGTGCCGTCCTGGGCACCGCCGCCGTGGCGCAGGAGCTTTACGCGCCGAACCTCAGCTACCGCACCGGCCCCTTCGCCGCGACCGGCATCCCGCTGATGAACGGGCAGCGCGACTACATGCTGATGCTCAACGCCCGCGACGGCGGCATCGGCGGCGTTCCGGTCAATTTCGAGGAATGCGAAACCGGCTATTCCACCGAAAAGGGCGTGGAATGTTACGAAAAGACCAAGGGCCGCGCCATCGTCACGCAGCCCTGGTCCACCGGCATCACCCTGCAGGTGCTGCCCAAGACCAACGTCGACGAAATCCCGATCCTCGCCCCCGGCTACGGCTTTTCGCCGATGGCCGACGGCAAGGTGTTCCAGTGGGCCTTCAACACGCCCGCCAGCTACTGGGATGCGGCCAGCATGATCGTGCAGTACCTGGAGTCGGAAGGCAGCCTCGAGGGCAAGAAGATCGCCTTCCTGCACCTCGATCACCCCTACGGCAAGGAACCTCTCCCGCTGCTTGAAAAGCTGTCGGCGGACAAGGGATTCGAGATGGTGCCGATCCCGGTGGGCCTCAAGGAGATGCAGAACCAGTCGGCGCAGTGGCTGCAGATCCGCCGCGAACGACCCGACTACGTGGTCATGTGGGGCTGGGGGGCGATGAACGCCGGCGCCATCACCGAAGCGGTCAAGACCAAGTTCCCGATGGAGAATTTTATCGGCGTCTGGTGGGCCGGGCATGATGCCGACCTCAAGATTGTCGGTGCCGATGGCGCTGGCTACAAGTCGATCAGCTGGTCCTACCCGGTGCTCGACGCGCCGGTGCTGGCGGATATCAAGCAGCACGTCGTCGATGCGGGCGATTCCATGTCGAACCCCGAAGAGATGGAAGGCGTGTTCTACAACCGCGGCCTGGTGATCTCGATGATCCTCGCCGAGGGCATCAAGGCCGCGCAGGAGCATACCGGCAACGCCGAAATCACCGCCGCCGACCTGCGCTGGGGGCTCGAGAACCTCAACATCACCGAAGAGCGGCTGGCCGAGCTGGGCATGACCGGCATGGTGCCGCCGTTCCAGACCACCTGTGCCAACCACACCGGCCATTCCGGGGGCTGGATGCTGGAATGGGACGGCGAGAAGTTCGTCAAGGTCTCGGACCTTCTGATGGCCGATGCCGAGGTGATTCAGCCGCTCGAAGCCGAGAAGGCCGCCGAATACGCCGAGGCCAACGCGCCCTGGGCGGTGTCGGAAACCTGCGACGCGGAAAGCTGACCGCGATCTCCGGCGGCGGGCTGTCCCCGCCGCCGGACCCCTTGCCCATACCAAGACCCCGGACCGCCGGAGCGAAAGAGGCCCCCATGCGCGATACCGCCCCGACCCGCGAAACCCTGCTCGAGGTCAACAACATCGAGGTGATCTACAACCACGTGATCCTCGTGCTGAAGGGCGTGAGCCTGACCGTGCCCAAGGGCGGGATCACCGCGCTTCTGGGCGGCAACGGCGCGGGCAAGACCACGACGCTCAAGGCGATCTCGAACCTGCTGCAGTCCGAACGCGGCGAGGTCACGAAGGGCTCGATCCTCTACAAGGGCGACACCGTGCAGGGCCGCGACCCGGCCGAGCTGGTGAAAAAGGGCGTCATCCAGGTGATGGAGGGGCGCCACTGTTTCGAACACCTGACGGTCGAGGAGAATCTGATGACCGGCGCCTATACCCGTCGCGACGGCAAGGGCGCGGTCGAGGCCGATCTCGACATGGTCTATTCCTATTTCCCGCGCCTCAAGGAACGCCGCAAAAGCCAGGCCGGCTATACCTCGGGCGGCGAACAACAGATGACCGCCATCGGCCGCGCGCTGATGTCCCGGCCCGAGATGATCCTGCTGGACGAACCGTCGATGGGGCTGGCCCCGCAGCTCGTGGAACAGATCTTCGGCATCGTGAAATCGGTGAACGAAAACGAAGGCGTGTCCTTCCTGCTGGCCGAGCAGAACACCAACGTGGCGCTGCGCTTCGCCCATACCGGCTATATCCTTGAATCCGGCCGGGTGGTGATGGAAGGGCTCGCTGCCGACCTGCGCGAGAATCCGGACGTGAAGGAGTTCTACCTCGGCATGTCGGACGACGGGCGCAAGTCGTTCCGCGATGTGCGCAGCTACCGCCGCCGCAAGCGGTGGCTGGCGTGACAGGGCGCACGTCCCGTCTTCTCCGGTTCTCAATAACCCTCGGGGAGTGCGAGGGATCGTTCATTTTCCGCCATTGATCCGAGGAAAATGGACGATGCCCCTCGCTCCCGCACCGTCAACCGATGCGCGCCATCCGCCCATGAAGGAGCCCCGCATGAGCAGCTACTACGACAGTCTCGAAACCCGCAGCACCGACGAACGCGCCGCCGGGCTGGCCAAAGCTCTTCCCGAACAGATCGCGCGGGCCAAGGCGCTGCCAGGCTACGCCGCCACGCTGGCCGATGTGGACCCCGGCAGCATCACCGGCGCCGAGGCGTTGGCGACACTGCCGGTTCTGCGCAAGTCGGACCTTGGCGCGGCGCAGCAGGTCGCAGCCCCCTTCGGCGGTTTCACGACGCGCGCCGCCAATGGCTTCGCCCACGTCTTCCAGAGCCCCGGTCCGATCTACGAACCCGGCGGGCTGGAGCATGACTGGTGGCGCCTGGGCCGGTTCCTGCATGCCTGTGGCATCGGGCAAGGCGACATCGTGCAGAACTGCTTTGGCTACCACCTGACGCCTGCCGGCATGATCTTCGAATCCGGCGCCCGGGCGGTCGGCGCGGCGGTGCTGCCCGCCGGCACCGGCCAGACCGAATTGCAGGCCCGTGCCGCGCATGACGTGGGCGTCACCGCCTATGCGGGCACGCCCGATTACCTCAAGGTCATCCTCGAAAAAGCCGACGAGATGGGGCTGACCCTGGGCATCACCCGCGCGGCGGTAAGCGGCGGCGCGCTGTTCCCGAGCCTGCGCGAGTTTTACGCCGACCGCGGCATCGCCTGCCTGCAGTGCTACGCCACCGCCGACCTGGGCAACATCGCCTATGAAAGCCCCGCGATGGAGGGCATGATCCTCGACGAACACGTGGTGGTCGAGATCGTCACGCCCGGCACCGGCGACCCGGTGCCCGAAGGCGAGGTCGGCGAGGTCGTGGTCACCTCGCTCAATCCCGATTACCCGCTGATCCGTTTCGCCACCGGCGACATGAGCGCGGTCATGGCCGGGCCCAGCCCCTGCGGACGCACCAACATGCGCATCAAGGGCTGGATGGGCCGCGCCGACCAGACCACCAAGATCAAGGGCATGTTCGTGCGCCCCGAACAGGTGGCGGCGCTGGTGGCGAAACACCCCGAAATCGACCGCGCCCGTGTCGTCGCCAGCCGCGAGGGCGAGGCCGACGCGATGACCGTGCGCATCGAGACAGAGGCGCGGGACGCGTCGGC
>Ga0114905_1002067_pt1 | contig 10590 bp, 11 predicted proteins | sample MalvireepMed_b05_FD_83499 | JGI IMG/M metagenome (GOLD analysis project Ga0114905, IMG submission 83499) | Marine viral communities from the Global Malaspina Expedition - Malaspina viral metaG DeepMed_b05 | ecosystem: Environmental > Aquatic > Marine > Oceanic | place: Mediterranean Sea...
ACACAATACACCATCAACATCAATGCAATATCTAACCAATTACAATACTCCTCGCGCTAAAATAGCTCCTATATATCTCGTCTTGTCAAGGTTCTGTTCTTTTCTCTCAAGTATCTTACCTACCAAATACATATCCAGATAACTATCTATCTGCATACCTGACTCTTCTGGCATTTCAAATAAACTTATCTTTCCTCCAAGCCTACACTGTGTTTCATCCCAATGCTTCTTGGTAAAAGCATATATGGAACCATTCTCTTCGTAATCGGGAACGAGTTCTTGTCGTCGTGGCCGTGTTTTATAATCGTATGATTTGGGGACAACGCCCGAATGGGTTTTAGACCAGAGAAAAGAATGAGTGCGGACGACGCTGACCAGTGAATCAGCGCCGTCGTGACGCAACTGGGAGATAGCCGCGTCGATCTGCTCCCCAGTCCGTACTGGAGAGGTCGGCTGAAGAAGGAGGTATACATCAGCCTGACTAAATATTTTGTCTGAATCTATCACTTCTTTTACCACATCCTCTAAAGAAGCTGTGTCTGATGAAGCTCCAGCAGAACGCTTGTGAGTAGTGTGCTTAGTACCAGCCAGACTCAAAACTCTTCCGTCATCACTTGTTAATACGGATATATCTATCAATCTGCTATCAGCTACAGCATCCAGTGTCCACCTGACCAATGGCTTTCCTGCCACATTTCTAATATTTTTCTGGTTTATTTCCTTGGAGCCGATTCTTGCAGGTATGATAGCTACTATCATGGTGTCCTTCCTGTCATCCACTCCACGGTTTTCTCTATTGCCTTAGCAAACGTGTGTCTTGGAACCCACCCTGTTAATCGTCTGAACTTTCGTGAGTCCAAATCCTCATTGTTCTGGTCATCCACAGCACCTATAATTTTAGGTGTTACTGGGTAACCCATAACCTTAGCTATAGTTTCTACTACGTCTACCACTGTTCTATTTTCTCCAGACACATTGAACGCTTCTCCTACCTGATTCGGCACATGCTCTAAGATATCAAAGTAAGCATCCACTACATCATCGACATATATATACGACTTCTTTGTAGTCCCCCTACCCCTTATAACTGGCACTTCACCTTTCATAATCGACCTGATTGTACCTGGTATTATATGGTCATCGTGTGGATCATGAGGCCCAAAGCAATTGGTATTTCTCATAATCACTACAGGCGTATTGTAGTTATGAGCGTACATTCTAGCGATATAATCAGCAGCAATCTTGGTTGCACTATAGGTATCTAGCTGATTCAATGGAGCATTTTCATTTACTGGGTATTGAGACTGCCTACCATAGATATGATTAGATGACGCTGTGACTATCCTCTCTGTTTCAGATAGCCTACACGCCTCTAATACACTCCAAGTACCCTGTACGTTGATTTCAAGGGCTTTCAGGGGATTCTCACGAGAGGCAGTTACCCCAGATACAGCAGCTAAATTGTAACATGCGTCAACAGGTATTAAAGCAGCCTGTAATCTTTCAGTATCCCTGATATCGCCAATGATAACTTCAAACTCCTTGTCTATACCTCTGCTTTTCAGCATAAACTCTGGGTCTAAGTCATAGCCTATTATCTCGTGGTCAGTTTTTAGTAGCCTTTCACATAGTGCAGAGCCTATGAGTCCTGAACAACCTGTTATTAGTATCTTCATTACCACAACTTTCCTTTACCTAGCATTGCTCTAAATAACTTTGCCCAGACTCCCATGCTCCAGACAAACAAATTCTCTTTCTCCCCACCGTTCTGTTGTCGGTAATCGACGTACTCAGCCAGCCATACCGCAGTCACTACCCCTAATACAAAAGCTATGAACTCAATGATTATGTCATAGACTATTTCAGGCATATTTTATCTCGCCAGCACTTCTTCCAGTGGCACATACTCAACTGCGCCTTCCACATTAAGTCTACCCCCTGGAGTACAGTCGTACATCTTTCTCCCATTACGCCATACATCACGGTTTACCCTATCACCACATTCCATAATACTGCGTATGTTTCTAGGGAATTTGGTAGTTCCTTGCTCTCTATTCCATGCCTGTCCCATCTGGGTTAGGTCATTGCCGAGAAAATATAATTCATCAAAGCCCATCCATAGGGCTAGTTGCGATATAGTTATAGGTGATGCCCATGCTGTAGGTATCGGGGGTAAGAAATCTCCCATACCAAACGTGCCTTGCCATCTAACCTGTACATCATCAGGTGCTTTAGGCAGCCAGTGCCAACCCTTAGCAGTAACACGACTCCAACAACAAGCGACATGATTCAATGCATCAGGACAAACATAAGAAGAACCAACTCCAGCACCCCACGCTACTAGAGGATTAGGCTCGGTCACACAATGCAGCCAGGGAGTAAAGGGTCTTTCTTTCCACTTGTTCATGCGGTTACAGGTGATGGTGTACTCATCATTCAATTTCCCTAGTAGTGGTAACTGGTCTATCAAAGAAGGCCCAGTACCCATAAGGAAAACACGTTCCCCTTTCATGGTGTTATGAACTTCATCCAGCCAGGGCAGTTCACCTATGTCTTCCATGCCCCAGTTTTCTTCAGCTATGTCTGGTAAATTAAGGTTACTAAAGACACGCACGGCCATGTCTTCACTATGTTCTAGCTCTTGCACTCTATGACGAAAGGGATTTCTCATATTTCATGCCTTCTTGCAAAAACCCTTAACTGGTCAGTACACCCTAGAGTCTCCATCTGTATTCGATATTCTTTATCCGCACGAGCAAAGACACGATTCAACGCTGGAGCTAGTGCATGATTACTACGTACTGGTTTGAGAGGAGCTGCTGCCTTTGTATCCTCCATTTTTGAACCTTTCTGTAGCCATTGGTAAGCATGTGCCTGACCAAACCTTTGTACCATTTTTACCCTAGCCTCGAACCCTGTTGCATCTAGGATATTCATCAGTGTTCCTGGCTCCCAATACGTTATATGTGGCGCTGAGAACCACCAGTCTTGAAACGATGGTATTTCATACACATCCGTCAAAGCATTGAGAGCGTTAGGTAATTCTAAGTACAACCACCCACCACCAATCAGCTTTCTACGACAGGTATCTAGAAATAGGTATGGGTCTTCGGTATGTTCCAATACCTGCCTAGCTACGATGGCAGTAAACTTCTTATCAGGGAAAGCGTCTTCTACATCACATTCTTCACAAGGAATCTCGCCTACTTCCCTAACAAACTTAGCATCTTCTGGGTTCCATTCCACAGCATGAAGGTCATACTTGCCCACGAGATGAGAAAGAAACCCACCAGCAGATGGGCCTATTTCAAGCACAGATGCACCTTCAGGAACTTGTTCCATGAACAGTTTAGCAGACTCCGCAGAGGCAAACTGTTGTATAACAAACCTTTGCTCAGGCGTTTCCTTTACCTCAGCTTCTTTGCCGTTATGACCAAATGTATCTGTGTGTAGCTTTCGGTAGTCGTTCCTGTAATAGTCTTTCAGGTCCGGATAATACGGCTCTATAAACTGGAGCCTACAGTGGTGACATTGATAAACAGGCCATTTGGGATCTTCAGAGATCCCAATACGTAAAACCCTAGCTTGCTCTTTCTTGCAAGCAGGGCAACTTATACCTGGAACTACCGCTTTGTCTTTACGCAGTTGTTCAAGTTTTGCTTTCGTTAACCTCTTTTTCCTCGTTATAGTCGCCAGACTGTAACTCCTTACTATCTGTTAGACCAGGAACGTGCGGTCTTCGGGCAGGGTCTATTCCCTGAAGAGCTTTTAATCTCTTAGACCGCTCCTCTTCGCTGACCCATAGTTGATCAAACAGTGATGTCAGTTGTTCTTTACCACCGTCTGTTGCCGTCACGTCTATGTCCTCTAAAGCGTATATCACATCCACAAAGCTCATACCCTCTGGCAAGACTGGCTTGTGAGGAGTTTGATCGCTTTGTCCAATGGGTCTACGCAATACTTCACCAAGAGAGTTCATTCCGAACTCCTTCGCAAACGAAAACATAGTGAAAGCACCCTGAATAACTTCGTTATGCAAAGGTTGCTGATAAGCACCAGTAATATGGAACGCATAATTGCATTCCAAACACCGATACACTATCCCACCACGTGCGATTACTTTTAGTTCAGGATGATCGCAAGTTCTTGACTTACCATACTCCCATATGTAATCACGCTTTTTGCCATTACGAGCCTCAGTATAGAACTGAAGCGTATTCGTAGGATCAGTTTGTTTTACTATTTTATTGTCCATTCTAACCTTTTAGTTGATTGTACTAGGTTTGCCGTATATGAAGCTCACCTGTGTCTGTGCAGAACCTACTCCAGTATTATCAGCAGTATTAGCTATAACACCCAGTGTGACCCAGTCGCTAGCGTCTAGGTCTGTGGTAGAGGTTCCAGTATCTGATTTAGCTTCATGTACCGTATAACCACCAGAGACTGTAGCACAGAACGCTTCACCGTCAACTAATTGATTTGTAGTTCCTCCAGTAGCGGTGCTTCCCATGTCAAAAAATCTGACATTGAAAACTGTTGAAGCTGCTCCACCTGCAATATCTTGAGCGACGGTAGTTGCTGCTTCGGCTACTACAGACAGGGAGAATTCCATTCCTGTTACATCAACAACAGCAGGAACATTTAAAACAGGGAAATACGTTCCAGCCTTTAGGAATGGGAACGTAGAAGTTGTTGTAGCTGATTGCATGTGAGACAAGAATGTATTTTGTGTCATTGCGTTATTAGAAGGGAAAGCCATTTCTTACTCCTTCGAGTTATTTTTTTGTTTGCATCTCTTCAATTGTCGGATGTTTCTTTTGTTCATCCTTAGTCATTTGGTTGTAGTGTCTACTTACTGTACGTAGGCTATGGTATCCGCTTCCATGCACAAAACAGTAGTATGGATAACGCTGAACCCGCTTCAGCACATCGGCTGGCACGTTGTATTCTGGTTGTTCCTTGAACGCGTAAGCATGTCTCATGTACGCTTTCCAGGATATAAACCCTCGACGTTTGTCCCCGTGCCGATGACAGTAAAAAATATTTTGTGGAGCTGGATCACCTTCAGAGGGAACGGCAGATTCTGACACCTCAACAACCTCTGCTGCCGCAGGTGGTCGGAGGCGGAATCCTTTGTTTAGGTATAGAGCTATCTGGTAGGGATTATTGGCAGGTAACCCTGAAGTGGTTGGAAACCAGCCTTTAGACACATCTTTGACTACTTTGTTTGTTGTGCCGTCGGGGTTCTCCTCTTCTACTTGTTCACGAGCGAAATGCTCCTGCCAGTAGATAGCTTTTCCTGGTGAAACCCAATGAGGTTCTAAGCCCTCGGCTAATACTATATTATGAGGAGCCTGGCTTAGCATCCTTTTTGTATTGATCCACTCAGTAAGCCTATAGCCGTCTATGTACCTACGCATTTGTTCTACATGCGTATCGTTGTTCCGAGCATCGGAACGACGCACATAAGCGTCTAAGAATTTATCCCACTCTAACTGTTGTGTTACTACCACGATTTCTCCTGTGGCGTTTTCTACGCCGTTTCCGTTCCTGCTGGTTAACATCAGCCCCTGTAATCTTATGTGCCTTTACAGAATCTCCTTGTATGAGTTCTGTACGTAGCACAATAGGCTCTGAAGGTTCCAGCATAAAACGCTTCATTAGAAGCGCTTCGACTTTATTCTGATGGGACAACCCCATCTCTGTCACGCTATTGATATGTCTCTTTAACCCCATCTTACGTGCTGAAAACGACAGTCCACAGCCCTGACATATCTGGCTAGGCTCCTGTCCGGCTACAGCCATAGGTGGAGTTACTTCAACTCCTTCGTGCATTTCCGCCTGTTCGAGAGTACGCCTTACATGGTCTGCTACTCCCCTGTCACCATTATCAGTAACAGTTGTGAAATAACACGCACTACATTTTACAACCATCTTACGGAGATGATGCTTATACACCATCTCCGTAGGGAATGGTTGTGTCCAGCTTTGATCTATGCAATCAAAAAGCCGTGTTGTTTCCTTATCTGAAGGGATAACAGACGCCATCCATTCTGATTGTCCAGATTCAACAGAACGCTGCATACGACGAAAAGAAGTTTCATCTATCTGCTGTTCTTTACCCTGTGCGTCAAGAATGGTTGGCATAATTATTATCCTTATTAGACGGTTGCTGTTACGTCCGAGAACACTTCAACACCGTGTGGGTCGGCAGCTTCGCCTTCACCCCACTCTTGGAATACACCGTATTCTACTGCTCGGAGAGAGTTGTCAACTTCTTCAGTGACTTCTGCCGAGTTAGCAGTAACGAGTACCAGAGCGGATTGAGCAAAGATAGCGCCCTTAGCGTCAGGTGTGGAGTCTTTCTGGATGTTTCCAGAATGGAACACCTGAACACCATATAGACGATCTCGACCCTTCCACCATCGCTGTAGTAGGTCATCCCCAAAACCTGCGGGACGACCTCCAGCGGCAGTACCTGGGTCTGTGATGTCTAGAACTATGTCACTTATCTGCTCTATGTGTAGAGAAGCATGTAGTGGCATAGGTGCAGGACCGTAAGCCGAATCGTTATCGGTTAATAGATAAGCTACGGACCCACGGAAGTGCGTTATGTCCATCGCTGTCCCACTACCTACGACTGACTTCGAGAAGCCGTCATATAAGGTAATGATATCGCTAGACATTAGACGCTTCAGTGAGTTACCGATTAGCGTACCCACGGTTCCTGTTACGTTAGTGTCGCCTTGTCGCCTGATTAACCGTTTCGAGACTTGTGCCATGATACCGTGTTCGGAAGGCGTAATAGACAGTACGGCTGCTACTAACTGTTGGCTTTGTGCTAGGTCCACACCTTCGGTGAGGGCGGAAGCATTTGAAAGCCGAGCGTAAGTAAGCATATCCCACTGTTTATGGCCCTGTGGAATGGATTCATTTCTAATCAAGTCAGGATCTGGAGCGGCAGGTTCAAAGGCAATACTAGCGTTTGCAATCAGAATCTTCTGTCCAGAAGTAAGATTGCTTGTGCTTGCTATATTTAAACCAGTAGCCATCGTAACTCCTTATCTTCTATAGTTTGGTTGTCTTGTGAGAAACTCATCTCTAGTGATTTGCCCTGCAATATACAGGTTCACATTCGCATCTTCTTTGGAGCCGCTACTGCCTGAACTTCTGCCTCCCCCTTCCACAGGCGGATTAACTGTATTACTGGAAGGCCGTTCCTGAGTCCCTGGGCTTGGCTGTTGCTGGGTCGCTGCTCTGTTTGCAGCTCTCGCAGCTTCGACGCTATCATAAAAACCTTGCTTCCTTTGTTCTGGTGTCAATGAAGCATCAGTCAAATAATCATATCTGATACGAGGGTCTTGACGTGAGACACCTCTATCTTCTACATACGCATACACCTGCTCTACCTGTTGCTGATGAATAGCTTGCTGTTGCGCGTCATTAGGTTGCTGGTTGTAATTGTTATATTGTTGATTCGCTTTTGCTAGACGTTCCTGATTTTCCAAAATGTATTGGAAATTCTGTCTCTGTTCCGGATCTTCTATGTTATTAAGGAACGCAGTTTTACCAGCTTGCGAGTGCATGTCGTTAATTTTATCATCAATTTCTCTACGCATATCCCCTCTGATTGCGTTTAATCCTCTATCCCAACCGCTTTGTAAACCTGACATTTGAGATGTCAATTGGCTGGACATACTTTGGAAATGATCAGTCATCATCTGACGCACCCTGTCCTCGGTCAATTGTTGTGGTGTTTCAACGCCGTTCTGCTGATTGTCGAGCTGTAGCTGTTCTTCCGCTACTTCATCTACTGCATCATCAAACTCTTTCTGTGTCATCCTATTCTCCTTGCAACCCCTTTTTACTGGGATGCCTAAAAAGAAATCTTATATACGAACTAATGTTCTGTTCTAGGTTATAGCCTTTCATATATATCTGTCAATAATCGTCTACCCTAAAGGATACAAAGGTCCGAGTAAATTTTGAGCAGTAGACGGTTGAATAGGTGTTGGCGCTACAGGAGTTAACGCTCGCTTATACGTTAGTAATACCGGATTAGTCCTAAGAGTATGTTCATCCAATGCTTGATTAAGCGGATGTGACACGTTAGGTCGATATCCCCATCTGAATAACCAGGCATCTATTTCTGGATTGCGCTCTCTAATTTTTCTTTGAGCTTTGGAGGTGGCTCTTTCCAAATCCTTTATCCAAGGATTTAATTCAACGTATTCATCCTTGTCATATCGCAACATGCGCTGGTATTTTTTCCATTCATCCATCCTGTGTAGATTATCTGTTCGTTCTAATATCGCATCCCCTATTCTCCAGTACCCTTGTAGTGCTTCTCTTCCTTTATAAAACTCTCTGATGATAGGGTCTTGTCCTGTTTCAGTTACCATTTGTATATAATGCCAGGTGCTGTCAGGCCATTGAGAACGGAAATCTTGCAACGCCTCTTCGTAGTCATCGAACAGAAACTGGTCTGTCTCTGGGTCTCTAAACTCACCACCCAGTATCTCTGTGTAGTATTGATCCAATGCTATATCTCTAAGATACGCATCATCTTCTGGTGGCTCTTCCTTTAATTCCTTTAGCCGTTCCATAACTTCTGGGTATTTTCTTTGTACATTTGCACGGTTCATTCGCCTAGCAAAATTTAGTTTCTGAATATATTTACGAAACATTGTAGAATCTAATTTGCCAGTCTTAAAACTTTCGATAGCCATTTCCATTCGGTCGTCATACCCACCATCACCCTCATCGTATTCTCTTAGTTCCTTTTTCCATTCTGCATATTCTTGTCCGCGTCCTGCCCAGACCTCATTGTTTTCATCCATCAATTGCCTTATGTCTGGGTGCTTAGCTAATACATTTTTCTTTTGTAATTGACTTAATTTATCATAGCTGGTGGCATACATTTCTTCCGATGCCATGTCTGCTGAATCCATAGCCTCTTCATAAAAGCTCATAGGGTATGACCGTAAACCAGCAGCTTCCGATAACATATTTACTGGAGTATGTACCCATCCTTTACGAGGAGAATCGTATATAGCGGATGCCCAGAATGGTAACAACTGATTTCCTGCCCACGAACCGAGAGCAGGAAAGCTACCATGTACTGGGTCTCCCATAAAACTTCTACCTGAAAGCATATCCCATGTACCAGAAGTGATAGGCGATGATTGTCCCCTTACGAAACGGACAAACACATTATCGCTTTCGTTTAACTTTACTAAGTCCTTTGCATCATCAACAGAAAACAATTTGGAACCGGCATTAGCCCCAAACCTAGCCAACGACAGATAGGCTGAACCAAAGCCCACATTAGAGTCTCCTATTTTAAGGGTAAGAAAGTTCCCTTTGCTTGGGTCCAAATTTGGTGTTTGGTTAGCAGCTCTAGCTATAGCCATGTACATAGCTACTCCACCTGCTGCCATATTGGTAATGGTTTTTCTAGCCAAGGTATTTGATATGCCTCCTTTGCCTGGGTAAAAGGCTTTAGAAATAAGAGACATAACGGCCATACGGTAACGAGGAGCGAACATTAAAAAGCTACTCAATACCTGCTGACCGGTTGGGCTTATACCTATGTTAGCCATAGATACAGTACCTGTCATCTTGGCTATCATATCGTTAAAGTCATACATGATTTCGTTATATCTTGCTGAACCTTTTGCAGCTAGTTTGGCTGCATCTTCAGCCAATGGAGCTAATGCTTCGTGCATAAGAATTTTAGATGTCAGAAGCCAGGAGTTGAATTGTTCTTCAAACGCTCCCATGGTAACTTTAATCCCTTTGCCGACGGCTCTAATCTCCGCTCTACTAGTCGCTTCCAAAGCACCAGCAGCTTTAGATATGAATCCACCTTGTCTTAATGCTTCCACAAAGTCTGACCCTGCGCCATGAACATGATTAGTCCTAAGTAAAGCTTTGTAAGTCTCCCAATGGTTGTCTAGAAACTTACCCATCACACTTTTATCAGTCATAGCTCTCATTGACATCTTTGTTGCTTTCATCCATACACCAGGGTTGAGAAACAAAATAGGTAAGCCATGAATAGCCATAACACCTATGTCCATACCTGTCCTTAAAGCTCTTGTCATAGCCGACATACTGGATGTCGCCTTTAGAATACTATTAACTTCAGGACGTATAACACTCTGCAACTCTTTTGCCAGTTGCTTGTTAAAGTTCTTCAGGTTACTTATAACTACGTCAGGATTGCCGTCCATTATAAGGTCTTCCATTTTTCTGCCAAACATTTGGGCATCCGTTAAAGCAAATTGCTTATCTCCTCCATGCTTTGCCACCCTTTTCAACGCATTATATAAGTCAGATGCCTTTCGTGCCTCAGCAACTTCTTCTTTGAGAAGACGAACCTGACCGGTCATTTTCCCCTTCAACTCTTTTAACATAAACGCTCGGCCCTTAGCTGTTGGCATTTGTGCTATATCCCATATGTCTTTCATGAAGTCGCCAAAAACGGCGTCCTTCCAATTTGCATCAACATTCATGAATCCTAATTCGGGTATCTCCTTGCCCAATCGGGTTGTATCTGTAGGGATTTTGAATGATTCAGAACTTAAT
>Ga0114905_1002068_pt1 | contig 10584 bp, 12 predicted proteins | sample MalvireepMed_b05_FD_83499 | JGI IMG/M metagenome (GOLD analysis project Ga0114905, IMG submission 83499) | Marine viral communities from the Global Malaspina Expedition - Malaspina viral metaG DeepMed_b05 | ecosystem: Environmental > Aquatic > Marine > Oceanic | place: Mediterranean Sea...
TACATGGACGGCAAGATCGAGATCGACCCGATGATCACCCACAAGCTGAGCCTCGACGAGATCAACCACGGTTTCGAGCTCATGCACGAAGGCAAGAGCATCCGCGCCGTGGTGGAGTTCTGAACCGCTGATGGAAATCGTGTCGCAAAACCGGGCTTTCGACGGCGTCCAGACCGTCTACCGCCATCCGTCCAACACCTGCGGCTGCGAGATGACCTTTGCCGTCTTCATGCCGCCGCAATCCGAGGACGGTCCGGTTCCGGTGCTGTGGTACCTGTCGGGCCTGACCTGCACCCACGAAAACGCCATGGTCAAGGGCGGCTTCCAGGAACATGCCGCCCGCGAGGGACTGGCGATCGTCTTTCCCGACACCAGCCCGCGGGGCGACGGCGTCGCGGACGACGAGGCCTACGATCTGGGGCAGGGTGCGGGGTTCTACGTCAACGCGACCCGCGATCCGTGGCGCACGCATTACCGGATGTACGACTATGTCACCTCCGAACTGCGGTCGCTTGTCACGGAGAATTTACAGGTGAACGGTGCTCATGGGATTACCGGGCATTCGATGGGGGGGCATGGTGCTCTGACGATAGCCCTACGAAATGCCGAGATGTTCGAGTCTGTTTCAGCTTTCGCACCCATCGCCAATCCGACACAATCGGATTGGGGACGAAAGCAATTTTCGTCCTATCTGGGAGATGATGAGAGTGCCTGGTCCCTGCACGATTCGACCATCCTGCTGGAGGAGCACGGGTGGAAGGGCGACATCCTGATCGATCAGGGCGCAAGCGATCAGTTCCTCGAACTGTTGCGCCCCGAGGCCCTGGCAGCCGCGATGGCCAAGCGCCGTCAGCCGGGGTTGGTGAGGATGCAGAAGGGCTATGACCACTCTTATTACTTTGTGAATACTTTTGCGGGCGACCATGTAGAGTGGCATTCGCAAAGGTTGAACGGAACACGGCACTGAGAAAGGTACGATATGTTCAATAAGATGCTTGGCACCGCGGCCCTGATGGTTCTGACCGCAGGCGTGGCCTCGGCCCAGGAAGGAGACGCCGAAGCCGGCGAAAAGGTCTTCCGCAAATGCATGGCCTGCCACGCGGTCGGCGAAGGCGCGGAAAACAAGGTCGGCCCGCAGCTGAACAACCTGATCGGGCGCACCGCCGGGTCGCTCGAGGATTTCAACTATTCCGACGCCATGGTGGCGAAGGGAGAAGAGGGCCTTGTCTGGGATGCCGAAACCATCGCGGCGTTCATGGAAAAGCCTCGTGATTACGTCGAAGGCACCAAGATGTCCTTTGCGGGTCTGCGGAAAGAGGAAGAGCGGACCAACGTGGTCGCCTATCTCGCGACATTCTCGGAAGGAATGTAAGCGCGCGGCGCCCCATACCGGTTTTGGCCAGCATGAGGAGAAGCTTGCTGGTCGAAAACCCACCCTGCCGCCGCATCTGGCGGCCGGGTGGCACCTAAAAACAGAACGTCAACTAGGGAGTTGAGAAACATGAAAAAGCTTTTGGCTTTGACCTCGGGTCTGGCACTGAGCGCTGGTATGGCCAGCGCCAATGCCGAGCTGATGGAAATGATGAATGACCCGAACCAGTGGGTGATCCAGACCGGCGACTACAAGAACCAGCGCTACTCGCAGCTGGACTCGATCAACAAGGAGAACGTTGGCGACCTGCAGGTTGCATGGACCATGTCCACCGGCGTTCTGCGCGGCCACGAAGGTTCGCCGCTGGTGATCGGCGACACCATGTACCTGCACACGCCGTTCCCGAACATCGTCTACGCGCTGGACCTGAACGAGGACGGCCGGATCAAGTGGAAGTACGAGCCCAAGCAGGATCCGGACGTTATTCCGGTGATGTGCTGTGACACCGTGAACCGCGGTGTGGCCTATGCCGACGGCAAGATCTTCCTGCACCAGGCCGACACCACCGTCGTCGCACTCGACGCCGAGTCGGGCGAGGTCGTCTGGTCCGCCGTGAACGGTGACCCGTCCAAGGGTGAAACCAACACCGCGACGGTCCTGCCGGTCAACGACAAGGTCATCGTCGGCATCTCCGGCGGCGAGTTCGGTGTGCGCGGCCACGTGACCGCCTACGACATGAGCTCGGGCGAGCAGGTCTGGCGCGCCTATTCCATGGGTCCGGACGAGGACATCCTGGTCGATCCGGAAAACACCACCCACCTCGGTGAGCCTGTCGGTGAAAACTCCGGCACCAACACCTGGGAAGGCGATCAGTGGATGATCGGCGGCGGCACGACCTGGGGCTGGTACTCCTACGACGCGGAAGAGAACCTGGTCTATTACGGCACCGGTAACCCGTCGACCTGGAACCCGGCGCAGCGTCCTGGCGACAACCGCTGGTCGATGACCATCATGGCCCGCGATGCCGATACCGGCATGGCCAAGTGGTTCTACCAGATGACCCCGCACGACGAGTGGGACTATGACGGCATCAACGAAATGATCCTCACGGAGCAGGAAGTTGATGGCGAGATGCGCAAGCTTCTCACCCACTTCGACCGCAACGGTCTGGCCTACACCATGGACCGCGTGTCCGGTGAGCTTCTGGTCGCCGAAAAGTACGACCCGGTCGTGAACTGGACCACCGGCGTGGACATGGACCCCGAGTCCGACCAGTACGGTCGCCCTCAGGTCGTCGCGCAGTACTCGACCGAGCAGAACGGCGAAGACGTCAACTCCACCGGCATCTGCCCGGCGGCGCTTGGCACCAAGGACCAGCAGCCCGCGGCCTACGATCCGAACCTGGAGCTCTTCCTGGTTCCGACCAACCACGTCTGCATGGACTACGAACCCTTCCGCGTGTCCTACACCGCAGGTCAGCCCTATGTCGGCGCGACCCTCGCGATGTACCCGGCACCGGACAGCCATGGCGGCATGGGTAACTTCATCGCATGGGACAACATCGCGGGCGAGATCAAGTGGTCGATCCCCGAGCAGTTCTCCGTGTGGTCGGGTGCCCTGGCGACCGCGGGCGGCGTCACCTTCTACGGCACGCTCGAAGGCTACCTGAAGGCCGTCGACACCGAGACCGGCGATGAGCTTTACAAGTTCAAGACCCCCTCGGGCATCATCGGTAACGTGATGACCTACACGCACAACGATGAGCAGTATGTCGGCATCCTGTCGGGCGTCGGCGGCTGGGCAGGTATCGGCCTTGCGGCCGGTCTGACCAACCCCAACGACGGCCTGGGCGCCGTGGGCGGCTATGCAGCCCTGAGCGACTACACCGCTCTGGGTGGTCAGCTGACCGTCTTCAAACTGCCGAACTAAGACACGTTCGATAACAGGGGCCGGCACGCCAGACCGGAGTGTCGGCCCCTCGTTTTTTCCGATCTCACCAGCAACTGTGAAAGGTCCGCTTCAATGCCGCGTACCGCTACCCCCATTCTCGTCGCCGCTACCCTGGCCCTCGGTCTGCCCGTTGCCGCCAGCGCCCAGTCCTGGAGCGATCAGCCGGTCGACCCCGCCGCTGACCATCCCCAAGTCCCCGTCGCCTACGAAGACGGTGGCCGCTACTACACCGATGACGACATTCCGACCTACAACGTTGCCGAAGACGGCACCGTCGACTGGCTGACCTTCTCCGGCTTCCGTCGCTACCATTCGGAATGCCACGTCTGCCATGGCCCCGACGGCGAAGGCTCGACCTATGCGCCGAAGATCAAGAACTCGGCCGTGAACATGGACTATTACGATTTCTACGATGTCGTGGTGAACGGTCGCGCCAACGGCAACTCCGTGATGCCGCACTTCGGCGACAACCAGAACGTCATGTGCTACCTCGACGACATCTACGTCTACCTCAAGGCGCGCGGCATGGACGCGGTTCCGCGCGGCCGTCCCGCCAAGAAGGAAGCCAAGTCCGACATGATCCAAGAGGCTGAAAATGCCTGCATGGGCTAAGAGCCTCCTGAGTGCAGCTTTGGTTTCGGTCCTGTGTTTCTCCCACGCAGGGTCGGGGCAGGCGCAGACCTCTGATCTCGTCTCGAAAAACGCGTTCAGGGTTTGCGCCGATCCGGCGAATACGCCGATGTCCAATCGGGATGAGACCGGCTACGAGAACAAGCTGGCCGAGCTGATCGCGTCCAAGCTGGACCTTCCGGTGGAATACGAATGGTACCCGATGGCCACGGGGTTCATCCGCAACACGCTGGGGGCCAACAGGTGTGACGTCGTGATCGGCTATGCGCAGGGTCACGAGCTGGTGCAGAACACCAACCACTACTTCACCTCCGTCTTCACCATCGTCACCAAGACCGACAGCGCTCTGGCGGACGTGGATACGCTGTCCGACCCCAAGCTGAAGGAGGCGCGCATCGGCATCGTCGCCGGCAGCCCGCCCGCGGACCACATGGCGCGCAACGGTCTTCTGGGATCCGCAAAGCCCTACAACCTCGTGGTGGATCGCCGGTACGAATCCCCGGTGCTCGAGCTGCTGGACGACGTGAAGTCGGGCGAAACCGATGCCGCAATCCTCTGGGGTCCGCTGGCCGGTCCGCTGGTCAAGACCGATTATCCCGGTCTGCAGGTCACGCCGCTGGTGAAGGAAACGCTGCCGCCGCGGCTGTTCTTCCGCATCACGATGGGCGTCCGGATGGGGGAAAAGGTGTGGGAACGCGAACTCAATTCCCTGATCCGCCGGCACCAGGACGAGATCAACCAGCTTTTGGTCGAAGCGGGCGTGCCGTTGGCGAACGACATGGGCGACGCCATGCTCGAAATCGGTCAGTGAAACGGGCGCTGGCAGCGGCGGTCCTCGTGACGCTGCTGCCCGTCTGCGCCGCCGCGGTCGATGAACCCGCCGACTACCGGATGGACGATTACCGCGCGCCGGTGCCGGACACTCTGTCCGGCGGCACAGTCGTTACCACCGAAGAGGCCTTCGACCTCTGGGAAAAAGGCGAGGTCGCTTTCGTCGATGTGCTGCCGCAGCCGCCGAAACCCAAGGGCCTGCCCGAAGGCACGATCTGGCGCGAGAAGAAACGCCATTCCATCCCCGGTTCAATCTGGCTGCCCAACGTGGGCTACGGCGCCATTGCCGATGTGACCGACGGCTATTTCCGCGACGGTCTGGCAAAGGTCACCGAGGGCGACCCGGATCACCCGGTCCTGTTCTTCTGCCTGCAGGACTGCTGGATGTCCTGGAACGCCGCCAAGCGCGCGATCGAGGACTACGGCTATACCCGGGTCTACTGGTATCCCGACGGCACCGATGGCTGGGCCTTCTTCGATTACCCGACCGAGGTCATCCCGCGCGAGCCGGAACCGGAATAACCCCGACCCCTGTCCATCAGTACCCGGGCAGCGTCTTGCTGGCGTGGGTCACGGTGCCGTCAGTGTCTGTCATCGTGACGTCCACCTGCTGCGTCTGGCCCGGCACCGACAGGCTGACCTGCGGGTTCTCGGACAAGGAGATGCTTCCGGTCATGTCGACGTAGCCCGCGCCGTCGAGGTCGATCTCGACGTTCTCGACATAACGCATCGGGATGAACAGCAGCGAGATCTGGTCCATCTGCATCCCGGAATGGCTGGGATGCGAAATGTCGAGGTCGAGCCGGCGCTGTCGCAGGCTGAGCGCGCTCAGCTTTTCGGAGGCACTGCCGCCCACGGTTTCCTCGATCCCTATCGTCATGTTGCCCAGCGTCGCCAGCGCCAGTTCCGGATCGGTGCCCGGCGGTGCAGCGCAGGCGCCGGTGCCCGAGGTCTTCACGAAGGCCTCGGCGACGTAAAGTTGCCCGTCGGTGGTCTCGGCCACCACATGCAACGGGGTGGGGCCGTTCACGCGCATGGTCACGTCGAAGAAGAACCGCTCCTGCGGGCGGTCCATCTCGAACACCGCCGACACGGGCATCGGATTCTCGTCCAGGATCAGCGTGACCTTGCCCAGCATCCGCCCCGGCGGCGCCGCGACCTGGGCGGCCACCTGCGTGCGCGGGTCGTTGTCGGTGCGATAGGGCGCGTCGATGGCGATGACGTCATTGCCGTCCAAAAGCGCGCGGTCGCCGTACAGCTGGGCCGCGAGGTCGGTCCAGGTGCTGTCCTCCACGGCGAATGCCGGGGGTGCGGCCAGTGCCAGGAGCACCGGTAAGGTCAGGGCCGTCAGTCTCATCTTCAGTTCCTCCGCTGGATGAACGCGCCAAAGGCGCGGGGGCCGTCGCCGGTGTCGATCTCGCCGGTCACTTCGAGCGTGGCGGGGTCGATGAGGCTGACCGTGTTGGAAAACCAGTTGGCCACGACAATTGTGTCGCGGTCGGGCGTGGCGTCAATGCCTTCGGGATATTCGCCGACGTCGATCAGGCCGACGGGCGCGAGTGTGGCCAGGTCGATGACGCTGACCGAATCGGCATACTGGTTGCTGACAAAGGCGCGGCCTTGCGCAAAGGCAACGCCATAGGGCCGCGCGCCGACCTCTACGGTGGCAAGCGTCGTGCCCTCGACCGCGTCGAGCACGGTGACGTCATCGGTACCGACATTGCCGACGAACAGCCGCCCGTCCGGCGCGAAGGCAAGGCCGAAGGGCCGGGTGCCGACGGGCAGGCGATGGCGCAGGTCGAGCGTCTCCATGTCGAAGACCGACACCTGGTCCGAGTCCCGGTCGGCCGAGGCCAGAAGCATGCCGTCCGGCGACACCGCGAGCCCCGCGGGGGCGCTGCCGGTTTCAAGCATCTGCGCGATCTCGAGCGTAGAGGCGTCCAGCACCCAGATCCGCGCGTTGTACCAGTCCGACACGAATACCCGCCCGCGCGCGGGATCGGCAGCGATGCCGATGGGGCCACCGTCGAGCGTGACTTCGGCTTGCACCGCACCTGTGGCGTCGAGCCGGCGCACCACCTTGCTGTCCGGCGACACGGTAAAGACATGGCCACCCGCGGTGGCAGCGACACCGGCGGGTTTGCCGGGAATCGAAATCCGCGCGACCTCGGTCCCCGCGTCCAGGTCGAGGATGCTCAGATCCTCGCTGTTCTGGTTGGTCACATACGCGAAATCCCCCGCCGCCAGGGCACTGGCGACGAGGGCCGGGAAAATCCCGAGAAGGGCGATGTTACGACTGCGGTGCGCCAAAGCGTTCTACAAGAGCATCGAGCCCCGCCTGGTAGACGCCGGTCACGGCGGCAATGGCGGCCTCGTCGTTCAGTTCGGGCGGCGGGTCGTTGTTCGGGTAGCCGCGGTAGAATGCGCCGCGCCATTCCACCAGCGATCCGCCACCGTCCAGCGGCTTGACCGTCAGGTGCGACGAATAGTTGGTGACCGGCAGAACCTCGACCGCCACCTCGGTGATGCGGTAGGAATAGGTCATCTTCTCGGCGTCGTACTTGTACAGCACCTCATCGATGGTAGGGCCGTCGGCCCCCTGGTCCGAGAGGTAAAGCTGCCGGGTCGCGTCGATCTCGTTGCCGCCTTCGCCGGTCTGCGACACCACTGCGGGATGCCAGGTCAGGTCCTGGAAGTCACCGATGGCGGCCCAGACCTCAGCCGGTTCCGCCGCGACCTCGGTGGTCAGCGTCACCTTTTGCCTGGTCGGTCCATGTGCCATCGCCATGGCCGGGACGAGCAGGCCGAAGACGACCAGAAGGTATTTGAGTTGTCTCATGGAACCTCACGTGTTGAAGAAGTTGTTTTTCAGGATGTAGCGAAAGCCACGCAGCCACGAATCGTCGGTGTTGGACCGGATCTCTACCGATTGTCCCCGCACCATATCACCGGTCGAAACTTCGCGCATGACAAGGTTCATCGACAGGATCAGGTTCGACACCTTCTGCACCTCGCCGACGAGCACGTAGCTCACGCCCAGCTCTTCCCCCATGCGCAACTCGCAGCCGTAACATTCGGCGGGATTGACGATGCGGTCGAGCGTTTCGGAAACCGGTGCCAAGTCTGCAAATGCAAAACCTTCTTCGGCAAACCAGTCCTGCACGTAGTCCTCGACCAGCTCGATGCGCGCAGCCTCGTCTTCGCGCGCGCCGAAGTAGTCGCCTTCGGTCGATGTATCGAGGAAGGTGATGCCGAAAAATGCAACCTTTCCAGACCGGTCGAGCGGGGTCTGGGCGATGGCCGATCCACAGAAAATAAGAAAAGACAGAACGATTGTCGCGTGTTTCATGAAAGACATGTTGTTTCACGACGACCGAGAGCATCAATGCTCCAAAGGTATCGGTTGGGGCGGAAATCCGCCTCTGACACGTTCGAAAGAGCCTCGGAAAACAGGGGCAGGGAGGAAACATTGAACCGTTTTTGGACCGTACTCGCGGCCGCCGTACTGGCATTGTCCGTGGCGCAAACCGCCGCGGCTCTGGACGTCAGGACCGCCGTGCTTCGAATCGATTATCCGCAGCTTGCTCCGATCAGCCGGTACGACCTCGTGCCGGAGGATGCAGGCTTTGCCGGCGCGCAACTGGGGCTCGAGGACAATGCGACGACCGGGCAATTCCTGGGTCATACCTTCGAAAACGAAACGGTGACGACCACCCCGGAAGAAGCCGACGCCGCCTTTGACGCGCTGCTGGCTGACGGGCATACGCTCATCGTGGTGATGGCCAATGCCGAAGACCTGCTGCGCCTGGCCGATCGCGCCGGCGACGGGGTGCTGGTGGTCAATGCGACCGCCGTCGACAACGGCCTGCGCGGCGACCAGTGCCGCGCCAATCTGCTCCACGTCGCCCCCAGCAACGCGATGCTTGCGGATGCCGTGGCGCAATACGCGGTCTGGAAAAAATGGCCGCGCTGGTTCCTGATCCACGGCTCCAACCCGCCGGACCAGGCGCTGGCGGAGGCCTACCGCGCCTCGGCCACCAAGTTCGGCGCGCAGATCACCGAAGAGCGGGAATTCGAGGACACGGGCGGATCGCGCCGCACTGACAGCGGCCACGTACTGGTGCAGCGGCAATTGCCGGTCTTCACGCAAGAGGCGGAAGAGCATGACATCGTCGTGACCGCCGACCGGTCCGACGTCTTTGCTCCTTACGTGCCCTATCACCTCTGGACCCCGCGTCCGACCATGGGCTCTTCGGGCCTGCGCCCCGTCACCTTCCATGCCTCGCACGAGGCCTGGGGCGCCACCCAGTTCCAGCGACGGTTCGAGGAACTGACCGGGCGCTACGTGCGCGAGGACGACTACCAGGTCTGGCTTTCGCTGCGTGTGATCGGCGAAGCCGTCACCCGCGCCAGCACCGTCGATCCGGCAGAGCTGCGCGACTACATCCTCAGCGATGCCTTCGAACTGGCGGCCTTCAAGGGTGTCGCCGTGACGTTCCGCCCCTGGAACGGTCAGCTGCGCCAGCCGATCCTGCTTTATGACGGGCGTATCACGGTCAGCGTGTCGCCGCAGGACGGGTTCCTGCACCAGACTTCGCCGCTCGACACCATGGGGATCGACCGGCCCGAATCCACCTGCACCGCCTTCAACTGATCGACGGAGACACCGATGAAGAAACTGATCCTGTCCACCGCCCTCGCCACGCTGCTCGCCACCGGCGCGCAGGCCAACAAGGTGTTCGTGAGCAACGAGAAGGGCAACACGGTCACCGTGATCGACAGCGACACCTGGGAGGTGCTCGAAGAGTTTCCCGCCGGCAACCGCCCGCGCGGCATCACCATCAGCCCGGACGGCAGCCTGCTGTATGTCGCGGCGAGCGATGACAACCAGGTCAAGGTCTTCGACACCGAAACATACGAGGAGCTCTATTCGCTGCCCTCCGGGCCGGATCCGGAACTGTTCGTGCTGCACCCGACCGGCAACCCGCTGTATATCGCCAACGAGGACGACAACCTCGTCACCGTGACCGACACCGAATCCCGGACCGTTCTGGCCGAGGTGCCGGTGGGCGTGGAGCCCGAGGGCATGGGCATCAGTCCGGATGCGAAATTCGTGGTCAACACCTCCGAGACCACGAACATGGCGCATTTCATCTCGACCGAGGATTACAAGATCAAGCACAACGTGCTGGTCGACCAGCGCCCGCGCTTCGCGCAGTATACCAGGGACGGGACGATCCTGTTCGTCACTTCGGAAATCGGCGGCACCGTGTCGGTCATGGACATCGCCGAGGACGGCACGCCCGAACTGACCACCAAGATCGACTTCGAAGTGCCTGGCGTGCTGCCCGAATGGCTGCAACCGGTGGGCCTGCGCGTCACATCGGACGACAAATGGGCCTTCGTGGCGCTTGGACCGGCGAACCGCGTGGCGGTGATCGACGTCGAGGCGCGCGAAGTGGTCAAGTATATCATCGTCGGGCAGCGGGTCTGGCAGCTGGCCTTCACGCCCGATGAGCAATACCTCATCACAACGAACGGCAATTCCAACGATGTCACCGTCATCGACGTGGCAGAACAGGAAGCGATCCGCTCCGTGCAGGTCGGCCAGCAGCCCTGGGGCGTGGTCGTGCAGCCGGACTGATCGCGATCCCTTGGGGAGGGGGAGCACATGACTCTGATGAAACACGCATTGGGCCTGGTCGCGGGCCTGACGATTGCAGGCGCGGCCGTGGCGCAGGACATGCCCACGGTGCGCGCGGCCGTGCTTCAGATCGGCACGGTGAACTGGGAACTGGCGA
>Ga0114905_1002069_pt1 | contig 10583 bp, 16 predicted proteins | sample MalvireepMed_b05_FD_83499 | JGI IMG/M metagenome (GOLD analysis project Ga0114905, IMG submission 83499) | Marine viral communities from the Global Malaspina Expedition - Malaspina viral metaG DeepMed_b05 | ecosystem: Environmental > Aquatic > Marine > Oceanic | place: Mediterranean Sea...
GAACGAAAAGCGTCCGAAGCTCCATCTGCCATTGTAATGGTTGCTGTGGAGGCATCAGAAAGAGCTTCAGACCCTGTTCCAAACTTTTCAGCGATCAGTTCTAAATTTGTGTTTGTGGTGGTTCCCCAGGTTCCCGCACCATCTCCGGTCGCCATCTCATTTAAACGAAGGTCGTTTACATATGTACTAGCCATCTTATGCTACCTCTTCCCAATTCGGTGTTTGACTGTTACTAACAGCCGCCCAGTTTGCTGTTTGACTTGTGTCCACAAGACCCCAAACAACCTCTTCACCAGTCTTTCCAGTACCAAAAACACCAGTAACGCTAACGTCTGCATTGGCAGACGCGGAAACTGTGCCAACCGAAGCCGTGGCTGCGGATAGTGTAACCGGAAGGTTATTGTTTGTAACAAGCGAAATGCTACCAAGCGTAGCCGTTCCTGCAACGCCTGTAGGTGTGACATTAGCTTCTGCAACAACGGAGACTGATCCGACCGCTGACGTTCCCGCCAAGCCTGTGACATCGACATCTGCTGCCGCCGCAACCGTAACGGAACCAACAGCACTAGTTCCTGCAACGCCGGTAACTGTGACAGGGTTAATGTCCTCATTCCACGCATTTTGGCCCCAAGTACCTCTGCCCCATCCATTAATGATTGCCACACGTTATGTCCTATGCGATACGAATAATCGCGTTAGATGCATCAGCCGCAGGGAATTGCACAGTAAAGTCACCACTTGTTGATGTCTTATCAGCGCCAAAATCTAATGAACAAACCGCTCTGTTTGCTGATCCTGCTGTCGTAGAGGAGTTATAAATTAATGCGCCTCTCGCCGTTAATGATGCCGTAGACCAAGTGGTGTCTGCAAAGTCTGTAAGTGCTGTAGTTCCTGATGTGCTTGGATCTACATTAGTCAGCGTGTTACCACCTGCTGTGTAATTAGTGCCAGTTGCTGATACTTCATTAGTTGTTGCATACGCTGTAGTTGATGCGGCTAAAGTCGCGCTACTGGTATACAAAGCAATCTTAAACGTATTGCCTGTTCCTGTAGTAGTCGTAGTGCCGCCACCAGAACCATTATGGAAATTATGAATCCCCTGGAGCAACTCAGATTTAAATGAGGTTGCCATCGCTGTTGTGATCGCCATTATAGTCTCCTTAATATGTCAGCAATTTCTGGATGGCCTTGCTGAATAAACTCATTGTGAAGCGTTGTTCTGTCGCTTTTTATTGCTTGTTTAATAATACCTAAAACAACATGATAAATGCGATTTTTAAATGCTTCTGCTTGTTGCCTGACCACAGGGTCTACTGAAGAAGACACGCTGACTATTTGCTCTACAGCACGTTCAGCGAGTTCTTCTGGAGCTAGTCCTCTATTTTTAGTTGTTTTTACAACAACATCCCCTATGTTTGATTCGACTGCTAATTTAAACATTATTGAACCGCGCCTCTAATATCATCTCTGTATTCATCTCTTACGCCATAACCTTCACCAAATCTAGCCAATGCGCCAACCGCTTCTTTAAATCTTTGTTCGTATTGCGCTGACTCTTCTTGAACCTTTAAAAAAGTAGAAGCTTCTACCAATGATCCATAAAGCAAAGCGTCTGGTGCATTATCAGACAGCCAGGTTGTCCCGCTTTCTGCCCCAACTGTTAATGATGCAGGACGGAATTTATAATGCAATTCAAACGTATAGTCTGCGTCTGGGGTAGGCCCAAGCAAAAAGGTAGTATCGTCAAACAAAGCATAATACTTGGGTAATCCAGTGGTTGACGAATTAGGTGTGTAGTCTCTAATAAAAGAAACATGCTTTAATAAAAGATAACTGTAAACACTACTAGATATAACAGCCAAACTATAAGGCGCTAGAAAATCACTAGGGCTTTCAAGATAAGTATTACCAGTTGATGCGCTTCCTGTGACGTTTTTCCTGAACACAGGCATGTCTACGTTTTTTAATATTCTTTCTTCAGCTTCTTTAATAAAGACTGGTAAGTTTGCATCAAATGTTGTTTCTGATGTTTCGCAATAATTTTGTATTGCAGTTTTTAAAGTTGCGTAAGTAAAACTCATGTGGTTCCCACCGTTACTGTACCAATTTCACCAGTCCCTTTTATACCAACAAACTCAGACCCAATCGAATCGCCAGTTGAGGTGATCATTGCATTGGGATCTATTGTTCTTACCACCCCAGTCCCTGCTGTAAAATTAGCAGAAGGTCTTGGGTTCCTTAATGCTTCAGCATCAGCAACATGAGGAACTGGTTCAAGCTGCGGTGCTTTAGGTTCGTAACACTCAGAACAAACAAAAAACCCAGTCCATTCTTTTTTTAATGCAGTGTATTTATATCTAAACCCGCATCGATCACATATGGCAAGCGAGTGTTTGCCTGAAGCATAAGCCATTATGCTATCCTAGATCTAAGACCAGGCGAGATTGTAAGTGATGCTCTGCTTTGATCCTGATCTGCGGCTCTAGCAAATTCTTCTTCATAAAAACCTTTAAGCATAGTGACTCTATCTGGAGCTTTCTTTAACGCAATGTAATAAGAAAGTCCAGCAGCCAAGCAAGGGTAGAAACGAAACGGCATGTCTAAAGTATTTACACCAGCATCTCCGTCTTCAATTCTGACAAGACGATTAATGATTAATTGATCTGTCGAATTTTCAGAAGCTGGCCAGATGTAAAGTCTAGGCGTTATTTGTTTATCGAGGAACCATTGGGTTGGTCTGGCTTCAGTATCTTTACTTGGAATATTCCAATACTCCGATCGACCAACCTGGTTCATTTGTATATCAGTCGTTTGTCCACCATCAGTCCTTCTTACTAGGACATCTAATACATCGATTGTTGACGTTGACAGATCAATATGCTGATCTGATTTAGACAAGGTTGTTGCTGTATTAGAGATGGTCCACTGGTTTAATCCTCTATTAGCCCAGTCAGCAAACAAAAGATTAAGAGATCTCCTAGCAGTTACGCCATCATATCCAGTGCGGTATTCAAGACCACATCGTTCAAATGCTTCTTCAATATATTCCGCAACATCTGGTTCAAAATCTCTACTTCCAGAAGTAGCCATTACGCATGAAATACCGTTAAGGTTAAAAAGGTTGAAGCTGTGTATTGAATGTATATTCCAGACACAAACAACACGCCATTCTCAGGTATAACAACATCCCTGGTAGCGGTAGCAGAAGCAACAGAACTGATCTTCATCAAGCTAGTTCCAGTAGGAGATGTGGTTAAAAAATCAACATTCCCAGCAGTAGCTGTGCTTGTCAGAAAAGCTCCTTTCATTCTGGATCTGCCTGCAAAAACAACATCTGCCACTGAAGCATTAACTCCAGCAGACACATTGCCAGCAGGGTTACCAACAGCAGTTATAGACGTTATTGTTTTAAAATAACTACTTCCTGTTGCTGTTCCAGCATTAGCCCCTGTAATAGATTCTGTTTGCGCATTACTATTTACATCCGTACCAACTACCGTGAATGATTTAGCAGAATCATCACCAGCAGAAAGAATAGTAACTATTCTTCCCGCGTCAAAAGTGCAAGACCCACCGGAAGCTAACGCACCACCTATTGTAAGTGCTGCGTTATTACCAACTGCGGCTGCTGTAGATATTCCATCAGCATCTAAAGCTTGCGTATCTGCGGTCATAGTGACCGCAATTACATCAGACATCGCCATGTGGTTCTCCCAAAATCAGATGTTTAACTTAATCAATGAATAATCAGTTGTTACATCCACAAGCATTACCGTTCCTACAATGTCTAAAGTGGATCCAGAAGACGGCTCAACTGCACCTGCCGTTGTATCGGAGCGCATAACATTGTGTCCTAGAACTACTGTTCCTTCAGTCAATACTGCTGATGGCCCATAAGTCTGGAACCATCCATAAGCATCTGCGTCCATGTCTACAATCGGAACACCCATCACTGCGCCTGTTTCAGCAGCAGGAGCAACAACAAGACCAGACCAAAGATCTTTCACAAGAGAGACTTTAGATGATGTTGTAATAGCAGTTGCTAGAGCATCGTGAGTTGTTATGACAACAGATGGATCTGCACTGTGATCATGAGCAGGGTTGGATGCAATTTTCATTATCTGACCTTCGCCAGCTGCATCATTTACATACAAAAACCCACCAGCATATTCATTTAGCGTAAGGTCAGTACCCGCTGTTTCTACAGAAATAGCGTATTCACCAGCAGCAACGCCAGCAGTAGGCGCTAAGTCCTGGTGATCTGCTTTGGTAGCCACATAGTTCTGTACAAGCTTACCTGCTGTTAAAGCAACTCCACCGTTCTTTCCATACCTAAAGATCCTTTCACCGTAGTAAAGAGGAGTTCCTAATGGAATGTCATTACCAAGCGGGTCTGTTATAGACGTTGTTCCGCTGGTGTACGGGTTGATGATGTGGTCAGGGTTTGATCCCTTACCAAAAATAACATCAGTAGGGGCTGCGCCAAGCACAGTGCTTGAACCAGTAACTGCACCAAGAGCATAAACCCCACCTTCTCTAGTACCGTAGGTGGTTTCTGTTCCAGTTGAATCAGTTCTGTAAGTTGTGTATCCGTTTTTTGACCGAACAATTCCGGTAAATGAAGTAGATGCCATGTCTTTTTTCTCCAGAAAAAATGATCCTATCGTCTTTGGCTTTGTCTGCTAGGGCAGTCGATAGGAAAAATATGTACCTAGTAAAAAGATCTTATATTAACGACTATAAAAAAGAAAGGGGCCGATTGGCCCCTTGTCTACTGTTTCATGTGAAACAATTACGCTCCTTGAGAACCAAACACGCAGCGTGGGTTACTGAAGCCGAAAGAGTATCTCTCTCTAGCTTTGTATCTCACGTTTCCTGTGTCGAAGTCACCTTCCATAGAAGTTGAAATCGGGGTTCTTTCAAAATGCTTGAACCCATCTGGAACGTCAGTCAACAGGAAGAACGCATCAGTGTCAGTCAAGAAATGGTTGACTGAGTAACCTTGCGGTAACAGTCCCATGTTCCTGATTGCATTGATGTCATTATCCGCAGTACTAACCCGTCCAGGGGTTTCTAGCAGACGATCAGCAATGAACTGAAGTTGAGGAGGAACAATCAGCTTGGTTCCCTGAAGGGCCAAGATCATGTTTCTGTCATCAACAAAAGTGCTAATGCTAATCAATGCATTTTCCAACGATGTCTCATTTAAGTCAGCCATCGTCGTTGCACGGTTAGCAAATGTGCCGCCGCCAGCAAGCGTGTGCGCAGTGTTAATCAAAGAAACGCCGTCACCGCCAGTAAAGCTAGAGCTAAACGCATTGTTTAATACGTTAGCAGCTTTAACCTGCTTGGTGTGGGCCATGCTGCGAGCAAGAGCCTTTGTATAACGAGCGCCAAGGCGGTCATACAAATTATCTTCTACAGCTTCTTCAGTTAACGCAAAACCTAGCGCAACAGTTTCATGCGTGTAACGCGCCGTAAAACCTTCAGAGGCTTGATCATACTCAACACCCTGACCTTCTGTTTTAACGGTTGCATTACCAAAGCCTACGATCAAGACCTCTTCTTCAAACGCTCGGTCTGAAGATTCGGTTTCAAAGATCTCGGCATGCTCGTTTTCATAACGAGCGTATTCCATGCCAAATAAAGCGTTGAGTCCAGGCTCTAGCTCTTTGGCTAATTGTGCTCTTGAAATAGCCATTAGTTAGCCTCCTATGCTAGTCCAGCGCCTTTCACGCCGAATATATGGTTTTGGATAACAACAAGCACGTTAGTGTTTGCTGTCGCTACGTCTGAGTTTTCAGGGTCAGTAGAAATATCTATTGCCTTAACTGAAAGCGTGGTGGCTGTTCCACCATCGGTTACTTGCAGTTCAGCGCCTGAGATTCCTGTAACCGTACTTCCAGCTGACGTATAAACAATGTCAAAGTTTCCAAACAAATCAGCTACTGGGAAAGCAGCATTGGCTTGAATCTCAAAGACAACCATAGGATCGTCAATGACAAAGGCCATAATGTCATCTGCCGCAGTATCTGCTGGGAAGTAATTACTAAAAACCTGTTTGCTGGTTGTTGGGTCAGTGTATGTGCATCCGTTGAAAACTCCAACGATAGGCACAGTACCTGCATCAGCGTGAACCGCTATGCCACCGCCGGTAACCTGCGCAACCATATCCCCTTGGAATATGTTTGTATTGTAAGCGTTCGCTATGCGATATCGGCTTTGTCCTCCAGTGTAGGGTGCTCCCCCTACCATTCTGGCTGGACGCATGCCAAACGCAGCGTCTTGATTCGCCATGTTCGTATCTCCTTTTAAAACACAATCAAAATAAGGCTACTATTTGTTGCCTCTACCAAAAGAAACCTGCGTTTTTCTATCCCTAGAGATAGGCATTGCAGGGTTTTCTTCTCTCATCAAATCATTATCAACAGCATGCATCTGTTGTTCTGTTTGACGTTCAAAATGAGCGTTCCTCTCATCTGCTGTTTCCAATGGGATCTTACAAAGGATCAAACCACCAACACCAACTGTTCCTGCATGCTTGCCATCATCGATGGTTGGCAGGTCATAGCCTTGAACTTCTTCAGGCTTCACCGGCTCAAATCCTTCTCGAAGGCGCATGTGGACATTGGTCTTGTCATCCTCTCCTCTGATGTGAGTCCTTATCCACCTGTATTTCATCCCAGGAGGAGCATCGGGAGTTTCCAGCACTTGAGGCGGTGACCATGGTTTTCTTGCAGCCTTAGTAGACCGTGAAGAAGCATCTCTTGATGTTCTGTTTGAACCCTTACTTGTTTCTTCGCTCATGATCTTTGTAACCTCATTTTCTGTTTTGCGTATTCCTTGAATGGTACTCCAAGCTTTCTAGCTAATTGCTGTTCGCTCGGACTCAATTCAATCCTACGATTATTTTGATTGCGTCCAGTTCCTGTCGTGCGCGTACCGGAAACCACCGTCTGGACGGGCTGGCTGTTTCCTGCGTTAGCAAACTTATGCGGCAATTCCTGCCTCATAAGGTTATCGATTTGACTATAGTATTCATCAGATTCAGAGTCAATTCCCTTAGATACTAAATCCTCATGAATTGCAAATGCAACATTAGTCATAACTTTGTCTGTTCCAAACCATTCGTTTTCCTCTGCCCACTCTTGAGACTTAACAGAAGGCTCCTGGTACACAGGCTCTTGTTGGATTTGTTGTTGAGGTGCTGATAACTCATATTCTCTTTGAGCTTGTTGCTCTTCTGACCAGTTTTTATACTGGACTTTGTAGTCATCATACTCTTGTTTGTATCGATTCAATGCACTCCGATCCGCTTCAGCCTGGGCCAACATCTGTTGTGCTTCAGCCATGGTATCGGCATCGCCAGATTCATAAGCAGTCTTTAATGCTTTCTTGGCAGCATTAGCTTGAGTCTCAACTCTGTTTTCAAACTCATCTTTATAACCTTCCTGAAGCTTCATGTTCTGTTCAGTTGATTGAGTTTGAGATTGGAGCAGCTGTCCAGAGAGTTGATTGTTTTTATCTTGCAGTTCTTTTGCGTACTGCAAAGCCTGCAACTCTCTACGCTGATACTCTTTAGCTTGAGCTACCGCTTTGTTAATTCTTTTTTGAGCGCCCCTAGTACGTTTTTCAGTATCAGAAATCTCTTCTCCACCAGCCTCTTCTTCGGCTGGAGTCTCAAAGTCTTCTTTAACAGAGTCATTAGTAATCGGGGAAATAGAATCAGCTTCTTCTTCAGAGAGCTCAACAAAAGTTGATTCTTCCTGAACGTCTTCCTCAACTCTTCTCTCTTGTGGAAGCGCAGCTTTTTCTACGTTATCGTCATCTAGCTTTGATAAAGCTTCGGTCAGTGTTTCTTCAGCCATTTTTTCACCTATGCAGATTTAATATCATCGGGGTCAAGAATCGTACCAATCACCTCATCATCATTAATGATGCGAACCTCATGATCATCTTCTAAAGCAAATCGAGCGCCTGAGTATCTTCCAATAAGAACCCAGTCTTTCTCCTTGCACCATGGAATGCCACCAAACTTGGAATCATCCTGATAAGCCAACGGGCCTACCTTAAGGACTAAACACACAGATGTAGCCAAATTCTCTTTATCTACAGTAGATTCAAGAAGCTGGATACCGCCATCTGTTACTCCTTTACCCTTGTAAGGCAAGACTAAGAGTCTCCACCCAGAGGGTTCTGGCATTCTTTCAATTAATGATTTATCTAACACGGCTGGGTCTAAGACCCTGTTTTCTTCGCTCACATATGCGTCTGCTATAGACGGTGTTGCGATAGTGTCCACTTGGGGTTCACTCATCGATATCTCCTTCAATATGCAATGCTTCTCTCAAGTCTTCTCGTAGGGTGCGAAGCATCGATAACTCACCCATAACGAATTTGTATTCCTCCATATCTTTTACGCCACCAGAGGCAAGATACTCCATATGCCCTTTTTCGTATTGTTTAAACTTCTTATTGATGTAAGAAGCTAAGGAAACTGCATCCATTTACCTAATGATTTCTTTATCTGGATCAGGCGGTGGCTTTGAATAGGTTGTTGGCGAAGCCAGCCCAGCGTAGTTCATTAATGGCGCTGTAGGCATTGGTTGTCCATAACCACCAAACTGTGTTTGTTTATTACCAAGCAGTGGATTGTCATACGTTAAATATCCACCACCTTGTATGTTTGCACCAGGAGTCATTCTTGCCCTAGCATCAGCAACCTGTTGTTTTTGATAGCTTACATCCTTTGGATCAAATGATGTGCCTAATATGTTTCTCGGAACGTAATCTTTAAAGGGATCTGGTGGAGGAGGAGCTTGTATTGGTTGAGTCTCCACAGGCTGAGTATCTACAGGCTGAGTATCTACAGGACTAGGAGCGGGTGCTGTAAAAGTATCCCTTGATGGCTTGCTTCCTTCCCAATTTGCTAAATCTTCTTTATATTGTTGTTGTGCTTGTCTATAAGCTGGACCACCGCCTATTCTCCTAGCAGGTCTTACTGTTGGGGGTTCTGGTTTGCTTTCTAACCAATCAATATAACTTGACTCATAAGACCCAGTAGGGGTTGGTTCTGTTGGTGTTGTTTCAGGTTGAGTCTCTACGTTCTTTTGACTTTCTTGAAATAAATCCTTAAATGACTTAGGCATGTCTGAGCCTTTCACAGAAAAAGGTATCATCCCCATAGCACCACCCTGCGACCCATAATAAGTATCGGTTTCAGGATCATATCTGTCATAAACTGTAGTTCCTGAAAATACCCTTCCATCGCTTGTTGTCATTCTTCCAACAGATTCATCGGTTGGCACATACAGATTGCCAAATTTGCGTTTTTTATACGGGTCAGTTTTTTCTGAATCATCAAATATATTTGGTGGATTTTCCACTCCACCAGATTGTACATTTGGCAATTGAATCGGCCCGACACCAGGAATATTAATTATTTCAGGGATTTCCACTGGCGCATCAGGCTTAGAACTTTCCCCCTTACCAAACATTTTATTAAATGAACCAGGGCCAGTTATTCTTTCGCCTAATTGAGTGCCACCTATTCCAATTCCACCAGGGGATCCCCCGCTTATTACAGGCGAATCAATAGGTCTTGCCTTATTGAGCGGAGGCTTAGGTTTTGGTCTTACCTTATTAACCGGAGGCTTTGGTGTTGGTCTAGGTCTAGGAGTAATCCCTCCCATTCCTGGTATATTAATCTCACCCATAGGCGCAGAAATCTTTCTTGGCTTCGCCGTTATTTTCTTTTTTTGTTTAGGCGACAATTTAATCTTGCGATCTACAGCCTTTCTCTTTGGCACTCTTCCAAGAACCTCATCAATATCAATGCCTTCTAATCCAGGTATTCTAATATTCATTGTTAATATCCACCAAAGGCGTTGTTAGGATTAAATTGATTTGACATTCTTTGCGTCTGCATCATGGATGCTGGGCCTCTGGTACTTATTTGTTGCTGCGGCTGGTATTGCCCATATTGCTGCTGTTGTGGCATAAATGGAGATGGCCCTCCGAAGCCACCACCCATGCCTCGCCCACCACCACCTTGAAACTGTTGGAACATCTGCATCATGGTTTGCATGAACTGCATGAATTGACCCATGCCTTGGCCCATGCCTTGACCGCCCATCTGTCCACCAAATCCACCACCTATTTGAGGAGGAGCAGAATATGGGTTGGGTCTTGAAGATGGCGGCGCTTTGATCCCCATTCCAAAGTCTCCACGTTGAAGTGGGCCAGCGATTATTTGACCGCCTAAAGAGCCAGAAGGGTTTCCCATGCTAGGTCTTGTTGGTGGGGCTAGATGTATATCCATTCTTGCTCTTCTGTCTCGGATCGGTTGCGGCATAGGTTGACTTTGCATACCACCAGGCATTATTTCTTGTGGTGGTCCTAGTGGGCCTTGGTGAAGACCGCCAACCCCGCCTGGGTTATACTGTTGGTCTTGTTGATGCTGCTTCGCAATATCAAGAGCTTCTGGGTTTTGCTCGTAAAATTTACTCATGGCGTTAGCGTGGCTTGCACCGTGTGCGCCACCAGATTGCATCTTGCCCGTAATCGGGTCTTTGTACATCACC
>Ga0114905_1002071_pt1 | contig 10579 bp, 19 predicted proteins | sample MalvireepMed_b05_FD_83499 | JGI IMG/M metagenome (GOLD analysis project Ga0114905, IMG submission 83499) | Marine viral communities from the Global Malaspina Expedition - Malaspina viral metaG DeepMed_b05 | ecosystem: Environmental > Aquatic > Marine > Oceanic | place: Mediterranean Sea...
CCGTTCAACATCTTGATCAATCATCCTGCTCTCCTCTCCATTGGGGACAAAATTCTGATACATCACACCACGATTCACAACGAATGAACTTCGGCTCTACATCGACCACATTATAGTTGCCACTCTTCTGCCTGTTTATCCAAGCGGCGGCATCGGCCAACGAACTGAATTTCTTATCCTTCTTCGCATTGGATACCACCTTGTATCCACCACGCGCCCACCTCTCCTCATTGGTGCATGGTGCGGTATCCTCTGCCGTGTGTATGGCTACCCTCTCGTTTACATAATCGTCCTGTATCTTCGGTAGCCACAACGGAACCGCAATAGAAACGATGGGACTACTTGGATACTTTGGATCTCTATCTGCACGACTACGCATCCAATCTCTACAAATTGCTACGATAGTCAAACTCTTTGCTTCGATGTCGTTCTGCCTGAGTAGCCATGCGTACAGATTCAACTGGCTTTCCCAGTCTTTCTTGAGCGGTTGCTGTACGGTGTAAACCGAAGTGACTTTGTAGTCCGTCACCGCTCCATCTTCCAAGAGATCAATCGCACCTGAGATTTTCACACCGTAGGTGTGTTCTGAAAAATATCTTTTTTCTGCGTTCCCGGAATTGTTCGCTTCCAGAATGTTATGAACTCCTGTTCCCAACAATTTCCACATCTCATCACGAACATCTGAACTCAATTTGTCTTCGTGTTCTTTCCTCAGACGAGCTATCTGCGGTGGTTGAATCAAGCCAGTGACACTGATGTCGGCATCGCCCATGGAATACATGTCGTTTTGTGCCGCTCTAACGAATACATCTGGTGCCCCATGCTCGTTGGTTATTATCATCGCTTAATCCTTCGCTTCCATATCTGATATGAGTGGTGCGATGGAAGTACTTTTTCAACCCTCCAAATTCCAATACCGAAATCTGTCTTACGAACACTGTACTTCTTGCTGTTTCTTTGGGAAACTCTCCACACATAACTTCTGATTGATGCTATCTTTGCCTCCACTTCCTCCTTGTCCATAGGTATTTCAATCAAATCGCCTATCTCTACGGTATCCAGAGGTAGGTCTGCCCACTTTCGGGGTCTTCCAGAGGAGGGAGGGGGTGCCCCCACTCCTTGGTGAACCCTGTACCTTTTACTTTCCTGTTGCACAGTTAACCTCCAAGTGTTATCCTCTTCTGTCGCCTTTTGAAACAAAGGAGATGAGAGGAATGATACTCGAACGACTAAAGAAACGCAAGAGTATTGACAACGATCCGTGCATCATTACGATATACGGCGAACCTGCCTCAAAGGCCAACTCAAGACGCCTAGTTTCTATGGGCGGAAGACCCAGATTTATCAAGAGCAAGAAGGCGTTGCTCTATGGTAGAAACTTTGACAAACAGTGCCCAGTCCGTAAGGAACCTTTCGGTAAGAAAGAAGACCTAGCTGTAGCTATGAAAATATTCTATAAAACTAGAAGACCAGACCTAGATGAATCCCTAATCTTAGATTTACTACAGGGTAGGGTGTATGAGAATGACAGGTCTGTTAAATCTAAGTTTATCGAACATGGTTTAGATAAAGAACATCCAAGATCAGTAATAGTTATTAGTGGATTAGATAATAAGGATTTAGTTAGAACAACTTTGTTAGAGGTATTATCTAGAGAGGAAGAGTGATGCAACTTGAATCTGCAATGAGGATACAAAGTCTGGTTGTCGGACTTGGCCATGGTCAACACAAGAAGCGGTGCCCAGAGTGCCAGGATAGCCGTAGCAAAAACAAACGAGACAAACCCCTCTCCATCAAGATCGACGGAGTAGGGGTTCAGTACAGGTGTCACCATTGTGGCTCTGAGGGAGGTTGGGTCCAAGATTACAGCAGTGTTATTGAGAAGCCAGATCCAGATTTTGATCTCAACTTTGAGATACCTGACACGGCACCCTCCCAAGGAATCAGTGTCGAGGAGACACATAACGAGGACGCACTCAAGTACCTGAGGTCCAGACAAATCTCCGAAGAAGTGATCAAGAATTACACGATCTTGGGCACCCGTTATTTCCATGGTGAAAAGGTTCCGGCAATTGGATTTCCGTACCGTGATGGTGACATCATCAACGCAGTCAAATGGAGATCGGTAGGCAAGTCCAAGAGCTTCAGCCAAGAAAATGTTTGCGAAGATTTTTATAATCTGAATGAGTACGTCGAAGGGAACGACATCCTTATATGCGAGGGCGAGCTTGATGCTCAGTCGTGGATGACTTGCGATCTCCCCGAAAACCTGACCGTACTCTCCATCCCGAATGGGGCACCCCCCAGTGTACGGAATGGGAAGATTGACCCTGCGGAAGACAATAAGTTTCGGTATATCTGGAGGGCGGAGAAACAATTGAACTCGGCTCCAAGAATTATTTTTAATACCGACAACGACGGGCCAGGACGGGCGCTCCAGAATGAGATCATTCGTCGCATCGGAAGCGACAAGGCTTGGATCGTATCGCTTGGTGATCATAAGGATGCCAATGAAGCACTGTGTGCAGAAGGTACGAGATATCTAGAGAACCAACTTGATAAGGCCACGATGATGCCGATCATCGGTGTCGATACAGTCGATGATGTTTGGGATTCCGTAATCGACCTGTATGACAATGGACATATCAAGGGTGCCTCTACCGGATTCAGTTCGCTTGATGAATACATTCAGATTCCCTTAGGTATGTTGACTGTGGTTACTGGGTTTCCGGCTAGTGGAAAGAGCGACTTGATTGACCAGATCTGTGTCAACCTGGCAAAATCCCACAACTGGAAAACAATTTTTTGTTCGTTTGAAAAGCCCGCAAACTATCACATCGCTCAGTTGAGTCAGAAGATTATCGACCGACCATTCTTCCCCGACCGCAGTACGAGTCGGATGTCCACCGAAGAGGTGGACTATGCGAGAGGAATTATCAGAGACAACTTCATGTTTATGAACAACAGGTCAGGCGGTCCTTCGGACATTGACGGCATACTTGCCAAGGCCTCTGAGTGTGTGATGCGTAGGGGTTGTAGGATCTTGGTGATCGACCCCTACAACTACATTCAGACCAATAAAAACCTCAAAGAAACAGACGCCATTAGTACCATGCTTACCAAGGTTCAGCAGTGGTCCAAGAACCACGATGCCCACACCTTCTTCATCGCCCACCCCGCCAAGCTCAGTAACGAGAGGCGATCAGGTAAGAAGGTTGTCGTTACCGGAATGGACATCTCAGGCTCTCACACTTGGTTCAGCAAGGCCGACATCGGGTTAACCGTATGGCGTCACCCTGCCGACGAGGAGCCGCCTGAGGCCCATGTCTGGAAGGTGAGGTGGGGATGGCTTGGTAAGAACGGAGCGTGCCCCCTCCACTACGACAAGGTTACTGGTCGGTGGCACAACTTTGGTCCTGCGTTCGATGATTACGATTGGGACTTTTAATTAGATCCAAGTCTTCGTATTCACATTCGATCCATACCCTAGCTCCGCACGACAGCGGTTTGTCGGGTGAGTAGATCACTCTTGATGGACCGTTGATCTCAACTGAGTCTGCGTACTCGTTGGACTTGTAAGTCTTAACGGTTATCACTGGCCGTGCATACAAGTTATCGTAGTTAGATCCGGCCCACTCACGGTTCTTGGCGTTCCATTTAATGTTGTGCTGATTAATGTGTATTCTTGCTTTCATAGTGATACCTCGAACCTACTGATTAAAATTTTATCTAAAAATATTTTTAGTGCAGCCGGGGCCTCCCGTGTCCTCCGAAGTTCAATGTTTAAGGCAAAGTTACTATGACGAACCCAGGTGTTCTCTCGCCAATCCACGACCCAAGCATGTTGTATTCGTAGTATTCAAGTGCTTGTTCCATCGCCAAGTCGCCAAGTTCATCCGGTGCACTAGATTCTTTCATAAGCTTTTCAATAACTTTCTGCTTGTCGTAAAGAACAATGCTGTCCATCCCGAATCGCTCTAGCACACCGATGATGCAATCGTCAAAGCCATCCATCAGCACTGCTTCGTCACCTAGATTCTCGATTAGTTCTGTCACATCTGTCACGGAAAACCTCCTGATTAAAATTTTATCTAAAAATATTTTTGTTTAAGGGAGTCAATCAGTAGGTTCTGACCCCCTTGAACAGAGTTCAATGTTTAAGCCAAATGTGAAAAGGGTGCACAGGTTGCACACCCTATTTGATAAACTTTTTAGAAAAGTTTTTGTCTAAAAATATTTTTAGTGAGAGGGGTTAAATGTTCCAAACTACAACACCCACAACAACCCAATGTTTAAGCCAATACTCAAGCCCCGAACTATAGTTCGGACTAAATATATTTTTAGTTTCAAGACAGTAGGCCCTGCGTATCATTGTCTTCTCCTAGTATGGAATCCGCGTGACCAGTGCATGAACAAATCTTTCTTAAATGCACTATTGAAACTAGCGCACACCTTGGCCACCTCATTAGCCACATGGTCGCGATCATTACTGTTCAGGTCCATCTTGCTGATAGTATCAGCCAAGGCCTTAAAGTGTTGAGCTGTCATTGTTCCCCTCTCCTATATTGACGTAGATTTTATAAACACTTAGCTTGTGGTTACTACGATACCTCCTCTCTCGTAGTGACTTGTGTGGTTGGAGAAAAGAAAGCGTTAGCTTCGCCCTCAGTGATCGTGGTCCACTCCCCTCGATCCCTGAGGGTTTTTCCATTCCCCTAATGTACGGTCCCACCGTCCCCCCTCCCCTTAAGTTCACGCTTAACAATCTCAGGATTGGCAAAATGGTTTTTAACCAGCCTCTCCACGATAGCATCTCGCGTTCGGTCACGTTCCAGTATTGCGGTCAAGATTTCCACTTGATCCTTAGTCCACTGATATAACATCGGGTCGGCATCAACATTCTCGTCGTTCTCTGCCACATGGATCATGTCTGAGAATGCACTGTGGATGTGTTTGCAGTAGTCCAACATCATCTGATAAGTCTCAATGGTTAAGTGAGCCAGAGTTTCTTCCTCTTGGCGTGTGGGTCCAGTGCGCTGTTCAGGCTTTGGTGATTTCTTTTTCTTTTTACGACGCCCCATCTTACTTGCTCCTGTTAAAGATATGATTTCCTATATTTGTGATACGTTTTCGTATTCGGGTTAAAATATTTTTTCTTGCAGCCCGCCCGCTGCACTTTCGGTGTGCCATCGGACCATTCATTCCTGCCGGAGAATCCCAGAAGTCCATGATGTCGTTGCAGTTTACACAGCCATAGGCTGAGAACGATTCACCTTCGCATATGGTTGCCACGACATGGCCGTTCTTCCAAGCTCGCCTGAGTCCCTTACTCCTTATACGTCTAGCTTCCTTGGTTCTCATCGCCCCTCCCACTTCCAGTCGAATATGAGGTGATCCATCGAATCCTCATCCCATGCTGGCTTACCAAATAATTCATCTTCCCTCACTACTAGAGAAGACCATGCCCAATCAGATGGAGCAATCCCACATTCGACAATGAACTCCACCTTCTCCTCCCTGCTCATTTCAGCAATGTCCTCCTCAATCCTCTCCATGATTGCCTCTTCACCTGGGTGACTCATCGGCTTGCTCTGTTGGGTTAAATAATTTGAAGATCTTACCGATCTCATCTCCGTGAACCTTAATAAGTAAATCTGCTATACTGAGTAGAAATTCTCCTGGCACTTCATCTTCGTTTATATACCGCTTGCGGTAGTAATCCATTGATTCTACACGCGCAAAGGAAGATTGCCATGCAACGTTAATTCTTTTTGCTAACTCAACTCTGTCCATCGTTCCCCTCTCTCTCATAGTTTAGTCCATCAATGTGATCCATAGCACTACTAAGTTGGTTCGGTGTGCATCCACATGACGCACACCTTTGTGTACCCATATACGATTGAATAAAATTCAGATATTCTTTTAGATCATCTCTGGCCTTCGTCCTAGCTGACATGGCCATCCCTGCCTTGTCGGTTCCGAAATGTTGTGCTGCCTCCAAGCACCGTTCAACGTAGTAGTCGATCAGTTCTTCCAAGTGTATCCGTTGTTTCTCAAGTATCATTCTCTTCACTCCTTAGGTGAGATTGTGCATCGGAAATAAAGGATGCCCCTGGGGGCCAATCTGGAGGGTATTTCGGGTAGGAATCTAGAGTATGCTCAGATGTTCTTAGTGTTTGGCGAGGAAGGCTGTCTGGCCCCCTAGCTTCTTCGTAAGGCTCATCCTGGTTCTTAAATTCTCTATCAATTATTTTTTGTATAAGTTCTAATTGTTTTTCCAAACGTTCCAGACTATCGAAAACCTTATCAACTATCTGGTGAACTGGTCTTTCGATATTATCACTCATCCTCTCCTCCAAAGCATTATTAAAATAAGTAGAACTAAAAATAGTAGTAATCCTGTAACAAACATTAAGACTCCTCCTCCTCTTTTATTCTTAGGGATACCTTACTCCCAGATTCAGCAGTGCGCTCCTCGTCCACCCACGGAATTCCTTTTTCATCCATCGCCAGTTTCCAGCACCTCAGACACCGGATGTATTTATCTAATACACCAGGAGAGAAGTACGCGCTGTCATATTTGTTCTGCCAGTCCGGGTCGTACTTCCAATATAAATTTTTTCTGCAATCGTGACATTCCATCGTGTAGCTTTTCTCCTGTTTAAGTTTGTAAGTCATTGGGTTCTTCGCCCATACTTTGTTAGTAGTCAATGTTGACATGTAATCCCCATTTTCCTGCTCGCCTGAAGCTTGGGGTGCATCCAGACGATAGCCACATAACCGGATAGTCCGGCTCATCCATGCTTACACTTCCATATCCGTCAGTCATGTAGACAAGTGCGGATACTTGTTCGCCAGTTCTTTCTATCTCTTGAAAGATGTGGTCGAAGCTAGTCCCACCACCTCCGTGAACATTCAACTCTATGTTGTCGGCACCTGTTCCATTGTCCAGTACTATATCGTGCCAGACTTCGCCAGTTTCTTTGTTCGGATGTACACGGGTGTCTGCGTAGGCTACTCGTATCAGACTTAGCCCAAGTTCCTTGGCCCACCTGACTATATTGGCCCGATAATCTCCAAGCTCTACCGCTCCAACGGAAGCAGACGAATCTATGCAGACATGCAATCTTTCTGCTTCCCGTCTGGGTGTTGGTAAATATACTTTTTGCCAAACAAATCTTCTGTTTGGTCTGGCTAAACTTCTACGCTTGCTACTAAATGTTGTTTGTAGCCAGTGCCTCACATGCTCTGACGAAGTTGTTCTTTCCTGCTGTTGGCTTTGGATCTTGGTGATGCTTCCACCCATACCATTTTCGGAAACAGATTTTTCCATGAGTGCGGCATCAGCTATGCGGTCATCAAGCTCCGCTTCCATCTCCTCCGCTGACATGTCCTCGTCTTCGGGCGCATCCATGATGTCCCCACATCTGACTCCACTCACATCATCGCCATCATCTTCGTCATCTTCGTCCCAACCCTGGTCCAGTAGGTATCTTGCAACCTTTTCGGCAGACCAGTCTCTGAACTTTTGGTCCCACAAGCAGTCCTTGGGCAGACAAAAATCTTTTCCGTAATTTGCACTTTGGTGTATCCAATCGTTGATCACAAAATCGCAAGCGATATTCCAAAGTTTCATCGGACACCATTCAGGTCTTCTGAAGTGATGCTTCAAGCTGATGTGTAATGATTCGTGGATTATGACTGCCTTTATCTCCTTGTCTATGAGTGTCTTACAAAACTCCACACCTACATAGATTTTTATACCGTCAGTGGAGAACGTAGGAATCTGTGCAGACTCGATAGGCAACCCTCCCATCATCATAAATGTTCCTGGTGCCTTGTCGTACAATCGGGCACGACACCTCTTCACTCTTTGTAACTGTACCTCTTCGTCGGTTCTTTCTACTTGCATATCACCTCCTCCATAGTGTGTACTATCGTAGTATACTCCAACTCAAATATATTTTTATTCCAGCCCAAGCACCCGCCGAGGAAATTTATAACCTCATCCTCCCATGAATGCGTCGAACTTATTGAGCGCACGACTCGCAGACTTTTGGATCTCGTCTGTCTTATCCTTCAAGGTTTCTCGCTCAGACTCATCCCCTTGCAGGGTTTCCCTTATCTCCTTGGCGTCACCCATACCTTGGACATGGCTCTCAAACTGCCTCATCTTGGTCACCGTTTCAGTTAGATCGTCATCCTCAAACAGTTCGCTGACACTCTCCAAAGTATCCGTCAACTCAGATAATTTTTTCCAAGTCGGCGCTTTGGGTAGGTTGTTTCCCTTCCTCTTATCTTTGGGATCGGGATCATACTCCATGCGTTCCGCAATATCGGAAGTCAGTTCGATAACATTCTCTGCTACCGATCCGATGGCGTTGGAGATTTTCATGGACTGATCTCGTTGTGCCTCTTCGATACAATTGTTTACCAATTCACTGGATGCTTTGAGCCTGACATCATTGGAGATGTCGTTCACATCCCACAGCGGAGTTAAAGTTACATTCCATTCAAATTGTTTTTTCAGTTCATCGAGCGGAGGGAAATACTTCTCGTCATACGCATCATTCAATGCGGAGGGTGCTTTGGCACATATTCTAGCGTACTGAGAGAATAATTCTCTACGCTTACGATCTTCCCACTCCTGACGATGTATGTTCATGCCACTTTCAAACTCAACTAACTTGTCGGTGGTCAGGAGATACTGTCCTCCTGTTACCCTTCCACCATTCTCGTCATTTCTGGATGCAGACCAGATAATTGTGTGACGTTTCATAAACTCCCTAGCGTGACGCGCAGGAGTACGAATCCTCTGCATAATGTTCTTGGGTATGGTGTGAATAACATTTCCATATCTGGAACTATCAATTCCCAAGTGATCTGCGGCCCGATTGGCCAACGCTTTATTAGATTTTTTGTCACCTGGGTGCCTGGTGTCAAAGCTTACTAATAAAGCTCCTTCAAACAGCTTTTTCATTTCTCCTCCTTTAGAAGTAGAATCCTTGGTTGCGTGCATAGTGCCTTCCAAACTCCGGTCGCTTCTCGACATCCTTGTTCACCTTGAGTGCCATATGTGTGAACGTTACTGCCGCCTCGTCGTCGATCATCTCCATAAATTTTATGATATTATCATATGCAGACGCATCTTTTTTGACTCGCTTCGACAGGTGGCAGAGAATACTGCATATGGTCTGCCTACCATTGTGACTCCTGTCGTTCTTCAACTTTTGGACTTCATCACGGTGTCCATCGGGGTCACTCAGTATCGCATCTATGTCGATATCGCCCACGGCCCTGATCATAGCCCTGTATTCCTGAGTGAATTTCTCCCCGACTAAACCACGCATCATCCTCTCACCGTCTTGGTGTTTTATGAAGTCGGTCCCATTCAACAGCATCTTATTGAACTGGTAGATAGACCGTGGCGATGCGAAAGCTTTCTTCCTTGCGCTCGAAGAGAACGTTAAAATTAAATCTGGAAACCACTTTAATAGTCCCATGATATCGTCATGTAGTTCTCCTTCGTGTCGCTTGCAGAATCCTTTGGCCGTTGGCCTGACCTCAAGGATCATCATCCTGTTGATCAGATCGGTGTGGAAATCAAAGGCACCTGCACCATCCGTAGCTAAGTTGGAAGTACACATGAAGTAGGTGTTATCGGGAACAACATAATCCAATCCCAATCTGCCTTCATTCATTAGCTGTGCCATGATCTTGAATAGATCCGGCTTCTTCGCGATCTCCTCAAAGCTCACCAAACTATGTGGTCTGCGAGGCAGATGTTCGATCACGAACCTCTCGTACTTCTTGGCCTTCGTATCCACGGATGGGAATACGAAGTCTTCCGGCTCAAGATAAGTGGTGTTGTACATCTTCAACCCATACTCATCTTTTTTCCGTATGTAATCCGACGTTGAATTCTCGACTACGGTCATCGGCCAACCCAAGTCATTGCCTGTAATTTCGGCAATCACTTCAGCGCACAATTGTATTGTGGCCGTCTTGGCTGTACCTGGACTACCGATCAGTGCAATAGGTATCCCTACCGGATATACTTCCCTCACAATATTGGGTATATCCTGTGGTTCTACCGTAATTACTGGTGGTTCACTCATTGCAACCCTCCTCGTTGCTAGTAACTTTGGTTCATTAAGATTTTAATGAACTCTGCTGTGTGGGTGGTACTCTCCTCAAAATCATACTTAAATCTAATCATTTTTATTTCATTATGCAACTCCCTCTCTATACGATTGCTTACGATAGGTTATCATATCTATTCATTTAAGGGTAAGGGTATAGTGGCATCAATTCGACTAATTTATCCAGATCTTTTTCGATCTGCTCCAACAGTTCGTCGGCTTCAGCCCTAACAGTGCCACCTTGATCGGAATGAACCCCACATTCGTAGGCTTTTAATCTTAAATTGGAATATAATTTTATATTATCCACCAGGTCTTTCACTTCTCCGTACTTACTCATCGGGCACCCCCTCCACTATGTCATAGATAAAGGTTATAGGATCATCTGCTATCCGCGCTACATAATCGGGATAGCTGTCATCTATCTTGTCCTCCAA
>Ga0114905_1002079_pt1 | contig 10549 bp, 10 predicted proteins | sample MalvireepMed_b05_FD_83499 | JGI IMG/M metagenome (GOLD analysis project Ga0114905, IMG submission 83499) | Marine viral communities from the Global Malaspina Expedition - Malaspina viral metaG DeepMed_b05 | ecosystem: Environmental > Aquatic > Marine > Oceanic | place: Mediterranean Sea...
AACACCAGCTCGCTCTGGCCCTGCAACTCGCGGCGCAGGTCGAAGCGCTTGCGGTGGTAGCTCGAGCGGAAGGGGCGGTCCTCGGAGGGATCATCCTCGGGGTCGGCGACGATCTGCAGGGCCAGCGGCGCAAGATCGAGATCGGCGGGCGGCGGGGCCTCGCCTCTAGCATAGGTGATGGCGTCGCGCCGGCCCTCCATCTGGGTCAGCACGGCATCGATGCCGCCGGGCCACGTGGGGCGCCCGGTCTTGCGTGTCTCGTCGCTGGGGTCGTCGCTGCTCATGGCGCGGAGAGTGGCGCGGGATCGCACGCCGCGCAATCGTGGCGGCGCGCTTTCCGGGCGTGGTGGTGCAGCGCGGACGCGGGCGTCAGAGCCGTTCGTAATCGCCCAGCATGGTCGGGCAGCGGCGATGGGCATTGGTCAGACCGGCCGCCGCGCCATTGAGGATCAGGTGCCACGTGGGCTTGTAGCCCGGCGCCTGCGCCCGCGAATACGAACAGCCGCCCGGGGTGACATAGACCTGCCCCTGATAAGATGCCCCGGGATAGGGGTGTGCGTGGCTGCCGCCTTGCGTCTTCTGGCCGGGGCCCAGGGCCGTGTTGGCCGCGTGGGACGCGGGGGCGAGCGAGAGCGTGGCAACTGCGAAAGCAAGCGCGAAGCGGCGGGTCATGCAGGGAATACTCCGTTCCGTTTGGTCCGGAAGGCAGGATCGGGCAGAGGTATGAACGCGGCCTATAGATCTACAATGCGCGGCGTTTCCCGACCTCGTGCCGCCGCGGCCGCGCACCGTGTAGGTGCTGCGGGCTTGGCAAAGCCCGCGCTTTGGGGCAGAGCAGGATCATGAGCACCACCTCCTTTTCCCTCCACGCCACCGACGGCAAGGCGCGCACCGGCGTGATCTCGACCCCGCGTGGCGAGATCCGCACCCCGGCCTTCATGCCGGTGGGCACCGCGGCCACCGTCAAGGCGATGCTGCCCGAGCAGGTCCGCGCCACCGGGGCCGACATCCTGCTGGGCAACACCTATCACCTGATGCTGCGCCCCACCGCCGAACGCATCGCGCGGCTGGGCGGGCTGCACCGGTTCATGAACTGGGACCGGCCGATCCTGACCGACTCGGGCGGCTTTCAGGTGATGAGCCTCGCCGATCTGCGCAAGCTCACCGAGGAGGGGGTCAGCTTCCGCAGCCATATCGACGGCTCCAAGCACATGCTCACCCCCGAGCGCTCGATGGAGATCCAGCGGCTGCTGGACTCGGATATCGTGATGTGCTTCGACGAATGCCCGGCGCTGCCCGCCGACCGCAAGCGGCTCGAGGAGAGCATGCGCCTGTCGATGCGCTGGGCGCAGCGCTCGCGCGATGCCTTCGGCGACCGGCCCGGCCACATGCTGTTCGGCATCCAGCAGGGCGGGCTCGAGCCGGACCTGCGCGAGGAGAGCGCCAAGGCGCTGACGCAGATCGGCTTTGACGGCTACGCCGTGGGCGGTCTTGCGGTGGGCGAGGGGCAGGAGGCGATGTTCGGCTGTCTCGATCACGCGCCGGACACCTTGCCGGTGGACAAGCCGCGTTACCTGATGGGCGTCGGCAAGCCGGACGACATCGTCGGCGCGGTCAAGCGCGGCATCGACATGATGGATTGCGTGCTGCCGACCCGCTCGGGGCGCACCGGGCAGGCCTTCACCCGGCGCGGCGTGGTCAACATCAAGAACGCCCGCCACGCCGATGATCCGCGACCGCTGGACGAACACTGTTCCTGTCCGGCCTGCACCGGATATTCCCGCGCCTACCTCCACCACGTGTTCCGCTCGCACGAGATGGTTTCGGGGATGCTGCTGACCTGGCACAACCTGCAGTATTTCCAGGACCTGATGGACGGGATGCGCAAGGCCATTGCCGAGGGCCGGTTCGAGGCCTGGGAGGCCGCGTTCCATGCCGACCGCGCCGAGGGCGATATCGAGCCGCTCTGATTTCGCGGCCGCCTGCGCCAAGCGTTGGAGGGCGCCTCCGGCGCTGCGGAGCCCGGCGGGGCGGCGCGCGGAACCCGGAGACCGGTCTTTGCATTGGGATCGTGACACGCAAGTTACAGGAGGTCCCATGCGTCGCTTCACTCTTCCCGCCCTTTCCCTGATCCTGATGACCGGCGCCGCCGCGGCGCAGAGCGTCGACATGTCGAACCTCTACAGCGTCGATGACGCGGACGTGATGGGCCCGACTGGCGACAAGATCGGCGAGATCGAGGAGATCCTCGTCGACGTCACCGGCATCCCGGTGGCCGCCGTGGTCGAGGTCGGCGGCTTCCTCGACATCGGTGATGACGATATCGTCGTCTCGCTCGAGGACCTGACCTTCGACGCGGGCAATTTCAGCACGCTGCTGACCGAGGAAGAGCTCGAAGAGCTTCCGGAATGGGACGACTGATCGCGCTCTTTCACGACAGCTGACTTTGCGGCGCGCCTCGTGAGGGCGCGCCGTTTTGCTGTTCATGACCGTTCGGTGTGCGTTCTCGGAAGACTTCTGCGCTCGTGAACACCCTATGTGCATGCCGCAACGCGGCCCTGCGTTGTCGCAGCGCAGAAAGCACCTATCTGCTGTCTCCGAACCACGGGGGCCCGCTTCCGGGCCCGAGCGCAAAAGGACATGACCATGACCGAAGCCCTGTTCAGCAAGTTTACCGCCGGTGGCATCGCGATGAGCAATCGCATCGTGATGGCGCCGCTGACCCGCAACCGTGCCGACGACGAGGACGGCACCGTCAGCGACCTGCATGTCGAGTACTACCGCCAACGCGCCGGCGCCGGCCTCATCATCACCGAGGCGACGCAGATCTCGCCCGAAGGCAAAGGCTATATCCAGACGCCGGGCATCCACACCGAGGCGCAGGCCGCGGCGTGGAAGCGCGTGACCGATGCGGTGCACGAGGCCGGCGGCAAGATCGTCGTGCAGCTCTGGCATGTGGGGCGTATCTCGCACACCTCGCTGCAGCCGAACGGGCAGGCGCCCGTGGCGCCCTCGGCGATCTCGGCGGGGGTGCAGACCTTTACCCAGAACGGCTTTGAGGACACCTCCGAGCCGCGCGCCCTGACCGAGGCCGAGATCAAGGCCACGGTCGAGGATTACCGCAAGGCCGCCGCGCTGGCGATCAAGGCGGGCTTCGACGGGGTCGAGGTGCACGGCGCCAACGGCTACCTGATCGACCAGTTCCTCAAGACCGGCGCCAACCAGCGCGACGACGCCTATGGCGGCGGAATCGAGAACCGCGCGCGCTTCCTCTTCGAGGTGCTCGACGCCGTGACCGACGAGATCGGCGGCGACCGCACCGGCCTGCGCCTGTCGCCGTTCTCGCCGGCCAACGGCATCGACGATGCCGATCCTCAGGCGGATTTCGAATACGTGGTGCCGAAGCTCAACGCCTATGGGCTGGCTTACCTGCACATGATCGAGGGCGCCACCGGCGGTCCGCGCGAGCTTGAGGAAGGCCACAGCATCGATGCGCTGCGCAAGCTCTTCGAGGGCGCCTACATGGGCAACAACGGCTACGACCGCGAGATGGCGATCGCCGCTGTCGACGACGGCAAGGCGGATCTGGTGGCCTTCGGGCGGCCGTTCATCGCGAACCCGGATCTCGTCGAGCGCCTGCGCCGCAACGCGCCGCTCAACGAGGGCGACCAGAGCACCTTCTACGGTGGTGGCGCCGAGGGCCTGATCGACTATCCGACGCTGGCTGACGAAGCCGCCTGATCCGGTTATGCTTGTGCGGGCCCGTGCCTTGCGGCATGAGACGGGCCTGCACTCGCGGCAAGGAGCCGGAACATGGATTACTCGAAATCGGGCGGCGCGCGCTCGGGCAGCAACGCCCCGCGCTACGACCGCCACAAGGACGCGCCCAAGGGCAAGGCCGCCCCTGCCGGCAAGGCAGGCAAGGCCGAGCTGCTGGCGCGGATGAAGGCTGCACAGGCGCAGGGCAAGGACGCGCCCGAAACCTGAGCGCAACGCGTGGATGCGGCCCGGACGGGTCGCATCCGCATCTTATGGCGCAGCCGAGCACCGTGCTGCCGGGTCGGGCCCGGGTTTTCGCAACCGTCACGCAAAAGTCGCCTTGCAGCCGCTGGCCCGCTTCGCCATGCTGCCTCGACCGGAGGGTGGCGCGGTTGATTTCCCAAGGACACGACCCCACCTAATAGCTCCGAGACAGGGGATGGCGGGAGCCGCCGGAGAACCGGGGCCGAGCCATCCTGCCAAGACGAAGGAATGCTAATGCAACAGCCTCTCAATTCCTCCTATCCCGTGCTGCCGCTGCGCGACATCGTCGTGTTCCCGCACATGATCGTGCCGCTCTTCGTGGGGCGCGAGAAGTCGGTGAAGGCACTCGAGGAGGTCATGGCCGACGACAAGCAGATCCTGCTTGCCGCCCAGATCGATCCCGCGGTCGACGACCCCGACAGCGACGGCATCTACCGCGCCGGCGTGCTGGCCAACGTGCTGCAGCTGCTCAAGCTGCCCGACGGCACCGTCAAGGTGCTGGTCGAGGGCCAGTCGCGCGTCAAGATCACCGAGTATCTCGAGAACGACGAGTTCTTCGAGGCCAAGGCCGAACACGTGTCCGAGATGCCCGGCGATCCCGCCGCCATCCAGGCGCTTGTGCGGACCGTCGGTGAAGAGTTCGAGCGCTACGCCAAGGTCAAGAAGAACATCCCCGAAGAGGCGCTTTCGGCGGTCTCCGAGACCACCGAGCCGGCCAAGCTCGCCGACCTTGTCGCGGGTCATCTCGGCATCGAGGTGGAGCAGAAGCAGGAGCTTCTGGAGACGCTGCCGATCAGCGAGCGGCTGGAGAAGGTCTATGGCCTGATGCAGGGCGAGCTGTCGGTGCTGCAGGTCGAGAAGAAGATCAAGACCCGCGTCAAGAGCCAGATGGAGAAGACCCAGCGCGAGTACTACCTGAATGAGCAGATGAAGGCCATTCAGAAGGAACTCGGCGATGGCGAGGATGGCCAGAACGAGGTCAACGAACTGGCCGAGCGCATCGAGGCCACGAAGCTGTCGAAAGAGGCGCGCGAGAAGGCCGATGCCGAGCTCAAGAAACTGCGCAACATGTCGCCCATGTCGGCCGAGGCCACCGTGGTGCGCAACTATCTCGACTGGATGCTGTCGATCCCGTGGGGCACCAAGTCGCGCGTGAAGAAGGATCTTGGCCGGGCGCAGGACGTGCTCGATCACGATCACTACAGTCTCGAGAAGGTCAAGGAGCGCATCGTCGAGTATCTCGCGGTGCAGGCGCGCAGCCAGAAGCTCAAGGGCCCGATCCTGTGCCTCGTCGGTCCTCCGGGTGTCGGTAAGACCTCGCTCGGCAAGTCGATGGCCAAGGCCACCGGGCGTGAGTTCATCCGCATTTCGCTGGGTGGTGTCCGCGACGAGTCCGAGATCCGCGGTCACCGCCGGACCTATATCGGCTCGATGCCGGGCAAGATCATCCAGGCGCTGAAGAAGGCCAAGACCACGAACCCGCTCATCCTGCTCGACGAGATCGACAAGATGGGGCAGGACTTCCGTGGCGATCCGGCCTCGGCGATGCTGGAAGTGCTCGACCCCGAGCAGAACGGCACCTTCGTCGACCACTATCTCGAGGTGGAGTACGACCTTTCGAACGTGATGTTCGTCACCACGTCGAACTCGTACAACATGCCGGGGCCGCTGCTTGACCGGATGGAGATCATCCCGCTCTCGGGCTACACCGAGGACGAGAAGACCGAGATCGCCAAGCGTCACCTGCTGAGCAAGCAGATCAAGGCACACGGGCTCAAGAAGGGTGAGTTCACCCTCACCGACGAAGCCCTGACCGACATCGTGCGCTACTACACCCGCGAGGCCGGTGTGCGGAACCTCGAGCGCGAGATCGCGCGGCTCGCCCGCAAGGCGGTGACCAAGATCGTCAAGAAGGAGACCGAAGAGGTGACGGTGACGCCGGAGAACCTCGACGATTTCCTCGGCGTTCGGAAGTACCGTTACGGCCTGGCCGAGGACGAGAGCCAGATCGGCGTTGTGACGGGGCTGGCCTACACCTCCGTGGGCGGCGACCTGCTGCACATCGAGGCGCTGAAGCTGCCCGGCAAGGGCCGCATGAAGACCACCGGCAAGCTCGGCGACGTGATGAAGGAAAGCATCGAGGCCGCGTCCTCCTATGTGCGCTCCATCGCGCCGCAGATCGGGGTCAAGCCGCCGCGCTTCGACAAGTGGGACATCCACGTGCACGTGCCCGATGGCGCGACGCCCAAGGATGGCCCCTCGGCCGGTCTTGCCATGGTGACGGCGATCGTGTCGGTGCTGACCGGGTTGCCGGTGCGCAAGGACATCGCCATGACCGGCGAGGTCACGCTGCGTGGCAATGCCTCGGCCATCGGTGGCCTGAAGGAGAAGCTGCTCGCGGCGCTGCGCGGCGGGATCAAGACTGTTCTCATTCCTGAAGAGAACGAGAAGGATCTGGCCGAGCTGCCCGACAACGTGAAGGAGGGGCTCGAGATCATCCCCGTCAAGCACGTGTCGGAAGTGCTCGAGATCGCGCTGCTGGGCAAGCCCGAGCCCATCGAGTGGGACGAGGAGGCCGAGGAGGCCGCCGCGGCCCTGGCCAAGGGCGAGGACAGCGCACCGGTCGCGACCGCGCACTGAGGCCGGTCCCAACCTCGAAGACAGACGGCGCCGCAAGCGATTGCGGCGCCGTTTTCGTTTCAGGGCCGGGGACAAGGCGACGACAGGCCGGGTCCCGGTGCCGCAAAAGAAAACGCCGGGCGCGAGGCCCGGCGTTTTGCGTCACTTGCGGAGAGGGGAGCTTAGCTGTCCTGCCCCTGCGGAGCGGCCGGTGCCTGCTGCTGGGCCGGTGCTGCCGCCGGGGCGGGGGCGCCTTTGCCGCGGGAGGACAGCGGGTCGTCCTGACGCTGCACGGAGCCTTCGAAATGCGCGCCGCTCTCGATCGCGATGGTCTTGTGGATGATGTCGCCCTCGACCCGCGCGGTGGCGGTGAGGCGCACCTTGAGGCCGCGCACGCGGCCGACGATGCGGCCGTTGATGACGACGTCGTCGGCGACGACCTCACCCTTGATGGTGGCGCTCTCGCCGATGGTCAGCAGGTGGGCGCGGATGTCGCCCTCGACCGTGCCTTCGACCTGGATGTCGCCGGTGGTCTTGAGGTTGCCGGTGATGTGCAGATCGCTCGACAGCACCGATGCCGGCGGCTTGGCCTTCGGCGGGGTCGACGGCTTGAACTCGCCGCTGGGCGCGCGGGGCGTCTCAGTGGCCGGCTTCGGTGCGTTGTCCTCGGCTTTGGGGCCGGGCTCGTTGATCTTGCTCTTAGAAAACATCGTTTGCAGCCTTGATGTAGATCATGGGATTCACTGGTTCGCCTCCGACGCGAACCTCGTAGTGAAGGTGCGTCCCGGTCGACCGTCCGGTATTTCCCATATCACCAACACGGTCCCCGCGCGAGACCCTTTGGCCGACCTTCACGCGGATTTTGGACATGTGGGCGTAGCGGGTCTCGATTCCGAACTCGTGCTTGATCTTCACCAGCCGGCCATAGCCCGACATCCAGCCGGCATGGGTCACGACGCCATCGGCGGTCGAGTAGATCGGCGTGCCATGCGGCGCGGCGAAATCGGTGCCGGCGTGCAGGCGGCCCCAGCGACGGCCGAAGCCCGAGGTGAAGCGGAAGGGATCCTTCAGCGGCGTCGCAAACGGCGCCTTCTCGGCGGCGATGCGGTAGAGGTTGAGTTTGTCCATCTCGCCGAGGATGCGGTTGGCGCGCTCCATGTCGGGGGAGGGTTCCTCGCTCCGGGTCGAGAAGGTCAGCGGCGTCAGCGGTCCGCCCTGGCCGGAATAGCCGCGGCGGACCTCCTTGATGATGCGGTCGGGGTCCATCCCGGCATCGGAGAACATCTTGTCGAGCGGTTTGACCGAAACGGTCATCGCCTCTTCGAGTTGGCGGAAGATGCGGTCGTTCTTTTCTTCCATCAGGCGCATTTCGGTGGCGATCTCGTCGGCGCGCACCAGCGCGTCCTGCGCATCGGCGACGACCTGATCGCGCTCCTCTGCGGTGCGGGCCAGAGCCTCGGCCAGCAGGTCGAGCGTGCCGTCGGCCTCGCCGCCGCCGGCAACGGCCACGTCGCCACCCTCGATCTGCGTCTCGAGCGCGGCGAGGCGTTCGTTGACATCCTCGCGCTCTTTCATGGTGTCGCGCAGCGTGGTCTGGATCACGTCGATCCCGGTCTCGAGCTCGCGCCGGCGTGCCTCGCTGTCGAGCAGCTTGCCCTGCATCGCCGAGACTTGCTCGAGCGCGGTGCTGAACCGTTCCTGCGCGGCGAGCGATTCCGCCGTGCGGGTGTCACGCTCCTTCGAGAGCTCGTTGAGCCGGCGCTGGTAGGTGATCTGGTCGCGCTTGGCCTGTTCGCGGAAGTTCCCGGCGCTGATGCTGTCCATCAGCAGGATCGCGGTGGCGACAATCGTCCAGGCGACCACGAGGCCCGCGCCGAGGGCAACCACCGCCTGCGTCTCCGAGCGCAGCCGGATGAAGCGTGTGTCGGTGTCCGATTTCAGGAACACCCGACGTTCTGGAAAGACGCGCTCTAGCAGCGCATGGGTTCTGATCGCGAAACGCGTTCTCACCGTGTTTGTCCCCTGTTCCCGTCCAAGTCCAACGCGCCGGTTCCCCACCCGACGTCCTGGCAAGGGGGTAAAGAGGCCGCGGCAAAATCGCAACAATTTTGGGCTTGCTGTGCTTTTGCCGCGGCGGAATCGCGCTTGGGTGGCGAAAATTCGCCGACAACAAGGGGTTCCGGGCGCTCAATAATTCGTCAGCGTTCCTCGGGACGTTCGCCTGCAAGCGATCATTGCTCGACCAGCGGCCAGTAGAAATCGAGGGGCAGACCGGCCTCGGCGCGTTTCTCGTCGTTGAAGGGCGGTTTCAGCGCGCCGTGGAAATAGCGCCGCACGAGGTCGTGGAACACGTCCCTCGGGTCGAGCTCGTGGCGGCCGCAGAGGAAATGGAACCATTTCGAACCGTAGGCCACGTGGCCGACCTCTTCGGCGTAGATGGTCTCGAGCGCCGCCACGGCATCGTCGCTGCCTGCGCGGCGGAACAGATCGATCATGCCCGGCGTCACGTCGAGCCCGCGCGCCTCGAGCACCATCGGCACCACGGCGAGACGGCCCAGCAGGTCCTCTGCGGTGTCCTCGGCGGCGCGCCACATGCCGGCATGGGCGGGCAGGGCGCCGTAGAAGCTGCCCTGCGCCTCGAGACAGTCGCACATCAGGTTGAAGTGCTTCGATTCCTCGTCCGCCGCACGCACCCAGTCATCGTAGAAGCCGAGCGGGAAGCGCGTGTCGGTGAAGCGGGCGATGATGTCCCAGTGCAGGTCGACGGCGTTGAGCTCGATATGCGCCACCGCGTGCAGCAGCGCGATGCGGCCCTTTTCCGAACCGGGCTTGCGCTTGGGCACGTCGCGCGGATCGAGCAGTTCGGGCGCGTCGGGCCGCGCCGGGCGCAGCGGCGGCGCGGCCTCGCCCAACGGGATCGGCGCGCCGGCCTCGCGCGCGGCGCGCCAGGTGCGCGCATGGGCATGGCTCAGCGCGGTCTTGGCCCGCCCGTCGGCGGTGGTGAGCACCTCCACCGCCATCTCGCTCAGCGTCTTGGTCATCTGGGGCTGTCCTTCCGGTCCGCGCCTCGTCGCTCAGAGCGCCTTGGCGGCCTCGAGCACCTCCGCGGCATGGCCCGGCACTTTCACCTTGCGCCATTCCCTGGCGATCTTGCCCTCGGCGTCGATCAGGAAGGTGCTGCGCTCGATCCCCATGAAGGTCTTGCCGTACATCTTCTTTTCCTTCCAGACATCGTAGGCCTCGCAGACCTCGGAGCCCTCGTCGGACAGCAGCGGCACGGTCAGCGCCTTCTTCTTCATGAACTTCTCGTGGCTGGCGAGGCTGTCCTTCGACAGCCCGAAGACCTTGATGCCGGCGGCCTCGAACTCGGGCAGCAATGCGCTGAACTCCTCGTTCTCCTTGGTGCAGCCCGAGGTGTCGTCGCGCGGGTAGAAGAACAGCACGACGGGGGCCGGGCGCAGGGCGGAGAGGGTCACGTCGGCGCCCCCGGTCGAGGGCAGGGTGAAGTCGGGCGCGGTGTCGCTCATGTCGGAAGCTCCGGTCTTGTGGTTTCTCAATTCCTGACCTTCGGTGTAGAACGCCGTGAACGCAAAGCAAAGCAACGGGCCCGACCGCCAGTGACCACAGACGACCACGAGACGCCGGAACCTGCCGTGCCACCGGCGCGCAAGCGGCGTCGCGGACTGCGACTTCTTGTGGTGGGGCTGGCTTTTGTCGTGGGGCTGGCGCTGGTCGCGGGGAGCACCGCGCTCCTGCTGGTGGGACGGCCCCTGTCGGCGCCGGACTGGCTGCGCGAGGGCATCGAGTCGCGGCTCGACGAGGCGCTGCCGGGCCTGACCATCGATTTCGGCGACGTGTCGGTTCTGGTGGAGCGGGACGGTCTGGCGCGGGTTGCGCTCTCTGACGT
>Ga0114905_1002084_pt1 | contig 10531 bp, 6 predicted proteins | sample MalvireepMed_b05_FD_83499 | JGI IMG/M metagenome (GOLD analysis project Ga0114905, IMG submission 83499) | Marine viral communities from the Global Malaspina Expedition - Malaspina viral metaG DeepMed_b05 | ecosystem: Environmental > Aquatic > Marine > Oceanic | place: Mediterranean Sea...
GCTAAGATGAGAAGAGAAGGAACATGGTTAACAGGGAAACAACGAACTAAATTAACAAATGAAATAAGTTCATTACAGGAAAAAAGATATAGTGCAAAGGGATTAGAACGACAACGAATAGATAAAGAATTAGATAAGAAAGTTACCAAACTTAAAATAGCAACTGCGGGCGATTACAAATTGATTACTGACGAGAATATTGATTGGGCTTTGAAAAATGTAATTACAGAGAGATTTAACAAAGAGGGTAAAAGATTATCTCCAAAAGGAGACGAAATTATGTCGGTATATAAGGATGGAAATCTGCAGATGTCCGACAGAACTCGTTTACGAAGGCTAGATGACTTAAGAAAATTACAAAAAGATGCAGAAAGAACAAGGCTAGATGATATTGAGGGAGAATTACGAACTAAATGGAAAGACCAGATGGAAATGAGTGGGGAATATGCTTTAAATCCAATAGAAACTGCAATGAGAGATCAAAAACCCGGCAAGGGTATATTCACAGAGCAGAGAAACAGACGAGATGCTTATAATCTCTGGTTTGAAAGACAAAACCCTGAATTTCAAGCTCTAATGAAAGAGTGGTGGAAAGAAAATATACACCACGGAAGACTAGCGAATCCAGATAGTGACTTTCTAACAGGAGGTGCTGTAGAAGAGGGACTAAAGAAGATAAGAGAAGCTGATGCAGCAAAAAAATCTTTGGATGACATTAAGAAAAAGAAGAAAGCAAAGAAAGCACAAGACGATATTAAAGAAAAATATAAAGATAAACCTGGATTCATTGAGTCTATAAGTAAAAAAACAGATGACACAAGTACCGCATCATATAATAAATATAGAGATATTTCAGCTAAAGCAGAACCTGGTTCAGAGCCTGTAAAATTTAATGAATGGAAGGAAACAAGAAATGAATGGAGATCAAATAGCAATATACAACAACAAACAGGAGCGACTATAGGAGATAAAGGTAAAATTGCAGCTCACGCTGGTCTTGCGGATAATCTACCAACTAGCACAAAACCCGGACCAGAAATTAAAATTTTGGAGGGTGGACAGGAGGAAGTTACTCAGTTATTAGAGAAACAGTTCGATAGACCAGTCCCTTCGGATGATATAATTCCTGATTTTCGAAAACTAACTACTACAGAAATAAAGTCTATTGAAAGATTAAGGTCAGAAATAGGTATAAGAGAACGTCTTTACACACCACCAAAACAACAGATATGGAAACCTATCTATGATATAAAACCAAAAACAAAACTTACACAGAAGTTAAAAGATCCTAGACAAGATTTGAAACTTCGACAAGAGACTAAGCCTAGAACTAAGATTAGAACAGATTTAGAAGACCTTACTGCTATGAAACCACTATTGAAAATTGACCAACCTCTTAGACTTAAAGAAGATTTACTAGTAGATTTAGCTCCTCCTAAACTTAAACTCGATACACCTGTTAGACTTGATATAGGACCAAAGCTAGATTTGAAATTACGTCCTAAAACTGATATACCTCTCAAACTTAAACAAGAACCAGTACTAAAACTTGATACACCATTAAAATTAGAACCATCATCTAGACTAGATTTACAAACAAAACTTGAGACACCATTAAAATTAACACCACAACAGCTTAGATTAAGACCAGACTTGCAATTAAAGACAAAACAAATTCAAGTTCCAAAATACAGAATTGATGATTTAAGATTAACCGACCCAAATCTAAGATTAAGATATTATCAAGACCTACCACCAAGACGAAGACCTACTAGAGGACGAACTGTTCCACGAACTGTTCCAAAAACTATAGGTGGTGTACCATTTTGGCCATTTGGCGGTGGAGGTTTAGGTGGCGCTGGAGTACGTGGTACTAAAACTGGTATATTCGCACGTGAAATAACGAGAGATATAGGTGATTTATCAATAATGGGTAAGAAAGGAATATTCTCAGATATGGTAGGAAGGGTGAAGAAGAAATGACAACTAGAGATATGTGGTTAGATATGATGATGGATGTAACACCACGTGGTAAAAAGCGTAGAAGACGAAGAAGAAGAAGAAAAGGAGAAACAGTACAATGACATCATCTTTGATAACTAAATGGGGTTTATTCTCCAAAGGAAAGAAATGTCCTCGCTGCAAAAAAGCGTTCCAATCTTGGTTAGGCTACAATAAACACTGTGCAAGATGTCTGGGTACAGGATACTCATTAGGCGTAGCCTACACATATATTATGCTGATAGTTTCTATTGCAGTAGTTACATTTCTATATGCAGCATTCTCACTTCCAATAGACAGTGTTTATGATTTACTAGTTGGACAATGGATGCGTCCAAATCCTGATGTGTTTAGTCAAGAACGTTTAGACACAACTAATTGGTTAATGAATGTATGGTTATATTTACCAGTGGTTATAGCTTTAAGTGCGGTAATCTTTGGTATTCAAAAGACATTACAGGAAAAACGAGGTTATTAAAATGGGTCATACACACTTTTCAACTAAGCGAGGAAAAATGAAATCAAATAACAAGAAACAACATAGGTACTTGCATACAAATGATTTGCCACATACACACTGGGAAGGAAATAAAAGAACCAAACGCTACTTAGTGGGCGGTATTGTTGTAGGAGGTAAGAAGTAGTTTGCTTTGGTGGATTACAATAATTGGAGCGATTGCAGTAACAACCATTATATGGATGGTGGCAACAATTCCTTTTGATATGATGTTCGCAATAGTTGAACAAGGCGACAATATAGGCGCACAACAACAAAATATTCTCGATACAATCTCAAGATATTGGAATCTTGGACCACAAATCCTAATTTTATCACTCATAGTATATGGCTTTGCTAGAACTCTCAAGAAAGAAAGGGAGACGGGGTATCAACAATGAACAATTATCACGCTCTGCTACTTACCTTCCTGATTCTGACGGGTGTAGTACTCCCGATGATGCCAACGGCACATCCTCAAATCCCAAGAGATGAAAATTCTGAACCTTTAGAATTTTCTAGTTCCCCAACCAGTGGAAACAATAGTACTGATTGGCAACGGGATACTACATTCACGTCAGAAGAAATCACAGTAGCGGAAGGACACATGGGTGAATTCAGTTTGAACATTGACCAAGGCACTTGGTGGTTTGGTTCAAAACGTGAAAACTCTACATGGGTTTCATTACAACAAAGAGATTTTCTCACTGGTGATTATGTATATTTAGAATGTAAAAATAATATAGAAAAGAAAATAAAATGTTGGCTTCGTGGCACTGTTGAAGGAGAATATAATTTCTGGATTTCTATGAATGGCGGTAGATGGTCAGATACTACTGTGTCATATAATACTGATAAATATACAATGGACTTTACAGATGTTCTTGATTATGGATTTCCATTGATATGGGATGAAACAAATTCTAGGCTTGGAATAAAAGTTTCAGGGACATTCGACATTGACCCAACGATTTCTGACTTAGACAATTCGGTAGTTCAAAAAAATAATTATAAAGAACATATAGTTCAATTAGGACACTTTGAATATTTATTCTATAAAGAAGGAACTGCACCAAATAATTGGGTAAAATATATCTACAGAAATACAACAAACGTTGCAAATGGTGATGCTTCATGGTACAATGGAATAAAAGTCAATTCAGTAAATAGTACATATTCAACAAACCAGAATTATATACAAAGAACTGATGATACCAGTAGTGCATATGGTTTTGCGTTCAAATCAAATGGCACACACATCTATGGTTTTGTTGCTGTTAATGGTGGTAATTGTGGGCCAAGGAGTACAACTAGTTGTGGCAATGGAAATGCTGGTGCATTTTTGTTATTCAATGTAACACGAGCAGGTGATGCACATAATGTAACAGGACATAATGTAGGAAGTCTTGCAATACATACAAATGCTTCAGTTCCATGTTTAGGTGAAGGAGACCCAGGAACTTGTGGTCATTGGGATCAAGAAAATGGAGATTGTCAAAGTAGTGGTGCATGTGGTTTAGATGTTTCAATGAACTCCACAGGATTTCCAATGATTATCTATACCTCACAAAGATCACAGGGAACAAATGCTAAATTCGCTCCTCAAATAATTGTAACTATTGCAGAAAATCCAGTTGGTGGTCAATGTTTACCTAAAGGTTCATTTGGCGCTGGTGATCTTGGTGCATGTGACCAAAACCATGCACGGAATGGAGCATCTGGTAGTTGGACACTTGCAAGTCAAACATCAAAAGATACAGTAGGTATCACATCTGGTGCAAATTCTACACATGCTGCTGGTTCAGGACATAGATACACATGGTCTTCACAAGATACAATGGGTACAGAATTAGGATTAACTGCTGCTGGTGGTAATCAAAATAATGAATATACTATTGCTGTGTGTTCAATGGGTAATGGTAACATGTTAATTGCGAAACATAATAGAACATCTGCTGGTGATAATACTGGTGGAGTGTGGGCAAGATTTTGGTATCAATCCAATGCAACATGGGGTTCTCAATTTCCTATTTATCGAGCACAATCACAGGGTGGTAATAATGCAACAATAGTGAATTTTATGGACAGAGCAGATGATATAGATTTAACCTGTACACCAAATGCTGCTGGTGTAATGACAGCGCATATGGTAATAACTGTAACTAATATATTCAGTGGTAAAAATGGCCCAAGAGTTCTTTATGCTAATTTTACAGATGCAACATACACAGAAAATGGTCATCAGACCATAGTAACATGGGAGAGAAATGGCGTGTTAGCTGAACGTAATGGTGTTGCTCTCGGTGCTCAAATTGTTTCAGATAATTCCACAGGAACCATAGGAATATTCACTCTGGATAATTATGGTAGAGTTCACTGGAACGGCACGGGTCTGTTCGGAACACAGGGATTCAAGGATACAGGAACACTTTATATCAATATCACTGGTGCTACTTCAGAAGGTCATGATGAAGACGAAATATTTAGTATGCAACCACATTATAATGGTTCAACTCTAGCTGGTACAGCAGTGATAAATGGATTTATTCAGACTAGTTCAGCTGAAACATATGTTGAGTGGTATAATTCATCTGTAACGGTTGAAAATAAAATGATTTTCTACAGTCAAACAGGACAACCAATGGAACTTACAAATGCAACAATATATTCTTGGCGTAATCAAACAGAAGTAGTTCTTGATGGAAGTGGTGGTAATTGTGTTTCAGGTACATGTACAATGAGAATGAATCCTGGTTGGTATACAATATCAAGTCTTTATAGAAATAATGTTGAAGCAATGAAGGTAAGTAATGCAAATAAATCTGCTTCTGTTAGTTTCTTTATCGGTAATGGATACAACCAAAGTACATCATATGTACTTGGTAATATAAGTTTGTCATTCACGTTTTTCAAAGAAACTATAGAATCTGGTGGTAATCATGCTTATTGGCCAGACCCTTCATGTACATCAGGGCCTTGTTCAATTGGGCCAGATGGTTCAGCATATCCAAGTGGTTCAGGTGACCATGCATTGAAACTTGATATTTGGTATGGTAATCTAAAAGAAGAAGTTACACTAACTGACTTTGGTTACAAATCTGACGGCACTGGTGTAGACCAAAGAACATTCTTCGTGCAATCTGAACCAACAAAAGTTCGTGTACGTTATGACGCTCGTTCTGCAGCTGATTACAATGCATCACGATGGTGGATGCCTGCTTCGTCTGATACATGTACAGACTCTCTTGGTTGTGATATTCCAATTACAATGTATCTTTCGGACTTTTCCAATCAAAATTATGTATATGTCTTCACTTTAATTGACCCAACAATGAGTTCATACATCAATGGTTCATTTTTAGTTAAGAAACATACACCGAATGGATTGATTACAATATCTGAACAACCGATACCTATCAGTAATATAGTTGAACCGACATTACAATATAGGGAAGAGTATATTCTTCAAGTTCAAAGTCAAGATAAAAGATACTTAAACACTATTGCAACATTTATTGCAGAAGATGATGTTGCACAAAGTATTATAATAGAAGAGATATCGTTTTCGCCAGAGATTATTGTCCAACATAAGTATCTAAGATGGGATGCAGTTCATAATAGAACTGCTGGAACTGTGAATATATGGTTCAGAGATGTTAATAATCAAACGACTAGTGTTAATCTTATCATCTGGAATTCATCAGGTATACAATATAATAGTACACAAACAGCACAATCGTTCAGTTTGACATGGCCAAGTGCTTCTTCTAATGCAACACATACATATTGGGCAAAAATAGTTGTTAACCACCAAGTATTTGGCGAAATAATTGAATCAAAAGCAATTAGATCTTATGGAAGTCCAGCTAGTTTCATAGATTTTGGAAGATGTCCAACATGTACTGATAGATTATTGCCTATGGATAGTCCGTGGTTCGTTTATATCTCTGGATTTGCCACGATATTCGTTGCAGGACTATTTTCTACAGCATCAGCAGTAGCAGGTACTCTAATTCTTGCTGCATGGGTGGGTATGATGTATCAATTTGGTTTCTTTCCAGGCATGGAAACAATTATGATGGTCTTTATACTGTTGTTTGCAGTAATCACAGTGTTTGCAATAGCACGGAGGGAGAGTTATTGAGAAAATTTACCGAATCTAAGGGTTCCGTAATATATAATATGGTGGTTTTCATATTCTTATTTAACTTGTCAGTTGGTATGATAAATGCAGGTGGTTTATTCACCTCTTATATGGACCCAGATGTCTTTCCTGGTCTTGATTCGAACTTATGTATTACTGCACCACCCGATGGTTTTGGTGGAGAATGGAAAAATGTAAATGGTGCAGGTTATAAGTGTTATTTAAATGGTAAACAAATGGATGTTTCTGATGAATTGATAGCTGATGCCAATCAATTAGTTGATGACAAAGATAAATTATTCCAGACACAACAAGACCCTACTGTTGTACAGACAGTTGCAAACTTTGCAGGTTCTTTCGGTAACTGGATAGGAATGGCACAAGATGCTTTTAGAATATTCTTTACTTCAGTAACATATCCTACACAATTTTTACTTTCATTATGGCCTTGTCCTGATGCAACATTTGCTTATGATTCGAATGTATTAAGTGAAGCTAAAGCAGAAACATGTCCATCTAATCCAGATATTGATGATTATGAAGAAATAGTTGGGTATATACAATATGGGGTTACATTTGTATATATTTTAACTGTAATTCAATTTGTATCCAATAGAACAGTTAGGGGTATTGACTAGAATGAATCGAACTAAAGTCTTTGCTAGTTTAATGGTCTTACTTTTCCTATTACAATTATTAACAGTACTATCAATTCCATTTATGGGTGTGAAAGAAGCAGAAGGTGCAGAACCACCACTTGGTACTCAAGAGTGTGGAGATATTGTAGAGAGTGGTACAAATGCAAGTGGACACCAAATCTATAAATTTACATCAGCAACCTGTCGTGTGTGGGATGGAAATTCTTGGGAGCAGTGGCATCTCTCACGAGGCTTTAGTGCAGGTGATGAAACATACAGGATTGCAAATTCAGTTGTAGGTTATGAACTTCATAAGACCACAGGAAACATTACATACTACAATCCTTACTTCAATGACACCAGAGTTTCAATGGAGCATTGGACAGTGGAAGTTGCAGGTGCAAGTGGTGCATGGCATGATACATTAATTCATACAGATGAACCAACAATTTCTTATCACGCTAATTCAACAGGACTTTACTTGACAATGGTCAAGGAAAAGAATGATGTACGTTTAGAATTAGTCCACGTCATTGAATACGGAAAAGCCATGAAACACAACCTCAACATTAAATCCACTAATTCAACTGCATACGAATACAGACTTATACAAAATTGGAATGGTATTCAAGATGCAAACAACGTAGTTTATTCTGGTTCATCAACATCATTTACAAATGGTCAATCAATTAATGTTTCAGCAGCAACATCACATGAATTTCAGTTCTTTGATACACAAGGAAAATGGGTAGTATCTGAAAGTCAATTATCTGCCATTCATTCGTTCAAGTCTGCAACATTAGGTGAAGCAAATGATGAAGTATATGCAGCATACTACTTCCAGAATGTTACAACACAAACACTTTCAAGTGGACAACACTTTACAATAGACCCTACAACTGCAACTATCCAAAAAGAATTTGCTGGTGCTATGATTGGAAATCCTACAGAGATGGCCACAGGAACGCATGGTGGATATCTGGACATATCTCAAATGGGCAGTAAATGTCCAATTGGAGTGGAGGATGGAAGCAGACATTATGTATGTCATTTACAATTTGACATTAGTAGTTTACCTGATACACTTTATGTAAGTGCTGTAACAATGAATGTAGGCACAGTATCTTGCTATAGCGGAAGTTCAGGTTGTAATGGAGGTGATTGGGATGGAAATGCAGAATGGAGAATGATTTCTGATGATGAATGTGATTCAGATGCAGATGGTGACACAGGTTTATTCCTTAGTTCAGAAACTAGTAGTCTTTGGTTAACACAAACTGGTTCAGAAAGTCCTGATGATTGGGAGAATGGTGATATTACTTTCAATTCACAATCACACACAGATATTCAGAAACAGACAACATCTGGTGCTAAGTATGCAGGAACTGGTACGGATAAAGTATGTCTTGTTGGTTCACAGGCAGGAACAAATGAAGGATGTGGTTCTTGTCATGCAGATTATAGATTAGAAGATTATGGAACAAGTGGCACATATGGAAAATTAACAATTACATACACAACTACACCACCTATAACCTATTATACACAAACAGTGAACATTCGAGCATTTGACGAAAGCACAGCAGTAACATTTCTTGACCCAGAAATTGAAATTAGAATGACAAACGGCAGTACATTTTCATTTGCTAACTGTGATTCTGGAACTGTAGGAACTTGTAATTTCTTAAGTCGTTCTGATCAGGATGATTCATGGGAGATACGGATACGGCTTGGGTCTGTTGACGTTGAAGTAGAGGGTGGTAAACCATCGCATAATATTTCTGCTACAGCTACAGCTTCACACAATATCGATATTTCACTATACAAAGGAACAAAGATGATGTTCTATGACGACAATGGCGCATTGGCATCACCACAGAACTTTACAACTAACTTTGCTAACGGCACAGCTAAAAATGTAGCAACATACGATAGTGCAGGAGTGCGGACTATAGGTTGGGTTACGAATGGTACGAATACAGTAGAAGCTGTTTATAGACTTGGAAATAATCGAGTTCTTAATGGTAGTGCAACATTCGCTGTAACAGGTGATAGTCAAACATTCAGTTTCAAACAACAAGTATACTTGCTTAATTTTGCTTTCAACAGTGATGATAGAGTTCTACAGGGCATAACACCATCAGCAATTTCATTCTCAGTTAATAACGGAACAGTTGGAGATACATTTACACCTACATCATTTACAACACCATTCCAGTTCGGCAATGATACCATAACAATGAAAGCTATTCGATTCCAAGGTCAAAACATGGTAAAGAATAGTACAGGATTTGTTGTTACAGAAACTACGACAGTTAATTGGGTACTTCAATATTTCAATGTACCATTTGATTTCAAATCTAATGACCATGTACTTTCAATAACACCAACTGTATTCCAATTCCATGCTCCTAACTCAACTGAAATTGTTATGACAGATTTCACAAAGACCTCATACTACGGAAATGGAACTCTCACTCCTGAAGGAATTTCATACAAAGGCCAGGGAATGATAAAGAATGTTACGGGTGTTACAATATCTGCTGACCAAGCACAATTATTCAACTTACAATATTATTCAGTGCCATTCAATTTCCGTGATGATGACCACACACTTTCAGGAAGTATTACCCCAACTAATTTCCAATTCTTAGCACCAAATTCAACAGAAATCACAATGACAGACTTTACCAAAATCTCCTATTATGGTAATGGAAGTATCACACCAAAAGGTATAACATTCCAAGGACAAGGAATGATAAAGAATACAACTGCTGTAACAATTGATTCAGCAGAAACACATCTATTCAATCTCAAATACTACAAACAGATATTCCAATTCGATTCACATGACCACGTACTCAAAGGAATGACACCAACAGTATTCCAGCACCAAGCACCAAATGGTACTGTAGTATTCACTGACTTTACAAAAAGCAGTTACTATGGAAATGGAACCTTAACTCCACAGGGAATTACATTCAATGGACAGGGAGTAATTGTCAATAACACTGGTATTGTACTTTCTGCAACAGACCAACATTCATGGATGATGCAGTGGTATAAACTAAACTTCCAATTCTATTCCAATGATGGATTACTAGACATTACACCAACTAACATGCAATTGACATTCCCTAACGGAACTGTAATCGTCATGACAGATGACTTTGAATCACACTTTGTCGGTAATGGAACTTTAACTCCTGCTGGTATCACATATCAGGGACAGGGTATGATAAATAACCAAAC